>TBL_comb47_HYPODRAFT_10002688_pt1 | contig 21759 bp, 21 predicted proteins | sample TroBogypolimnion_40_FD_10682 | JGI IMG/M metagenome (IMG submission 10682) | reverse complement strand
CAGGAAACCGGGCAACTGGTCGAAGCCGTCGGTCCGCTGGCGGAAGACGACCGGGGTGAATGGCACCGCCAGTGGCGAAAGGTTGTAGCCCGCGGCGAGCCAAGCCTCGTCGTAACCGAAAAAGGTGGCGCCAGGAACAACGACTTTTCCGACCAGTCGGCCATCCTGCCACTGGACCCTGAGAGCGGGAGCGGAACGGGCCATGATTATTTCCTCGCCCGGGGTTTCTTCGCACGCGCACGCTGGCGCGGCAGGCGGTTGACGTCGCGGAGCGTGCGCTCCTCCTCGAGTTCAGGCACGAGCAGGGCAAGCCGGTCGTCCAATCCCAAGACACCGAGAATGCGCAGCAAGTGGGCAAGCGTGATGTTGCCGTAGCCCGTCTCGAAATTCTGGTAGCTCTGGACCGAAATCCCGGCGCGGCGCGCGAGTTCCGCCTGAGACCAGTTGCGCCGTAGTCGCTGGGCGCGCAGACGCGTGAGCAGGCCGCGCACTATGGCGCGCTCGCCAGATCGTGTTCCAGCGTCGGTGGAGGCACTTGTCATATCTCCTATTTAAATAGGTATTATCTCACGTATGACAACGATAATCCCTATTATAATAGGTGGATTATTGCCATCCTGAGGTAGTGAACGGGCGCGACTGCAGCAGTCGCGCCCGTTCACTACCTGTGTCCAGGTAAGCACTTATCAAGAAGACGTCGAGCCCGGAATGACAGACAAGATCATGCCGCCAATCAGCTTCGTGTCTTCGGCGACTACCGAAACCAAGCTTTGAAAGTCAACAGGGCCATCGTCTGAAGTTACTTCCGGCGGTCCCATCGGCCAAGCAGATTTTAGCGTCCGACCCAGCGGGCTATCTAGCCGCCAGCAGCAGTCCCCACCTTTACCTTGGCCGCGGCAGCAAAGCTATGTTCGGTTCGCAGGTGGCCATAAGTCTGCATCGCCAACACCCCGCCATCGGCGTGGCCCAGCCAGCGACTGATGGTCGGGATGTCGACGCCGGCCTCGATGCAGATCGTGGCAAAGAAATGGCGCAGTGAATGGTGGGTGAGCCGCTCGATTTCCACCTTCTTGCAGGCCGTGGTGAGCGCATCCCGGCACTGTTTGATGGAAAACACCTTTCCCTTGAGCGACTGCCCCGTCTCCTTCCTTCGCTCACGAATCACCCGCAGGAGATCGCGCAGGGCCGCGATTTTGGGGACCTCGCGGTCCGCGGAATTCTCGCTCTTGGTGCCGCGGAGGATGACAGACTTCTCCAGGTCGTCCTCCCACCGGAATGTGGCGGCCTCCCCTACCCGCGCGCCGCTGTAGGCCATAAATTCCGCGAAATCCGCCGACTCAGCCGCCCGGTCGATCAGGTAGGCGCGGAGTTCCGCGTTCTCATCCGGGAGCTTGTAATCGATCACCCGCATCTGCGCGAACAGTTCCTGCATCTTTTCCGAGGACGGCAATCGCAGCTTCTTCCGTTCCTCGTGCTTCCGGATGGGTTCCCCGACCACCGGATCCAGCTCAAACATCAGCGCCGGCAGGGCGCCCGTCTCCACGGCGATCCGCAGCACGCGGTGCAGCAGTTCGATCGTCTTGTTGACCGTGACCGCCCCGTAGCCTTTCCGGGGCTTCTTTGTGTTGTGCCAGCGGTACTCGGCCTCCGTGTGCATGAAATTCGCAACCCGGCGGGCGTGGTCCACGGTGACCTGCTGCGGCTTCAGCAGCCGGAAGTCGGAGCCAAAGCACAGCTGCCAGCACCGCTCCAGCCGTTTGACGGCACTCTTGAGACTGGCCTTGCTGCGCTTCGCCCGCGTGGTGTTGGCGAGGTAGTCGGCCTGATATTTTTCGATCAGATCGCCCATCAGGCCCCGCCCCTCGACCACGCGCATCCGGCGCTGCCGCTGCCGCTCGGCCTTCGCGATCTTGTCCAGGTGGCGCAGCTTCGCGATCCGCCAGACCTTCGTCTTGAGCGCCTTCATCGTGCGCGTCCCTCCGACCTGGATGCGCGAATAAAAGCGTCCGCTCGGGACGTGTTTCAACATTCCCGGCACCCCCGTCGAGGAGTCCCACACAGGCGCAGACGATACTTGCATGGGAGGGACGCTAACTGGCTAATTCGGTGGTATAAAGAAAAATCTCTTCATAGGTAAATAACCCGTCCCACGAATGCCCATGAAATAGATTTTCATCCAGTGAATCGGCTTGGTGCCGGACGGTGACGCCTCGCGGCCAAGGTCTTATGAATGTAGCACATTGCCGGATTCGCGGACGAGGGTTGCGCCGGCGAAGGCAGTGGGCTTGCCCTTCGCCCGGTCGGAGTCCGACTGCTTCTTTTGCGCGATGGCGGCTGCGATTCCCTGCGCGTAGCGGGAGACCGCCGTGAGCGCCGCGGTCTTCGCGGAGGACTCGGGAAGCTTTTCAATCTCCGCCGTCATTTCCTCGAGGCCCGACACAATTGCACGGGTAAAGAGATCCTTCCGCCGCTCGGGTTGTCGCTTCACCGGGGCGTGCTCCGACTTTTCGCGATACGTGCGCATGGGCGGATTAGACCGCGCACGCGGGCCGGAGCCAGCTGAATTTCGCGGCCACGCTCGGCGGCGCCGTCACTTGTTCGCGATCTGGCCCAAAACCACGAGTATCTGACGCGCCCAGTCGATGCCGATCTTCGCGACGTAGCCGATGAAGCATCCGACTACGCCGCTGCAGATAACCACAACCAACAGCGCCAGCCGATACCAGCCGCCGACCGGCGGCTCATGGGACGCCGCAAGCAGGCTGAGCGCATAGGCGGCGCCGCAAACCACGCCCGCCGCAGTCCACATGATCCAGACCACGATGGAAAGGACGCGCATGCGCGCGACTACGGAGCGCGACGCCGGGTCCAGCTGGGCTTCCAGCGGGGGCATCTTGAACGGGGGAAAAGTCGGACCAATGAGAGCCATGGAAAAATCATGGCGCCCGTCCTCATTGTCGCTACCCAAAAAACCTACGTAGCATTGCTAACCACGGCCCCGTCCGCGTCGTTGATGTCGGCCTAGCTGAGATTCACCGGATCGACGTCCAGCACCTGCGTGATGTCGTCCGGCCAGGCAAATCCCGCCCGCAACTTCGCGAGCTCCGGCACGACTTTCGTGACCGAATTCGTGAAATACCAGAGCTGCCAGCGATACTCGTCCTTGATCTTTTCGATCGGCGACGGTGACGGTCCGCGCAGCTCCACGCGGGTGCCGAGAACCAGCTCAACCAGTTTCGCCCACTGCTCGGCAAAGAATTTCAGCTTTTCCGGGTTTGGCCCGCGAAAGAGGTGGTGAATTAGGTGCCGGTAGGGCGGATAGTGGAAGTCCTTGCGCAGCTTCAGTTCCGTCTCCGCAAATCCGGCATAGTCTGCATGGCGCGAGAACTGGATCGCCCCCGCCTGGGGCGTGAAGGTCTGCACGACCACCTCGCCCGCGCGGTCGCCCCGCCCGGCCCGGCCCGCCACCTGCACGAGGAGCTGGAAGGTCCGCTCGTTCGCGCGGAAGTCCGGGATGTGCATCGAGATGTCCGCGTCGACCAGCCCCACCAGCGTGACATTGGGAAAATCGAGCCCTTTGCCGATCATCTGCGTGCCGATGAGGATATCGATCTTCCCCGCTCGAAACTGCGCCAGCACTTCGCGGAAACGGTTCTTCTTGCCCATCGTGTCGCTATCCATCCGCTCGATCCGCGCCCGTGGGAGCATTCGCCGAACCGCCTCCTCCACGCGCTGCGTACCGAGACCGCGCCAGCGGATTTCGGGCGCGCCGCACGCCGGGCACCGCAGGGGCGCGTTGCGCTGTTCCCCGCACAGGTGGCAGCGCAGCATCTCGTCGGCGCGGTGGTAAGTCAGTGCGATGCTGCAATGAGGGCACTCCTCCACGTGGCCGCACTTCGTGCACAGCATCGCCGAGGAATAGCCCCGCCGGTTGATGAAGAGAATCGTCTGCTCCCGCCGCTCCAGCCGGGCCTGCATTGCGTCCACCAGCTTGCCGGACAAAGCCGGCATCGTCCGCTGCTTGAGCGCCTCGATGCGGAGGTCCACGACGTCAATGTGCGGCAGCTTGCGCGCATCCACGCGCTCGCGCAGCTCGAGCAGCCGGTATTTGCCCGCCTGCGCGTTGGCATAGCTTTCCAACGACGGCGTCGCCGAGCCCAGCAGGCAGACCGCGCGGTTGAGCTTGGCGCGCATCACGGCCACGTCGCGGCCATGGTAGCGGGGCGTCTCGTCCTGCTTGTAGGCCGGCTCGTGTTCCTCATCGACGACGATCAGCCGGAGATTTTGCACTGGCGCGAACACCGCGGAACGGGCCCCCACCACGATGCGCGCCTCGCCGGTCGCCAGTGCGAGCCAGCCATCCAGCCGCTCGCCCTCCGACAGGTGGCTGTGCCATACCACGCACCGGTGGTCCGGCGCGATGGCCTCCAGCCGGGAGCGCAGGCGCGCGACCGTCTGCGGCGTCAACGCCACCTCCGGCACGAGAAAAATGACCCCCCCGCCGTCCTGCAGCGCCCGGGCGATGGCCCGGAGATAGACTTCGGTTTTCCCGGAGCCCGTGATGCCGTGCAGCAGCGACACGCCGAACTTCCCGGTCGCCAGCTCGGCATCCAGCGCCGCAATCGCCGCGGCCTGCCCGGCATTGGGCGCATGGGGCTGCGCCGCGACCAGTTCGCCCTTGGCAAAGTCATCTTCGTATGCCACGCGCTCGATGCGTTGCGTTTCCTCTCGGATCACGCCGCGCTTCACCAGCCCCGTTGCCACCGCCGCGGTCAGTCCCAGCCGGGACAGCACCAGGCTCTTCTTTTGCGGCCGAAACTGCTGCGCGAGGAAGCGGTAGAGGCGGCCTTGTTGCGGCGCGCGTTTTTCCACCGCCGCCAGCTCCTCGGCCGTCAGCTTTCGGACGATGGCGAGCTGCTTTTCCTGCTTCAATCCCGCCCCGTGACGCACGGCAGCCGGCAGGATCGCCTCGATGATGCTGTCGAGCCCGCACGCGTAATAAACCGCCATCCAGCGCGCCAGTTCCAGCAGGTCGGGCGGCAGTGCGGGAAACGGGTGCAGGACCTGCGCCACGGATTTCAGCCGGTCGACGGGAAAATCCTTCGGCGCGCCGATTTCGCCTACGATTCCGAGCCGTAGCGTGTTCAGTACCGGCACGCGCACCAACGAACCCGCCGTGACGGTGCCCCGCAGCGACTCCGGCACGCGGTAGTGCAGGAGCTTGTCAAAGCCCGCCAAGGGATGGACGCCCACGATCATGTTCCCTGCTCATGCCGGAGCCGCCCGCCGCGCGCAAGCCGCGTCCCCGGCCGGGACAAATTTTACCGCCCGCGCTGCCGCCTGCGCTCCCGACCGCGGCCATGCCGCAGGAATTGCCATTAGCCCCGCGCCTGCGTGGAGTCCGGCGTCCACGAACGCATTGACACTCCCGGCGCTCATTCAAACATTTGCCCCGTGAGCATCTCCGCGGCCCGTGACAAGTTTCGGCGTTTCCTGAGCCAAAAAAACCTGCGCGTCACGAACCAGCGCCTCGCCATCTTTGACGCCGCCTTTGCGCAGAAGGAGCACTTTACCGCCGAGCAGCTGCTCGACTACGCCCGCGCCATCGATGATTCCGTCTCGCGGGCGACGGTTTACCGCACCCTGCCGATCATGACCGAGAGCGCGCTGTTGCGGGAGGTGGACATCGGCACCGGCGAAAAATTTTATCACCCCAACCGGGACGGCGGCACCACGCAGGTCGCCCAGGTCGTCTGCCTGGATTGCGACCGGATCTTCGAGATCAGCGCCCCGTTCATGGAGTGGTATGGCAACACCGTCTCCACCAAGCTCGGCCTCACTCCCGTTTCGCAGCGTCTCCAAGTCAGCGCCCGCTGCGAGACGCTCCGGCTCACCGGCACGTGTCCGCGACGCGCCTCCTGAACCATGGCGAAAGCGGACGACCCTGAGTTTGAGATGCGGTTTTTCGAGTCGGTGCTGAAGCGGGACGCCGCTTACGCCGACGTGCTCGAATTGCTTGGCGGGCTCTACACGCGCCATGGCCGGATCGCCGATGGCCTGAAAATGGACCGCCGGCTGGTGCGGCTTCGCCCGGAGAATGCGACCGCGCACTACAACCTCGCCTGCAGCCTCGCCCTGCTGAAGCGCAAGTCCGCCGCGCTCCGTTCGCTGCGCCAGGCCGTGACGCTCGGCTACACCGATTTTGACTGGATGCAGCAGGACCCTGACTTGGACGGGCTCAAGAAAAACCCCGCGTTCAACACCTTGCTCGAGCAACTCAAGCCCCAGAGTTGAGCCAGTCGCTAGCGCAGCCCGAAGAGCTGCTGCAGGACCGTCTCGAGGTCCTTGCCCACCACCCAGCCGGAGCGGCGGGAAATCACGAGCGTCTTGCTGCGGTTGTGCCGGACGATGCCGGAGTCGACTTCGAGAATGCGCGGTTGGTTCGGCGTCAGGCCCACGACCTCCATCTCGCTGAGCGGCGTCCACGAGAATGGGATGCCAGTCCAGTCGCACTTGATCTCCCACCCCGCCACCGCGGCCGGCAGCGGCTTCGTCATCAGCGAGGGATAGCGCAGCACAAAATCCGGCACTCGCCGCGTCGCCACCCGCAGCCGCACCGCCATCGGCATCCGGGAAATGTAATCCTGGAACGTGTTCACCTTCCGCTCGCGCCACTGGTTCAGGAAATCCATCGGGTCAAAACCCATCAGGTTCATCCCGTTCCACAGCCCATGGTCGTTGGTGCTGCCGAACTTCCGCATGGCATACCAGGACTGGAACTCCTGCGTCATCATCACCCCCACTTCGAAATGCAGGTGCGCCCGGTCACGCGGGATCACGTAGCCGCCCGAGCTGTGACCCATCGTGCCAATGACCTGCCCACGTGTGACGCGGTCGCCCGCCTTGAGGCCAGGCGCGATGCGCGAGAGATGGGCGTAGAGCGTGTAAACCGCGGGCGTCATCTCCGGGTGCTCCAGCACGATATACCGGCCGTAATTGCTGTCGCCGGCGCTGGAACTCACATGCCGCACGACGCCCGCCATGGCCGCAAAGATGCTGTCCGTTGGTTCGCCCCGTCGGTCCCGCGAGACGCACTTGATGTCGAGGCCCTCGTGAAACTGCGCGCCGCCGCTGCGCACGCCGCCGAACCCGCCCGACTCCGGATCGCCCGACCCCGCGTGCTGGAGGATGTCGCCCAGCGGGCGCCCTTCCGCCCACGCGGTGTTCGGTGTCGGCCAAATAATGTCGGCCCGCTCTGCGGCCGCCAGGCGCCCGGCAAAGAGGAGCGACAGGATCGCGAAAGTCCGCGCCGCAATCATCGCTGGGCCGGCGCTCCCCGCACCGCGGCACAGGTCTCATTCAAGTTGTCCACCAACGCCGGCAGCGCATCGTCCGGCGTCTCCACGAACATCAGCAGGTTCCCTTTCACGAGCGGCTGCCCAATCCGGCGCGCTCCAAACGCCACGTCTCCCAGCTTCAACACCAAATAGCGGCCCGGGTTCTCGCTCGTCAGCCGCTTCAGGTCCCGCGCGGCGGCCGGGGTGAATTGAAAAACCAAGCACTTGCCCTGTTCAATCTGGGTGATCGCAACATCGGCGATGTCGTATTCGGTGAAGACCGGCTTGGGGCCGATCGTAAACTGCGTTCCGCTGCGCGGCAGCGTCACCACCACGGCTGACTCATCCGAGGACTCGAGGTAAAACCTCGCCCGCTCCGATGTCGCCGCTTTCTGCGGCGCTGGCTGAGTCTGGCAGCCCGCCAGAGTCAGCGCGCAGAGACAAATCGCCGCCGCTTTCATGGCCGAATCCTTTCGACCCGTACGCTCCAGTCAGGACCGCTCGCGATGTGCTGTTGCTGGGCCAGGTTTCCCATGTTCAAGGCGAACGAAACGTTCATCAGGCTGTTCAGGTAGAGCAGCGGCGATCCCCCGGCCACATCGCCAAAGGTGCGGGCGTACGGCATGTCCCCTACGTAGACCACTTTCCCGGCGCGCGCAATGGTCACGCGGAAACGCTGCCCCACCTTGGGACCCAGCCGGGCGAACAGGGTCTCATCGAGATTCGTCCACACGTTACCATACTGAAAATCCAGCGCCGGGATCGTTCCGACCAACGCACCGTTTTCCAGCCGCGGGCGTTCGTAGGGCAGCGTCACCACGCGCGGTTCAAGCAGCGGCCCCACGTCCTCGAAGCCGATGGTGCCTGCGGCCAGTTTCGCGCCGACGTAGACAAACACGTCGCGCCCGTGGAACGTGAAAGACTTCTCGGAGCCCGGGCGCCGGTGCTTGGTTTCATCAATCTGCCGCACTGCCGCGATGCCAAGATCCTCGGCGATCAGTGTCCAGGTGCCATTGTCGGGACCGACAAACAGATGGCCGCTCTTGGTCAGCAGCACGACCGCTTTCCGTTCCGTGCCCACGCCGGGATCGATTACGGAGACAAACACCGTCCCCGCCGGCCAAAATTCCGCGGTTTGCTTCAGCCGGTAGGCCCCTTCCCAGATGTCGTAGGGCGTGTTTTCGTGGCTGAGATCATAGATGGCCAGCCGCGGACTGACGCCCACGGCCACGCCCTTCATGGCCGCCACGGCACCATCCTTCTGGCCAAAATCGGTTTGGATGACGAGCGGATGCTCCGCCGCAGCGGCTGCGACCGTGAGACCGAGGAAAAATGGCAACCAACGGCTCATGCGGGAACAACCGGTTGGACCGAAAACGCCTCCATCACTTCCGCCCCGACCGAGTCGGCCAGCAGCCGCCCGCGGTCCGTCAGTCGGGCGCGATCGCCTTCCAGCATCGTCAGTCCTTCCGCGCTGCATCGCGCCAGCAGTGCATTGACCGCCACCCAGGGCGCATCCGGACAATTGGCACGCCAGTCGGCGAGGTTCACGCCCTCATTCATCCGCAGCCCAAAGATCAACGCGTCCTCCGCGAGCTGGGCCGGTGTCGCCGCCACGCGATCCTCGGTGGCGCGTTCGCCCCGCGCCAGCAGTTCCAGCCATTTATCCAAGTCCGAGACATTCGCGCCGCGCCAGCCCGCGTATTGCGACGCCGCCGACGGCCCCAGCCCGACCCACTCGTGCATGCGCCAGGTGTTGAGATTGTGCCGGCAGGCGTGGCCCGGCCGCGCAAAATTGGAAACTTCATACTGCGCATAGCCGGCGTCGCGCAGCTGCGCCCACGTCGCCTCGTAAAGCCGCGCCTCATGCTCCGGATCGAGTTTCACTCGACCCTGCGAGAGCTTCACCCAGAGCGCGGTGTCCTCCTCGAAGGTAAGGCAATACGTCGAGATGTGATCCGGCGCCAGCCGCACCGCCTCACGAACGTCGTCCGCCCACTCGGCTTCGGTCTGGCCTGGCAGCGCGAACATCAGGTCGAGGTTTACACTCGCAAATCCCGCCGCCCGCACGTGGTCGTAGGCGCGGTAAATCTGCGCCCGCGTGTGCTGCCGACCCAAGCCCTCGAGCAGCGCCGGCTGGAAACTCTGCACGCCCATCGAAATCCGGGTCACGCCCGCCGCCTTCAACGCTGCGAGCCGCTGCGGCGTGACCGAGGCCGGCGCCATCTCTACCGACCATTCGACCGGAGCGCCGCCGCAATGGCTGCGCACGATGTCCGCCAGCCGACTGAGATCACGCGGCGCGAGCAATCCTGGCGTGCCTCCGCCCCAAAACACCGTGGTCACCGGGCGCGCCCAACTGACCAAGCGGGCTTCATTCGCCACACCCACAAGGAACCTCTCCACCCCTTCCGCGGTCGGCTTGGTTTGGTAGAACGCGCAAAAATCACAAGTCGACGCACAGAACGGCACATGCACATACAATCCCAGCGGTCGGTCCGGCGCAGCTTTGTCTTGCCCTGATGCGATGTGGCTCATTACAAACACGTTTTAACTGTCCCCGTCTTTTCCCTTCCACGCCAATGCATATCAACCGAATTTCCCTCGCGAGAAAAATCCTCTTTGGAGTGGGCGCCACCCTCGGCCTCGCCCTCCTCAGCGGCTGCGACAGCGTCGTCCTGACGAATCTCACGCCCAACTCGCTCCCGGAGAATCCTTCCCAGATTTACACGATCACCCTGCGTGTGACGCCCAAGATCGATACGATCGTCCCGGGCAGCATCAAGCCGAGCATCATCATCGACGGCAAAAACTACCCCATGACCGCGAGTTCGCTTGCCGAGGGTCTTTACGAGTTCGAATACCAGCTGCCGGCCGGCCGGGACGAACTCGCCTACTACTTCCTCGTCAATTACGAGACCGAGAACAACAACATGCATAACCAGCATGACGCGTACACCGAGCTGACGCATGCGAAGATCGTGCACCGCTACGTCCTCGCCCTCGAGGTCAACCGTGGACCCGTCGGCGCCCGCGTGAGCGTGCTCGGCCGCGGCTTCACGCCGCAGGACATCATTTACTTCGACAACACCCCGACCCGCACCGTCTTCGAGTCGCCTAACGCCCTGAGCTTCTTCGTCCCGGCCCTCGACGCCAGCCGCAACTACCCGGTCATGCTGGGCAGCGCCGCCGGCAATTCCCCGGTGGGCACGTTCCGGATCGACTCCAGCAGCCTCTCCGTCTCGCCGTCCGCCCTGACCCTCCGCACCGGCGAGAAACAGACGTTGACCTTCACCGTGCCGAATGCCGCGCCTCCCGGCGGCCTCCTGCTCGACGTCACCACGGACGTCCCCGAGAGCGTGATCATGCCCGAGGTCGTCGTCCCCGCCAGCCAGAACAGCGTCACGATCACGGTCGAGAGCGGCAAACCCGGCACCGGCAGCCTCTTCCTCAAGGGCTACGGCGCGGGCGAGTTGACGATCCCCGTCACCGTCACCGCGAAGTAATCCGTCTGACAGACGTCGCACGATTTCAAGGGCGGGGCCATGAGCCCCGCCTTTTTTGTGCCTCTATCAAACGGTAGGCTGCCGGCTTGCAGGCGCTCTCCTGAAGCGCGAGCAAGCTCGCTGCCTGCACGGCAAGGTTGCCTTTTGCCTGCAGCCGCCCGAGATGTGCGCACGCCCCGCTATTCCGGATGAGTCACCTGCTTCATCAGCCCATCATCTGGTATGCCCTGGCCTTCGCGCTGTTGCTCGGTGCCAATCTCTACGTCTTCGTGACGCGCAACTGGGAGGAGTCGCTCTACCCGACGAGTTACGCGCGCCTCCACTACCCACTCGACGTGCCCACCCTGCGCAAGTGGAAGCTGGAGGGCCGCACTCACCTGCGTCTGGAGATCATCTGGAACCGCACGCCTGAAAAATGGCAGCTCTTCGTGGACGGCGAGCCGGCTGGATTCCTCACGGGAAACACGCCCCGGCTCACCCTCGTGGATTCACAATACGATGGCTCGACCGACGCGCCGCTCGAGGCGTTCGAGCACAAATACCGGCTTCGTCCCCTGCCGGAGGGGTCGGGGCCTGACCTTGATTTCCGCATCGTCGCCATCGCCGCCAATTATTACCGCCAGCGGGGCATGTATTTTCCGCGGGACTTGATCCTGGTCTACACGGACATCCCCGTGGGAAATTTCTCCCGGCACCCACTCAGCTACTGGGTGGATGACTACCGCTACATCGGCGCCGAGGCGTTGGCCGAGGCGGATCGCGTGGTGCGCGAGGAGATGGGCGTGCAAACGTCCGACGACACGTTCACCCGCCTGGACAAGGTCATGCGCTACGTCCGAACCAAGCTCGCCGCGGCCGGCGGTGTGCCGAAGAACGCGTTTCGCTGGCTGGATCCCTGGCGCATGTTCCAGGAGATGTCCGCGGGCACGGGCAAGGGTTGGTGCACGCAAAACGCCCAGATCTACACCTTCTTCGCGAACCGCGCCGGCGTGCCCACGCGCTTCGTCTTCGGCGCCTACACGCAGCAAAATACCGTCGTGTTCAACGGCCACTCCTGGGCCGAGTGCTGGGTGAAGGAGCAAGGCCGCTGGGCCCACGTCGATCCCTCGCACACGCTGATCGCGATCCAGGACCAGCAGGGCCAGGTCCTCAACACTGCCGATATCATGCACCTCTGCGAGCACGGCACCTATGACGGCTTCACCGCCCGCATTATGAAGGACTGGCACTGGCAGGATCTCCCCGCCGCCGCCAGCGCCGCTCCCGGCACGGCCGTGAACGTGCCCTTCGCCCTGGTGAACCTCCTGCCGCGCACCCACCTGAACCGGCAGTCGATCATCAAGTATCGCCGTCCGCCCAACGTTGAGGACACGCGCGACGTCTACTCCATGCTCTTCAAGAGCCCCACGTTCACTTGGGTGAATTTCCAGCGCTACCTCTTCAAGCCGACCCTCGCCTACTCGAAATATCCCACCGACGGCGTGCGCACCTACTTCGTGCGGCAAGCGCTCTTCGCGGGCATGGTGATCACATTTGCCCTACTGGTGTGCGCCTTGATGTAGGACGGGGCGCCGAACCCCGCTTCGGCGTTTGTCATTCTGAGCGCAGCGAAGAATCCAGTGAGAGGTCGCTGAGGGCTTCGATAGGATCCAAGTGGATTCTTCACTTCGTTCAGAATGACAATGATGGCGGGGTCAGCGACCCCGCCCTACATTCACTTCCCGCCCGGCAGCTCGAGCGTCACCACCACTGGCCGGTGGTCGCTGGCTTCCCGGACTCCCGCGCCGTCGTAAATTTTCGCCGCCCCGCCCTGCACGTTCGGCCGCAGCGCTTGTGAAACGAGGATGTGATCCACGCGCGAATACGAATCCTCCTTGCGATAGGCGTGGGTCCACGAATCACCGCGAGAGTCGGCCGCCGGCAGGAGCACCGCGATTTCCGTCCGGCCGCGCTGCAGCAACCGCTCCAAGGGCTTGCTTGCCTTCACGTCATTGCAGTCGCCGAGAATCGCGTAGCGCGCCGTCACCGGATCACCCACGCGCGACAGCACGCAGTCCCGCACCGCTGTCGCCTCGCCGACGCGGCGCAGCGCCGACATCGGGTCGTCGGGCCGGTCCGTGTACCGGCTTTTCAGGTGCACGCCAAAGATCGTCAGGTCGCCCGCCGGCGTCGCCACGGTCACTTCCAACAGCCCGCGCTTCACGCGCTCCTTGCCGCCGAAATACGCAAACTCGAGGTCCACGTGGGGCACCACCGTCTTGAGCGGCCGCTTCGACAACAGGGCGACGTGCCGGTCAACATCGTTGCCCTCGAGCAGGACCGACTGGGGATAATCGAGTCCCTCGGCTTTCAGGTCGCGGCGTAACTCCTCGAGATACGCCTTCCCGCCCATTTCCTGCAGCAACAGCACATCGGCATTCACTGCCCGAATCACCGTCCGCAGCGCGAGCTTCTCCGCCTCGGGCTTGGGATAATCCTGGCGGTAGCCTGTCTCTGTCACGCGGTTGGCCGGCCCGTAGTTTTCGACGTTGTACGTGGCGATGCTGAGCGTCTCTGCCGGCAGGCCGACCGCCCAAAGATTGAACAGGAGGAAGCAGAGAGAGCAGAGAAAATACTTCGGGCGCTTCATCTCTGCTCACTCCGCTACCTCCTGTTCAAATTCACTTCGCTGTCCCCAGCGCCCGCTCGCGTTCGACCAGCGTCGGGTGCGAGTAGAAGAACGCGCTGAACCACGGGTGCGGCGTGAGATTGCTCAGGTTCTTCTGCGTGAGTTTCCGCAGCGCGCCCACCATTGCCACGGTCCCGCCCATCGCGTCCCGCGCAAACGCGTCGGCCTCGTATTCATGCTTGCGGGAGAAGAAATGCAGCAGCGGCGAGAACCAGAACGTGATGAGCCCGCTCAGCAGCCCGAACAGCAGGAAAGTCGGCGCCAGTTCGTTCGCCGGAAACCCAAACGACAGGTTGAACCACGGGCTCCGCGCGAGCCAGGCAATCGCGCCAAACCCGCCCAGCGTGGCAAGCGCCGACACCGCGATCATCTTCGGAATGTGCCCCCGCCGATAGTGCCCGATCTCATGCGCCAGCACAGCCTCGAGTTCCTCCGGCGCGAGCTGGTTGACCAGCGTGTCGAACAGCACGATGCGCCGGAAGCGGCCGAAGCCGGTGAAAAAGGCGTTCGAGTGACCCGAACGCTTGCTGCCATCCATCACTTGGATGGCCTTCGCGCGGAAGCCCGTGCGCTCACCGAGCGCCAGCAGCCGCGTGCGCAGGTCGCCGTCCGGCAGTGGCGTGAGCTTGTTGAACAGCGGCAGGATCAGCTTCGGATACAGCACCATCATCAGTAGCTGGAACCCGAAGACCACGGCGAAGCCCCAGACCCACCAGCTCGCGCCCGCCCACTTTACCAGCGAAAGCAGCACCCAGAGCAACGGATACCCGATGATCACCGCCAGCGCGGCACCCTTGAGCTTGTCCGCCACCCAGAGCCGCGGCGTGCTCTGGTTGAAGCCGAACTTCTGCTCGAGCCGGAACTGCGCCCACCATTCAAATGGCAGACTCGGCACGGCCAGCAAGGCGCTCACCGCCAGGATGAAAAGCACCTGGGCCCACGTCGCGTCCGGCGAGCGTCCGCCCGTCACGAGCCCATACACCCACGGCAGCACGCCGCCAAAAACCACGAGCGCCAGCACCAGCGCATCGAAGATCCCACTCACCACGCCGAAATCCGACTTGGCCAGCGTGTAGGCCACGGCCTTGGCGTAGGTCGCCGGCTCCATCACCGCCGCGACCGCCGCGGGTGGACTCGACGCGTGGCTGCGCACTTCCGCCCGGTTTAGGGCCGCGAGGATCAGTTCGCCGGCCAATCGCAAACCCATCAGCACCGCCACGATCCAAAGCACAAGGCTCATGCCCTCAATCCATGCAAATCCCCTCCCACCGCCAGCCCAAAGATTGTTTGAAATGCCCCGCTGAGCCCGCATCTTTCAGCCAGTGGAAGCCAAAGACCCCAAACTTTCCTTCGAGACCGCCCTCACCAAGCTGGAAACCATCGTCGAATCGATGGAATCAGGCGAGGTCCCCCTCGCGGAGCTCCTCGCGAAATTCGAGGACGGCAACAAGCTGCTGAAGCTCTGCGAGGTCCGACTCAAGGAAGCGGAGCTGAAGATCGAGCAGCTCAAGAAGTCCAAGGACGGGGTCACGTTCGCCCAATTCGAGCCCGGCCGCGAAGCCTGAGCGCCGCACTCCTGATGAACGAATCCTCTTCCGCCGCGCGGTTGCTCGACTCTATTCACGGTCCGGCCGACATCAAAGCCCTCGCTCCCGCGCAACTTCCGCAGCTCGCCCAGGAAATCCGCGACGAGCTCATCGCCGTCACCGCCCGCACCGGCGGCCACATCGGCCCCAATCTCGGCGTCGTCGAGCTCACCATCGCTCTGCATCGCGTGTTCAGCACGCCAGCCGACCAGTTCGTCTTCGACGTCTCCCACCAAGGCTACGTGCACAAGCTGCTCACCGGGCGCGGCGGGGAATTCTTCCGCAAACTCCGCCAGACCGACGGCGCCAGCGGCTTCCTCTACCGCGCCGAGAGCCCGCAGGATTCCTGGGGCGCGGGCCACGCCGGCACCGCCCTTTCCGCCGCGCTCGGAATGGCCACGGCCCGCGACCTCCGCGGCACCGATGAGCATGTCATCGCCCTCTGCGGCGACGCGGCGTTCACCTGCGGCATCACCCTCGAGGCGCTCAACAACATCGTCTCGTCCACCAAGCGCCTCATCGTCATCCTCAACGACAACGAGTGGTCCATTGCCAAGAACGTCGGCGCGATCTCGCACTACCTCAACCGCCTCAGCACCAACCCGACCTACAACAAGCTCCACCACAACGTGGAGGAGTTCTTCAAGAGCTTCCCCGCCGGCGCGGAGATGAACCGGGTTTACCACAAGTGGAAGCGCGAGACGAAGGACTTCTTCGTCGAGTCGTCCCTCTTCGAGAAGTTTGGCCTGCGCTACCTCGGGCCGGTCGACGGTCACAACCTTGACGCGCTCATCAAGAACCTTGAGTTCGCCAAGCACTGCGACGTCCCCGTCCTCATCCACGTCCTGACGAAAAAGGGCAAGGGCCTGGAACCCGCCGTCAATCACCCGGAGAAATTCCACGGGGCCAGCCCCTTCGATCCCGAGACGGGCGAGAGTAAAAAGTCCGCGCCTGGCGCGCCGCCCAACTACCAGGACGTCTTCGGGCAGGCACTGGTGCGCTTCGCCAAGGCCGATGCTAACATCGTCGGCATCACCGCCGCGATGCCCAGCGGCACCGGCCTCTCCTACCTCGCCAACGAACTCCCGCGCCAGTTCTTCGACGTCGGCATCGCCGAGGAACACGCCGTGCTCTTCGCCGGCGGCTTGGCGACCAAGGGCATCAAGCCGGTGTGCGCCATCTATTCCACGTTCCTCCAGCGCGGCTACGACGCCATCATCCACGACATCGCGCTGCAGAACCTGCCCGTCACCTTTTGCATGGACCGCGCCGGCCTCTCGCCCAACGACGGCCCCACGCACCACGGCCTCTTCGACCTCGCCTACCTGCGCTGCGTGCCCAACGCGACCGTGATGCAGCCGCGCAACGAGGACGAACTCGTCGACATGCTGCACACCAGCCTGCAGCTCGGCAGCCCGGCTTTCATTCGCTATCCCCGCGGCGCCGCCCTCGGCGTCAAGATCAAGGCCGAGCCCGCCTTGCTGCCCGTGGGGCACGCCGAGGTTTTGAAGGAAGGTTCCAACATCATGCTCTGGGCCCTCGGCCCAATGGTGGCGGACGCCCTCAAGCTTGCCGCCCGGCTCGAGCAGGAGGAAAACATTTCGGTCGGCGTGGTGAACGCCCGCTTCGTCAAGCCCCTCGACCGCACGCTCCTGCTCAGCCATGCCGCCTGCATTCCGCTGCTGGTCACGCTCGAGGACCACGTTGTCACCGGCGGCTTCGGCAGCGCCGTGATCGAGGTCCTCCAGGAGGCCGATTGCCCCGTGCCCGTGGAACGAATCGGCTGGCCGGACAAATTCATCGAACACGGCAGCAACGCTGAAATCCTGCGCGCCGCCCACGGGCTCGCGCCGGATGACATCTATCGCCGGGTGCTCGCCCGCTGGCGCAACCTGAGCACCGAGCGGGTCGAGGCCGACGTATAGTTTATTGGGCGTGCCGTCTTCCCGGCGCGGCCCGCCTGGAATCACTCATGGCGCGTTCCACTCTCATCGTCCTGCTGGCCCTCAAGGCCATCGCCCTGACGCTCGCGGCTTTCGGCCAATGGTGGGCGGCTGCCATCGTGTATTTCGTGCCGGACCTGTGGGTGCTCTACCATCTGTTCGTGCCCTCGGCACAGGGGCTGTGCCCCGTGGTGACGCACTTCGACACGCCCCGCGCCGAGGTCTGGCTGACGATCGATGACGGCCCGGATGAAACCGACACCCCGCAAATCCTCGATCTCCTCGATCGTTTCGGCGCCAAGGCGACCTTCTTTGTCATCGGCCAACGCGCGGAGCGTTGTCCGGATCAGGTCGCCGAGATCGTCCGGCGCGGCCACGAAATCGGCCACCACACGCAGACGCACCCGGTCGGCACTTTCTGGTGCGCTTCACCGGCGCGGTTGCGGCGCGAACTCGATGGCGTGATCGAGACTCTACAGCCTTCCGGAATTCGCCCGCGCTGGTTCCGGCCTCCGGTCGGCATCAAGCACCTGCTCCTGCCCGCGGCACTCGCCGCGCGGCAGCTTCGCTGCGTGGGATGGACGATTCGCAGCGGTGACGTCCTCGGCCGGAGTCACGAACGCGTGGTCGCCCACGTGCTGCGCAAGCTCCGCCCCGGCGCGATCATCCTCATGCACGAAGGCCCGAGCCTGGATCCCGCCGTGCGCGTCCGCGCCATCGCCCTGCTCCTGGAGGCCCTGTCGGGGCTGGGCTACCGCTGCGTCCTGCCCGACCCCAGCCAGTTCCGCTAGGCGTACCGCTCGGCCTCAGGCCGCCTTGGCCGCCACGAATCGCGAGCCGTCGCTTTGCCGGTAAAACCGGTTGAACATGGGCGTGGCCATCAACGTCGTCACGATGGCCATGAATACCAGCACCGTAAACAGCGTCGGCGTGATGATGCCCCGCTCGAGCCCGATGTTGAGGATGATGAGCTCCATCAGGCCCCGGGCGTTCATGAGCGAGCCAATCCCCATCGCCTCGCGGTGCGTTTCGCCGCACCAGCGCGCCGCCGCGTAACACGCCCCGGCCTTGCCCAGCACCGCCGCCGCGAGAACCGCCAGCGCGACCAGCCAGAGCACGGGGCCGTTGACGAGATCGAAGCGCGTATTGAGCCCTGAATAAATGAAGAAGAGCGGCAGGAGGAGGCTCGTCGTAAGCGGCTCGATGAGCGCCTGCAGCCGCGTCACAAACGGGCCCCGCGGCATCGCGGCGCCGAGAAAAAATGCCCCGAAAACCGCGTAGAGCCGAATCGTGTCGGTGTACCACGCCGCCAGCATCAGCAACACCATCACCCATGCCGTCGCCACCCGCTCCGCGGCATCGTCCCGCGCCGCATAGCGTGAGATAGCCGCCAGCAGTTTTCGCCCCACGGTGAACAACCCGATGAGGAAGACGGCGCTGCCCCCAAACGCCACGACCGCGATCCAGGGGTCGTGCCCCAGGCTGGCCAGCACCAGCGCGAGCACGCCCCACGCGGCCGCATCGTCGATTGAGCCCGCCGCGAGCGCCAGCACCCCCACCGTCGTGCCCGTCAGGCCGCGTTCGAAGATGATGCGGGCCAGCATGGGGAAAGCCGTGATGGCCATGGCCGCGCCCATGAACGGCACGGCCTGGACCGCGGTGACGCCCGGGGCAAAAAAACCTCCCTGGCCGAGCAGATACCACGCGAGTCCGCAGCCGAGGGCAAAGGGCACCAGGATGCCCGAGGCCGAGATGGCCAGCGCACTCCGCAGCCGCGATTGTATGAGGTCAAAGCGGAAATCCAACCCCACCGTGAACATGTAAAGCACCAGGCCGAGTTGCGCGCCGGAGAAAAGGATCGGTCGCGACGCCAGGGGGAAAAGCATCTGCTGCGCGTGCGGCAGGAAATAGCCGAAGAGCGACGGCCCGAGTACCACGCCCGCGATCATCTCTCCCACCACGGGCGGTTGGCCGAAGCGCACGGCCACCCAGCAAACGAGCCGGCAGACGACCAGGACGGCGGCCAGTTGCAGGAAAAAACGCACCGATAACTCAAAGGTCGTCATGCCGCGCCCGCATTTCGGCGGTCCGGTTCCACCCCGACAAGGCAAATCACCGGGAAAATGGGCTTGCTGGATTCCGCCGCGGGACTTCCCTCAGTTATGGTTCTTCCGGTGCGTATTCCGGCAGCGAGATTCCCGCGCACCGCGCTGGGATTTCCCGGTCCAGACTCATCCGCCCGATCCGCCTGACCCAAGCATAACCCCCGCATGCCCGCCGCCACCGCCGTTGCCACCCAAGTATCCTTCGCCGTGGAATTTGGCCGTCCGGCCACCCATGTCGTTCCCATGGCCCGCGGAGCCGGCCTGGAGCTGACCATGCCGCTGCTCGCTGGCGAGGCGCGCGAGGCCCTCTTTCCGGCCATGGCGGCCGGACCCTTGGTCGAAGGTCTGCGAGCACGGTCTTCGCGTCCGTCGAGGTGACATTCACCTCCAATTCGGAGTTGCTGACCACGTCCATGATGCGATTGAGCCGCGCCGGCAGCCCGGCGGTGAACTCCCTCATCTCAAGCAGCGAGCTGTAAACGTTCGCCTTCGTGAGGTCCTTGCCCAGGCGCCGCATCATCAGTTCCTCGACGTTGCGCCGGATGGAGGCGCTGGTGTTGAACTGCGGGTCAAGGATCCGCCCCACCTCGTCGAGTTGCAGCAGCGTCTTGGCCAGCAGCACGAGGACACTCGGTACGATGAGTCCATTCTCCTGCGCGATGCTGCTTACGTCCAGCAGGGACCGGCCGACATTCAGGTCTTCCAATCCCTGGTCGCGCTGCAACGCCACGAGTTGCGCAATCCGGCGGCGAAATTCCACGGCATCAAAGTCCCGCAGCTTTTCGCTCACGTTGATCGCCAGCTCGGCGACCGCCTCGCCGTTGCCTTCGCTCATCGCCAGCAGGACTTTCAAAAGCGTCTCCTGCATCGACGGCGCGGCGTGGCCCACCATGCCCAGGTCAATCAGGGCGATGCGGCCGTCCGTGGTCACAAAGACATTCCCGGGATGCGGATCGGCGTGAAACATGCCGTCCACCAGCACCTGCTTGAGGTAGGACTTGAAGAGCTCCTCAGCCAGCGGTCCGCCTTTGAGGTCCTGCCGGTCGAGCGGCCCGAGCGCGGTGATCTTCCGGCCCTGCACCTGGTCCATGACGAGCACCGACCGAGTGAAGTAATCCGGCACGGGCTGCGGGATTTGGATGAGTTTAAACTCGGCCAGGTTCCGGCCGAGGGTGACGAGATTGTGCGCCTCCCGCTCGTAGTTGAGTTCCTGCTGAATCGTGACCCGAAATTCGTCCAGCACGGCGACAAAGCGGTGCCGCCGCCCGACCTCGGTGTGCCCGTCGAGGAACGTGGCAATCTGGTCGAGCACCTCAAAATCCTCCGCAATCTGCTGCCGGATGTGGGGGCGCTGCACCTTCACGACCACTCGCCGCCCGTCGCGCAAGGCCGCGGCGTGCACCTGGCCGAGCGAGGCGGCGCCAATCGGCTCCGGATCGAAACGCGAAAACGCCTTGGAGATCCTGACGCCCAACTCGCTCATCACAATCTCCTCCACTTCCGCGAAGGGAAACGGCTTCACGCGGTCCTGCAGCCGGGCCAGGGCTTTCCGGTACGGCTCGGGCAGCAGATCCGGCCGGCTCGACAACACCTGGCCCAGTTTGACGAAGGTGGGACCCATGGCTTCCAAGTCATCCGCCAGTTTTTCCGGCAGCGCCGCCTCGCCGTCCGTCTTCGCGCCCGGGGGCTCAGGCAGGCTGTCCATGCCGAATCCCTCCTCGGTGCTCATCTGCTTGGCCAAGTCCGACCGCCCATATTTCCAGAACAACGCGGCGATTTCACGATAACGCTTCAAGTGGAGGGCGGATAATTTCATTGGACGTGGGGCGGATTGGTCTATCCCGAAGATCGGAATTGGTTCCACTTCATGGACATCCCAAGTCCCCGCAGGTATCGCGCCGGAGCCCAAAATCTATCGTCTCAAGCCCCACCGGTTTGCCGGGAACCCTCCTCCTGACGCCCGGACTACACTTTTACCCGCCATGATTTCCGCCATGAAGGATGCCGTCACCAGCCGGGCCGCCCAGGCCTTCGTGAACCAACAGATCGCCCGCTACGGCTCAGTCGAGGACCTGAAAATCGACTCCCGCAGTCGCACGGTCGAAATCTCCTGTCTCCTCCACGGCGAAGCGTCGCCCATCCACGTGAAGGTGGAGAACTACGAGGTGGAAAGTACCGGCGCCAAGAAATTCCTTACGGTCACGCGCATCAGCGCGTCCCGCCCCTGGCTGCAAAACCTGCTCATCGACCACGTGCAGAGCCGCCGCGTCGAACTTCCGTCCTGGGCCGCCGCGGCCCTGTGACGGGATACTTCACCACGATCTAGATAGCGTTCAGGATCCCATCGATCAGGACGTTTCCTCGCGTGGCGCTGAGTCCAACCCGGCGAAATCTCAGCGCAGCACCACCGGTTGGCCTGCGGGCTTGACCGTGGGGGGACCGTGCGTAGCACTGGGGGCCGGTTTTCTGCCGCGCGGGCGTAGTATACCGGCTATTATGTGTGCTTCCCAAGCATGAGAAGAGGGTTCGACTCCCTCCGCCCGCACCACTTTCGGAACTTTCCGCTCCCGTCGCGCTGACCCTGCCCGAGGACAGATCCATGCCTCCTCCCAAC
>TBL_comb47_HYPODRAFT_10002686_pt1 | contig 21771 bp, 27 predicted proteins | sample TroBogypolimnion_40_FD_10682 | JGI IMG/M metagenome (IMG submission 10682) | reverse complement strand
TCCTCGAACCTGGCAATCGTAAATCTTGGTGCATCCGTCAATTACGTTATCCTCGCCAAAACAGCCATCAATAATGTTGCAACTTCTGCCATTGTTGGCGATCTGGGTCTTAGCCCTGCCGCTACCTCTTATGTCACAGGTTTTGCCCTGACCAATTCAACAGGTTTTGCGACTGCTTCACAGGTAACCGGGAAAATCTATGCTGCCGATATGGTAGCTCCGACACCGATCAATCTGACCACTGCAGTCAATAACATGATCACAGGATACAACGATGCTGCAGGTCGTCCATCTCCAAAATATTCCGAACTGGCTGCCGGAAATATTGGTGGTAAAATACTTACTGCCGGACTCTATAAATGGACAACCAACGTTACAGTACCCTCAGATGTTACCATTTCAGGTAGCGCCAGCGATGTATGGATTTTCCAGATTGCCGGTAATTTTACCATTAGTTCTGCTATGAATGTCACACTTAGCGGAGGAGCCCAGGCAAAGAACATCTTCTGGCAGGTAGCCGGTAAGGTCACTTTGGGTACAACATCACATCTCGAAGGAATCGTTTTATCCAAGACAAATATCACTTTACAAACAGGTGCTTCACTCAATGGCCGTGCCCTGGCACAGACTTCAGTGATCCTCGATAAAAATGCTGTTACACAACCGTAATTAATCTCAAAGAATTCAAAATCACGAAAGAGACTGCCGAAAGGTTAGTCTCTTTTTTTGTAAAGGGAAATCGCTCCTGAAGGGTATATTTATTTATATTGAGGGAAAACCATGTGCTAAAAAAGCATTAACTTTGTAACAACAAAAAGGTAACAAAATGGAAATCATTACACTGAAAGTCAATACGCAATCTGAAAAGGCAAAACAGCTTTTAAGCCTTATTAAAGACAGGATCAACAATGGAGACGTACAGATTCAAAAATCAATGACCTTCAATGAAGTAAAAAGAGGAATCCATGAAATGAAACAAGGGAAGGTTAAACCAATCAATGAGCTTTTTGAATGAATGTTTCTATATATTATACCCACATATCCAAAAAAGAAATAAATTCAATCCTCAAAGAAGAAGGTTTAATATAAAAAGCAATCTCTAACGTTTACCTTAATTAAGCCCTTGAACAACAAGTCCTCAGTTCTTATAATCGCGACAACTGGAGAAACACCTCTTCAAATAAATGCCACCTTATTAACCCCGGCTAGAGTTCACTCACCTCAAAAATAAACCTCCATATCCCTTCATTTTCTTCTGAATTTAACATTCCTTTGAGTTACAGTTCCCTTAAAAGTTTAGGATCAATGTGCCTTTTAATGTTAAAATACAAATCAGCTGAAAATCAAATGCAACGATGACAGAATTACTAGAAATACCAGAATTACCAGAATTACCAGATATAGAAGATGGACCAATAGCTTTTGGTATATATTATTACGAAGTGTACTCCGAACCGGTGATGGAATATGTTTCAATCTTGGCTGAAGATTATAAACTGCCAGATCAGATATATCTCGATCAGGATTTTCATATATCAAGATCTGCTGGTAATTTTGCTATACGGTATTTACAAAACAAAATTGATAAAAGTGCCTTGCCGAAATATCTGGATGCAAAGCAGGTGCAGGAAACAATTACGGCAATGGGTTATGAGGTCGATAGATTCTGGTACCTTTTGATGTTTGTTTTTGATTATAGTTCAGGCATTCGTTTTGAGGCTATAAAACAAAATGACGCACCTATTGAGCAGGTAGCAAAACTTATTGAAGGAATTGCCGAAAATATTAATTCTTCTATATTAGATACAGGCGAAGTTATCTTTAATTCACCTGCTAAAATTGTACTCGACATAAAGCATAAACATAAAATTACAATCGATAATCCCCTTGCCATAAGATGGCTATTAACCGTTTGCTATAATGCACTGGAAGAAGTACAAAAAGGAAGCAAAATGGCCACCAGAGTTACTGATATTAATTTTAACGAATTTGATACATTGAAAAGATCAAATCAAATATGGTATTTTGCTAAAATGTTTTTTTCATTTTTTGAGTTAAATCCTCCTAAACCAATGAGGCAAAAAAAAGGCACTAAGATTTCATTCAATAAAAATCTGCTTATTACAAGACTCCTTTTATGTGTCGGATTATTAACGGAAAAAGAAGAAAAAGATCTAAAAGATCAGAAAAATCTAAGTGAATCTGAAGACACATTAAATGGCTTTATAAAACAATATAAAAATTCCAGAATAGATTGGGTTAATAGCCGATACTTGTAATTCATTTCATCTTTCCTAAGCTTTATGATTCCTGTTTTTTTTCTTCCATTTATATGGAGTAAAAAAACAGGACTTTTAATCTCCATATTAACCTTTTTCTGACTCCCCATATTTGTATCGCTATCAGCAAGCTACCGGTTTTCTGAGCTTTAACCCTGATGCAAAAAATGTTATGAATACAAATAAATCATTTGGTATTATTTTGATCTGTCTTTTTGGTAGTAAAGAAACAAGAAAAGCTGCTTTCGCATCCTTTAATCGTGATGTAAACTTCAAAAACATTGAAGTGTTATTTGGAAAAATGAAGGTCAAAGGTTACCGGAACGGTGAACCAATCCAGGTCTTAAACGCAGAGGAAGCAGTCCTTAAAGGTGTAACTTCCATGGTTGATATAAACGGAGTCCCCATTTCGCCAGAGGAATACAAAGACTACTGGTTGGTGATAGACGGCCATCACAGAACTTGTGCGGCTTCGCTTTACAATGATTGGTTAACGGAACAAGGTCAACCGACCATTACAATCCCTGCCATTGAAGTTGAACTTAATGATGGAGAAACAGTTGCTGAATACAGTACCGAAATCAACATCACTAAAAATGAATGGGGTAGGGAAGACTATGTGAATGGTGCCGCCAGCCTCCAGCCCGATCAACCTTTGCTGCAAAGATACAACGAACTGATTAAGACTGCCTCAAACATGAAGGGAATCCCGCATTCCACATTGAACCGCATTTTCTGTAATGGTGAGGGTCTCTCTAAACCAGATTTAGTACTCCTGTGTAAAGGTGAAAAAGAAAAAGGTGTCCGCATTGTGAAACCAATCATGCCTGCCTGTGATATCCCAACTGGTAATCAATTTATTTCAATCTGTTTTGAAAAAGGTTTCCGTGCCGAAGAAATCGCAAAACGTTACCTGATCACCGAATTCAACAATCTACGAAATGCCAGCGGTGGCGTTGACTTTGCTTTGAAGGTTCTAAATAGCATTACTATAGAAGATATCTCTGCAATGACCAACGCAAATGCAAATTTGATTGAACAGAAAGTGATCAATCACTTTAATTTCATGGCTCAAAGAGTGAGAATCTCAAGCGAACTTCAGAAATAACTGAAAAACTGATTACCTAAAAACAAGATCCCGTTCTGAAACGTGGGATGGGATTTTGTTTTTAAACTAACTTATTGCCAGTCTAATAATCTCACAAAAGCAAAGTCTGGATTAAAAGCGCATTTCCTCTCCATAAAGGTTATGCTGATTTATTGCGTACCCAATCTGTGGGAATATGGCGGTTACTTTAGTGGATAAGTAGCGTATCTATTCATTACCTATTAATACATTACCTATTATATCCAGTACCTAATATAGGAGTTACCACTCATTTTTTTTGAAAATATAAATAGAAAAACAGTAATGAAGAATTATACAATCCTCGATAAGGATATTCATAAATATAGAGGTGGTAATAATAATAATACCGATATATACCTGTATGGATTTATAAAAGCTTGTTGTAGTGATTATAGGACTGGAGAGAGTCATGCTACCCAAAAAAGGATTCAGGAATTGACAAAAGTAAGTCTGAGAACGATACAAAGTTCAATCTCCAGGTTAAGAGAAACCGAATTGATAAATGTCGAAACCAAACAAATCGGAATAAAGCGACTAAATATATATCGTTACAATCTGAATCCCCCAAATTTCTTCTATGTCAATAATTCATTCTATTATGCAAATATCGACCAAAAAGAAAACGGAATTCTTTTACTAATAAAAAGCCTATGCATTAATAATTCAAACACAACGCTTTATAACCGCACAAAAATTGCCCAATTAATTGGCCAGGATAGAGGTAAAGTTTCAACAATGATTAATGAACTCATTCAGAAAAATATGCTATTAGAACTCGCCCATGGATTTCAACTCCCTGCCAATTATTTCCCGCTCTATGCGAAAGACAAAAAGAGTAAGCACAATTATGAAAATTTCACCAGCTATGACGAATTTGTATTGGATTCGATATTAGAACTATGTACCCAACATGGAACAATCTTATTTACCCCCGATTTACGACCTCTTGAATTAATTTTCGCGAGATACTATTTCCAGGAAAAAGATATCGCTATTCTTGAACCTGAACAGGCAAAATTATGCTATTTACCCCTGGTTTTAAAAGCCAGATGCCCAACACTTCCTCCCAAAATTGAATCACTGAATTATTTCCTGAAAGTTCTCAATATTGAATATGTCGAGGCTAAGAAAAGTACCTACACAATCGAACTTTAAATAACCGGATATATCAATATTTTGAAAGTTTACCTGATTCCTTTATAAAGCCAGAGACCATTAAATAATTATTGAAATTATAATTAATAGTATTATATTATTTATACATTTGTTTTGGTTGAAAAGTCAACCATTTGATTTATAAAATTACAAAAGCGTTTTAGTCATTATCCTGACTTGAAATCTCGACAATTTCTCAACACCAGGGATGATAGCAACAAACGCTCCATGTCTATAACCATAGGCGTGGGGCTGTTGCTTTTCATTTGGTGTAGGTTGTCGAGACCCTCAAGTCAGTGATAGGTTAACAGTTTCCACGCTTTTTTTATGTCTAAACCTGAACTTGGGGAACGGGGAGGGAGAAAAAAAGTTATTATGGGTAAATACTTTTCTGATTCAGAAATGCCAGAGTTAATAAGTATTACGTTGAAAATTAGGTCTGCTCAGTTTTCTCGCTCTGAAAAATTAGCAATCCTTCAAGTCCTTGATTTGTTAATACATGCAGATCATAAGGCAAATGAAAAGGAAATGAAATGGTTAGAAATAATTATAGATAAATTTGATTTACCATTTGAAGATATTCACGTTGCTGTAAATCAGGATGGTGTTAAGGGAATGATGGAATTAAAGTCAATGAATTCTAATCAGAAAGATATATTTAAGCAATTGATAGTAAAAATGGTGACAATTGATGGAAATGTTGTACCTAAGCAAGTTGAAATTCTTTCAATGGTATGTAATATAGTAGGAATTAAAATTTGAATCAGATAGATTAACAGTTTCCACGCTTTTTTATTTTTAAACCTGAATCAGGGGAACGGGGCAGAGAACCTAAAACTTAAAATTATGGAATTCACAAGAAATGAAAAAAGAGCAATTGTTCAATGTATTAGTTCAGCAGCAAACGAAAATCAAATCAATAGACTTTTACCACAGTTGTTAAGTAATTTGGAAATAAACTCGAGTAACGAGATGGAAGATTTATGGGATATTCCTGTAACAGAAGTAGAAATGATGCAAATTCTCAGATTTGATAATTCACCAGAGAAAAGAAGAATTTTTGAAAGTTTAATGGATATTATTAGTTGATTATCAAATAAATATAAATATTATGGAATTTTTTAAAAACGAAAAATATGCAATTCTAAAATGTTTAGATGCAGTTTGTCGATCAAGTAGTAATGTGCATAAGGAAGAAATGACTTTTTTTATTAATGTTTTAAAAGATTTTAATATAACCATAGATGAAGGAGCAGAAGGAACTGAAAATATCGACTTAGTTAGTGCATCAAAAGTTTTGAACTCAATGAGCAAAGAAAAAAGAAAATATGCTTCAGACTTAATTTTAAAATTATCAATTCTTGGTGATGGTTTAAATATGCAAAAGATTTCTCTTGTTTCAACATTATCAAAAATTATTGACTAAAAATTAATATTATGGGACTTTTTACAAGCTCAGAAACAACACAGAAAAGGGAGCAAATTCTTCAATACATCTCGATTCTTAATCGATCACTTAGAGATATTGCAAATATTATTGATAAGGATGGCATAAATGGATCGAGCATAAATACAATAAATGAGATTTTTAAAAAAGGTGAAGAAAATGCTGAAAGAATGAGTAATATCGTTCGAAGCATGAGTGATTCACAATTAGATGGGTTTACTGTTCCTTGGATGGATGGAAAATATATAGGCATAATGATGTGGATTGCATCCTATGTGGGTATTATAAATAAAATGGTAAGTAAGTTTGAAAGCTATGCAAATAATAATTTATGAATATTTCATTTGATCAAAGTAAACGTAGATTTATTCAAGAATATGGGGATGTAAAATTTGAAAAACTCTGCCAGAAAGTAAAAGATTCGAATGCTCTGGTTAAACTAACAGGTTTAACAGTAAATAAAGGATTACCGCCAATTGCAACAGATTTTTTATTAAGTGCAAATTCAATTTTCTATGTAGCAAGTAAATTTGATATGGCTGTTTCTGTAATGGCAGCTTTAATTATGCTGAATATTTGGAATGAAAAGGTAAATTCATTATACCAACTCATTAGTGTTCAGCATCTAAATGTTGTTACACAACAAATTGCTGCAAGATGGATATAAAATTATATTAATATGGGACTATTTGATTTTGGAGATAGAGCTACAATCCAATTATTAGCATTTCGAATTGGCTGTGCAATTGAAGATATGGAAAAGGAAATAAAAAAATCTCCTAATACAGCAACTTCTGATCTTCATGGTATGGCTTCTTTTATAGGACAAGAAATGCATAAGTTGATTTTACTATTTCGCTCACTATCACAATCTTCGCAGGAAAGTTTGAAAGTTGAATTTAGAGGCAAAAAACTACTCTTTTGGACTTATTTTACAGAGTTAGTTCCAACAAATAATAAAGTTAGAGAATTAACTGGTTTTGATTTCCTTGAAAGTACTATAACTAATAAAGATGGCACAAAGTCAAAAGTACATTATTGATCTTTGTGGTTGTTCCCTTCGCTTAAAATGTGAAACGATTAAATAATAACCACTTATTAAATTTAGAAAAAATGGAGAAAGAAGATTCAACGGCATTTCAGTCTGATTTTGTGCCCAATCCTAAGCATGAAACATTTTTCCCTTGGGAAGATGTTATTGACTGTTTCCCCAAAAAACTAGATAGCACTGAGTTTATCGGTCAGGAAGAATGTCCTTTATGTAGTCAGAAATCCGAAAAGCTTGTTTGGATAGATTTTTCAAGTCCTGCATGGACATGGAGCAATTTATGTGGTAGTGCAGGTAATCTTTCAATATGTCCTGATTGTAAGATTCAGGTTCAATTTCAAATGACTTTTATGAACTAATTCATGAAAATTGACAGAAAATTTAACTGAGTCCTATAGATTGGGTTTGAGATAAAAATCCCTTTCCGGCCTGTTAAAGGTTCTTTTTTTTAGAAATTTTCCTCCCCCAAAGAATTCGAGTTCTACAAAGCATTTCGTCATGCTGAACTTGTTTCAGCACCCCCTCCAAAGTCAGTCATGTCTGGCTTCTTGCCCGTCGATGCTTGGTTTCACCCTATCAAACCATCTATTCCTCAGTTCGTGTAATTCGTATGAATTCGTGTAATTTTCCCATTAATCAGCTTAATCAGTGGTTCAGACATATTTCCCCACTTTTCCTCATTTTCACTAATTTTACCATAATTTTATCCTTATCTTTATACTATTGAAATTTTTAAAGGTTTACTCCATCCGCGGCAGAATGTAAATTTTTAAAAAAATCACTAACGGTCGGGTTTGGTCCATACCAAGTCCAGACCAACTCAAGTATCAATTAAAAAAACAAAAATCATTATGGCAAAATTTAAACAGGGGATTCTTGGCGGATTCTCCGGAAAAGTAGGTACCGTCATTGGCGGAACCTGAAAAGGTGTTAATTACATGCGTGGGATAGCTGCTACAGTCTCAAACCCGCAAACAGAAGCTCAGATGAATCAACGCGCAAAGTTCAGCGCAGTACTTAAGTTCCTTCAACCTCTCACACCATTCTTAAGAATCGGTTTCAAAAACGAGGCCATAGGCAAGACAGCATTCAATGCAGCAATGTCGTTCAACATCCAAAATGCAATTACAGGTACATATCCTGCTTACGAAATCGACTACTCAAAAGCATTGGTTAGTCGTGGTACCCTTCCCGCAGCATTAAACCCTGAAGTCACTTCAACCACAGCAGGCGAAATAGAATACACATGGGAAAACAATTCCACAGATACCAATGCAATGCCCGACGATAAAGTGCTCTTGGTAGTCTACAATCCTTCCAAATGGCATGCAGTCACTTTAATTGATGGGAACACCCGTTCAGGTGGAAGCCAGTCAATCACCCTTCCTGCAAACTTCACAGGCGATGAAGTACAATGCTTTATAGCCTTCCAAAATGCAAACCAATCTGTTTTATCCAACAGTCAGTATGTAGGCGGCATTATAGTATTGTAATTTAAGTAGATTTTCAAAAGGATAATTAAGCTGCTTCCATCCAGGGGGCAGCCTTTTTTATGTATCCTGGTTCAAAACTGGTGCTTGAAACCAGGATATGCAATAATCAAATGCGTTCGGTTATTCCGTAACTATATATCCGCAATCGATATGTGTGAAAGATGTAACTTTTCCCTGAAATTATGTAACGACTGACTGTCTGAAGTTGATAATCTTTGCAGTGTGAAAATACATTCACCAATAAAGAATTTGGTTATGAAAAAATTAGTTTTATGTGTAATGACAGCATCCATGTTATCATTATTTTGCTCAACACAAACAAAAGCTGCAACAGATATAACTCCTGCAACATCGACGGGGACAACAACTGTTAATGCAGAAAAATCGAATGCAGATGCCACCCGGTTAGACGAAATCAAACCAATGGAAATGAACACGCTGAGTTCTGCCGAAAACAAAGAAACACTCAAAGATGTAAGTCCGGTAAAAAGTGTCCAGGACGAAGAGGGCAGACGTCACCGCAGAGATGTTGACGTAACGGTAAGAGCCGATCGTGGACCTGGATATTATGAAGGACGTCATCACGGCGGTGCATATATTGGTGTTGGAGGTCTTTTAGTTATTATTCTTATCCTTGTTCTGGTACTGTAATTTCTTTGATTGAATCAGAAATAAAACTGAATATAACATTGGGGAATGCCCCTGTGTAAATTGAAAATATAAATAGAAAAGAGCCTTTTCGGTCATTGGACTGATAAGGCTCTTTTTTTGTAAAAAGAAAGACAAATAGAGCATGTGTGAATTATGCAAATTTTTCTAAAAATTTTGTAACAAATTACTTTTTAAAGGATTGCATCTTTAATCTATAATTTAATTCACTTGTGAAGCCTGCTTTCAGGAAGGCCAGTTGACAAATTATTCTGTGATTTTCAATAGAGACTTTCTGATCAATGAAGTGAATTTAGAAAGAAGCATAATACAGAGATTTTAAAACAGAATTACTTAACCTTTAATTATTTGAATTATGAAAAAGATTACAAAAAAGGAAGATTTCGATGCAATCAACAGCGAACTTACCACAGAGAAGAGAGAGAAAAATAAATGGACAGATGAATTAATTATTGCTTACCGCGAACTCGCATTTCAGAAGGAAAAACGTGAAGAAAGCGTGACAGAGATGATTGGTTTAAACTAAGCATTTGGCCTGCAACCTAAAAAAAGTGATTTAAACCTCTGATGATACTGCCTGTATGAAAATAAGTATTCGTTTTAAACTCATCATCTTTGCCCTGCTCATCCTGTTTGCAAGTGGCATTATCATTTATGCTGTATATAACAGCAAACAAAAACTTCAGGAATCAGAATCATTGGTCGAACACACCAAAGATGTGCTTTCGCAATCGGGCAATATTCTATCATTATGCAAAGATATCGAATCCTCTTCGCGGGGTTTTGTGATCACCAATGACAGCACCTTTCTTGAACCCTTAAATGCTGCCAGGAAAATAATATTTACAAACATCAATCAGCTCAGGCAACTTACTCAGGATAATCCGTTGCAGCAACAACGCATCGATTCGCTCAATTCATATGTGCAAAAGCGATTGGATTTTTCAATGGGACAAGTTGAAACAAGAAGAAAGCTGGGGTTAGTGTCAGCTATCGCATATACCTCAAACAATCGCGGAAAATATTTTTCTGATTGTGTACGTAAGTACACTGCTGCTATACAGCTGGATGAAGTCAATTTACTCAAACAGCGAAAACAAGCTAATGAGCAGAGTATAGCAATCTTCAACAGGTTTTCTGTCATCCTTTTTATTTTTATGACACTATTCACGGTGTTCTTATTATATATCACGGGCAGATATCTGATTCAGATAAAAGAAATAGAAGATAGGGCATCAGAGCTAATCCTGGCGAATAAAGAGCTTGCCTTTCAGAATGAAGAGAAGGAAAAACGTGCAGCCGAATTAATCATTGCAAATAAAGAACTTATTCATCAGAATGATGAGAAAGAGAACCGGGCTTCAGAACTTATCATAGCCAACAAAGAATTGGCCTTCCAGAATGATGAGAAGGAAAAGCGTGCAGCGGAGTTAATCATTGCCAACAAGGAACTAGCTTTCCAGAACGACGAAAAGGAAAAGCGTGCTTCAGAGTTATTTATAGCTAATAAGGAACTTGCCTTTCAAAATCATGAAAAGGAAAACCGTGCTGCTGAATTAATCATTGCCAACAAAGAACTTGCCTTTCAGAATGATGAAAAGGGAAAACGTGCTGATGAACTTATTATTGCCAACAAAGAACTTGCCTTCCAGAACGACGAAAAGGGTAAGCGTGCTGACGAATTAACACTTGCTAATAAAGAGCTTGCCTTTCAAAACGATGAAAAAGAAAAACGGGCAGCAGAATTAATCATTGCCAATAAGGAACTTCTTTTTCAGAATGAAGAGAAAGAAAACAGGGCAGCAGAATTAGTCATTGCCAATAAAGAACTGGTCTTTCAAACCGGAGAGAAAGAAAAACGGGCGGCAGAGTTTGTAATTACCGATAATGAACTTGTATTTCAGACCGGGGAAAATGAAAAACAGTTAGCCGCAAATAAAGAACTGGAAACATTCAGCTATTCTGTATCTCATGATTTGCGGGCCCCATTAAGACATATTGGTGGTTTTGTCGATCTTTTGATAAAGAATAATTCAGCTCAACTCGATGAAACTGGCTTAAGATATTTGAATATTATTTCAGATTCATCCAATGAAATGGGGAATCTCATTGATGCATTACTTACCTTCTCGAGGTTAAGCAGAACTGAATTACAACGAACGAAAATTAATACCAAAAACATAGTTAATCAGGTGATTAGTTCTTCTAATGATGAACTAATGGGCAGAAATATTGAAATAAATATCACTGATCTGCCTGATACCAGGGGAGATGAAAATCTGATCACCCAGGTTTGGGTTAATCTGATCTCAAATGCATTTAAATATTCCCGAAACAAAGAAAAAGCCATCATTGAAATTGGCGGTAAAATAGAAAATGAAAAAACAATATTCTGGGTCAGAGACAATGGTGCCGGATTTGATATGAAATATGCTGATAAATTATTTGGTGTATTTCAACGGCTTCATAAAGCCAGAGACTTTGAAGGTATCGGAATCGGGTTGGCCAATGTAAACAGAATCATTGTAAGGCATGGTGGAACATGCTGGGCAGAAAGTGAAGTTGATAAAGGCGCCACATTCTACTTTAGTATACCAAACCAGGAAAAATCAAATATTAAAATTTAAATTATACCCGATGAAAACAGAATTAAGAAAAATCCTGATTGTTGACGATAGTCCCAAAGATGTTGAATTAACCGTTTCTGCCCTTGCAGAAAAAAATCTGGCCAACGAAGTTGTTATTGCAGAAGATGGAGTGGAGGCTTTGGATTACCTTTATAAAAGGGGCAAATTTGAAGGAGAGCATGGAAATCCGGCGGTTGTACTGCTTGATATTAAAATGCCCAGGATGAACGGCATTGAAGTGCTTAAACACATACGTTCCAACCCTGATTTTAAATTTATTCCTGTAATCATGGTAACTTCATCACGTGAAGAAAAAGACCTTGTAGAGAGCTATAAACTAGGTGCAAATTCATATGTAGTTAAACCAGTCGATATAGTTCAGTTTCTTGATGCCATTAAAACCCTTGGACAATATTGGGCAGTCATCAATCAACCTCCCCCTTCCACTATAAAATTGGATTAAATTATAAATCCGCAATAATACTTCTATTCATGAATGATCGAATAAAAATTCTGCACCTGGAAGACTCAATAAACGATTCTGAAATAATTCAATCACTTATCAGGGATGGAGGTTTCGAATATGAATATATTCTGGTTGACAACGAGAAAGATTATATTGCTGCACTTGAGAATCAATCCATTGATATCATATTGTCTGATTTCAGTTTACCTGATTATAACGGTACACAGGCATTAAAGGTTGCACGGGAAAAAAATGATCAATTGCCATTCATATTTGTATCAGGGGCGATGGGAGAGGACAGGGCTATTGATGCAATGTTGAATGGTGCAACGGATTACGTACTTAAAAACAAACTTGAACGATTGGTCCCGGCAATTACAAGGGCATTGAATGAACAGAAGCTTGAAATTGATAGAAGTAAGGCAATCGCTGATTTGAGAGAGAGTGAAGAACGATTCAAGGCTATCTTCAACGATGCTCCGATGGGCATTTCTTTGGTTGATTCTTTAACAGGGAAGATATATAATGTTAATCCCATGTTTGCCAGGATTGCAGGTCGGACCATTGCTGAGATTACAAATATCGACTGGATGAGTATTACCCATCCTGATGATATTCAGATGGACCTGAACAACATGACGAAATTGGTTGAAGGAAAAATAAACGGATACCATATGGAAAAACGGTATATCCTTCCTGATGGATCTTTAGTCTGGGTAAATATGACCGTCTCGCATATTTTATACAGGGATAATTCACATCCGCGACATCTCTGTATGATGGAGGATATCACCGAACGAAAACGTGCAGAACAAGAATTAATTATTGCAGACAATGAGCTTGCCTATCAAAATGTAGAGAAGGAAAAGCGGGCTGCCGAATTAATCATTGCCAATCAGGAACTTTCCTTTCAGAATAGGGAGAAAGAAAAGCGTGCAGATGAATTAAACCTCGCCAACAAAGAACTTCTCTTTCAAAATGAAGAGAAGGAAAAGCGGGCTGCCGAATTAATCATTGCCAATAAGGAACTTTCCTTTCAGAATGGGGAGAAAGAAAACCGGGCCGCAGAACTAATCATAGCCAACAAAGAACTTGCCTTTCAAAATAGAGAGAAAGAAAAGCGGGCAGACGAGTTGATAATGGCCAATAAAGAACTTGCCTTTCAGAATGTTGAGAAAGAAAAACGTGCTGCCGAATTAATCATAGCCAACCAGGAACTTGCCTTCCAAAACAAAGAGAAAGAAAAACGTGCTGCCGAATTAATCATAGCCAACCAGGAACTTGCCTTCCAAAACAGGGAGAAAGAAAAGCGTGCAGATGAGTTAGCCCTTGCAAACAAGGAACTATTATTTCAGAATAAAGAGAAAGAAAAACGTGCAGACGAGTTAGTAATTGCCAACAAGGAACTTCTGTTTCAAAATGAAGAGAAAGAGAAACGGGCCGCAGAATTAATTATTGCCAATAAGGAACTTGCCTTTCAGAACCAGGAAAAAGAAAAGCGTGCTGCTGAGTTAATTATAGCCAACAAGGAACTTGCCTTTCAAAATAAAGAAAAAGAAAAAAGGGCATCAGAGTTATTTATAGCCAATATTGAACTTCTTTTTCAAAATGAAGAGAAAGAAAAACGGGCTGCCGAATTGGTTATTGCCAAAGAGAAAGCAGAAGAAAGCGATCGTTTAAAATCAGCCTTTCTTGCCAATATGAGCCATGAAATCAGGACCCCAATGAACGGAATTCTTGGCTTTGCAGATCTTCTTAAAGAGCCTGAATTAACAGGTGATGATAAGGAATATTACATCAGCACCATTAAAAAATGCGGTGCCCAGATGATCAGCATTATCAATGATATTTTGAATATTTCAAAAATTGAAGCTGGAGAAATAAATGTTTCTTTTTCAAAAACTAATATAAATCATCAGATTGAGAAAATATACAACCTATTCAAATCAGAGGTCGGGCAAAAGGGTATGCAGATATTCTATAGAAATTCATTACCTGAAAAAATGTCAATTATTAATACTGATCAGGAAAAATTCAATACAATTCTAACTAACCTGATTATAAATGCAATAAAGTTTACCGAAAAAGGATCCATTGAATTTGGATATAATATTATAGAATCATTACACGAAACAGCTATGCTTGAGTTCTTCGTGAAAGATACCGGCATTGGCATTGAGCCGGAGCAAATGGTTATCATTTTTGAACGATTCAGGCAAGTCAGTGAATCACTAAATCGAAAATATGAAGGAGCCGGATTAGGATTATCCATCTCGAAAGCTTTTGTGGAAATGCTTGGTGGCAAAATTTGGGTGGAAAGTGAGCTTGGAAAAGGGACTATCATATATTTTACCATTCCTTATGAAACTATTCAGGAAGAAGATTACTCCAGCAACGTATCGCTCGAAACAAGTTCATCATAATTAATAATGATCTTGTTTTCAATACTTCAAATATTGAATTTGAATTCTTTGAGATCAATAGAATTTTCTACTAATCGATTTATTCCTGGAATGTGTGAATGATGTAACTTATTTATAAAGTTATGTAACACCTTTGGTTGAGAAGCAAATTACCTTTGAATTATACTTTTAAATCATTTTATATGCCACTATTATCCATTTTAATCGTAATAATTGTCGTGGGAGTTCTGTTGTGGATTATCAATACATTCATCCCGATGGACCACAATATCAAATCAATTTTCAACATCGTGGTTGTAATTGTACTTATCGTTTGGTTGCTCAAGGTTTTTGGAATTTTTACCTACCTGATGGATATTCATGTATAAAAACCGATGATTTAGTAATCAGTAATGTTGGATTATAAATTGAACATTCCATATGGAAATAACAGTTCTATTGATAAGCCCAACCTTTATTTTCAACATATACTTAAAAATTGAAAAAATGAATCTTAAAAGAATATTTGGTGCGTTACTCACAATGCTTGGTATTGGAGGTCTTATATACGGGGCTGTCTTATTTGTAAATGCCTCGGGCAATGCACGGGATATTAAAGCGCTGGTTATTTACAGCATACTTGGACTTCTGTTTTTTATTGCAGGTATCAGCCTGATTCGTACAACAAAAGATGAATCCTAAAGTATATTCAATATAACATATGTTATTATTTTTCAAAAGAATAAGCTTGTAGTTATGAATAGGATCTACATTTTAATACATAAAAGCCCGTTCCATAAAAGTTCGGGCTTTTGTATAAGGATAATCAAAATTAACTGTTGAGCATAGTCATCATTAATATACCGAAAACCTGTAAAGGCATCTTTTGAAACATTACTTTTACCAATTGGAAGATATCAGATTCATTAAAACTGAAAATCATGCAAGTTACTGTATCAAGAAAAAAATTTATATTCTCTCCTGATTCTACCAGGGTAATCGCCCGGTTTCTGTATTTAGACGATGAAAGATCGGCTGATATAATCAGGAAAGTATTAGCCATGCCTGAAAAAGATGTGAATATTGCCATGAGTCAATTGCTGAGAGGTTATTCCAGACGTCATAGGAACATTTCAAAAATATTTGAGAAACATTTTGACCGCTTGTCCTCTATATTTGATAAGATTGAGGTGAATCAGGAAGATCTTAGTTCGTCACAGAAAGCATTGGTAGGATCCTATTTTACTATGGAGTATTCTATCGAATCAGCTGCCTTTTTTAATCCATCTATTGTTGAACATCCTGATCAGTCGGAAATAAGAACCGATGAAAAAAGAGTGATTTTTAGTTTCAGAGCTACCGGTGAAGGCCATATTTCATCTGTAGTTTTCAGATCAGGAACTCTAGATAAAAACAATAATCTGAGCATAGAACCCGTTGGAAAAATGCTGGCTGAAGCAGATAAAATTATACGAAATGTATACGATAAGAAAAGTTTCAAAGAAAAACTGGAAGGAATGCTGGATCAGACTAATGAAGTTTCTCCTGTAATGCTTGATAATCTAAACGCAATGCAAAGTAAGGATAACGTCATTCCTTCAGTTATTATAGAAAAGCCTGCTGAAATTCCGATAAAAAAGAATTTCATTTCGGCTGATTTTATATTGGATAAGTTAGGTGATAATTTTACTTATGGAGAATTGATGAGAAATCTGGAGAAAGTAATTAAAAATCCTGATATTAACGAAGATCAGATAAAGATTATAAATCACATGATGTCGCTGGCTTCATCGCATTACGAGATTCACTTTTCAATTGATTCGGCAATTTCCGAAAGGGTTATTTTTCCTGTTTCGGCTACTGAACAGGGAGGAATTGAAGACGCCAGATTTGTTAAATTTACGGATGATAACGGCGAAATTACTTATTATGCGACATACACTGCCTATGATGGGATGAATATTCTTCCAAAATTAATCCGTACAAAAGACTTCTATGATTTCAAAATATTGCCGATTAATGGTGAGATTGCCCGGAATAAGGGAATGGCCTTATTTCCAAGGAAAGTCAATGGTAAGTATGCCATGTTATGCCGGATTGACGGTGTAAATAATTATATCGCATATTCAGACAATATCAATATCTGGCGTGAAGCTAAAATCCTGCAACAGCCCAAATACCCTTGGGAACTTGTTCAAATTGGCAACGCAGGTTCGCCTATTGAGACTGAAGATGGCTGGCTGGTAATTACACATGCGGTTGGACCAATGCGCGAGTATACTCTTGGAGCTTCTTTGTATGAACTTGAAAACCCGGAGAATGAGATTGGAAGACTGGATACTCCATTGATGGTTCCAAATGAATTTGAAAGAGAAGGTTATGTGCCAAATGTAATTTATTCATGCGGTTCGATTATTCATAATGAAGATTTGGTTATTCCTTATGCAATGTCTGATCATTCATCAACATATGCTACTATAAATCTAAAGGAACTGCTGGATGTACTGAAAGCTTCCGGTTCCTTAAAAAAGTAGTATTTTTGAATAGCTTTACTTTTCATTCCTTTTTAAGCTTGTGTCACTATACTAAGATTGGTATAAATTTTTTATTCTATTCAGATAAAATGCTGGTTTAGAACAGAAACACAGATTTTTTAAAAACAAAAGCCCACTCCAGTCTGAAGTGGGCTTTTGCCGTATAATGACCTCACTCTTTCCATCTCTCTTATTACCTGATTTTATTTTATGCGAGATTGGCTTGTTTTACATTGGAATTTATGCCAGGCGCGGCATATGTGTGAATCTTGTAACTTTTCCCCGGAATTATGTAACGCGTTTCAATTGAAACAGGCTCATCTTTGTATGGTAAATAAAGTTAAGAGACATGAACAAAGAAAAAGTAAATATAAACTGGAATGAGCAGAAAGGCAAACTGAAAGAGAAATTCGCAATCTTAACGAATAATAACAATATGCTTTTAGAAGGTAAGAAAGAGGAGATCTTTGGCAGACTTCAAATTGAACTTGGTAAAACAAAAGAAGAACTTGAAAAGATAATTGCTGCGCTTTAACTATTTAGGAATAACTGGATAAGATTAATCTGAAATGAATTATTTAAAATAAATTAAATCAAACAAAATGAATACTTTAAGATTGAATGCCATGGGAACTAGATTTTTCTTAGGAATTTTAGTTATGATGTTACTTTTTTCAACAGAATTACAGGCAAAAAAAGTTCGTTTTTTGGTTTCTGATGTTGTCCCAGCCGCCAGAGGTTTTGCAAAAGTAACCAGGGATAAAAACCGAAATTATGAAATTAAAATTAAACTTTCAGATTTAGCCGAAGTGCAGCGATTGAATCCTTCAAAATTATCATATGTTGTGTGGATTGTTACTGATCGTGATGTTACTAAAAACATAGGGCAGATAGAAAGTTCAACTAAGATACTTTCAACGAAATTGAAAGCATCTTTTGAGACCGTATCCTCGTTTAAGCCGATTCAGATATTTATTACAACTGAGGATGATGCAAGTGTTCAGAGTCCAGGAGCACAAGTTGTGTTAACAACAAACAAATTCTGGCATTAATACGAGTAGACACAATTAATGTGACAGATAAAATTAGAGCTTAACAGTCAATAGATTAGAATATTCAAAACTTTAGATATAAACAAAATGAGCAATTTACTTTATTTAATAGCAGTAATTCTCGTCATTGGATGGGCAATTGGATTTATTGGTTACAACATCGGAGGAGTCATACATATTCTTCTTGTTATTGCAATTATTGCAGTAATCCTAAGGATTATTCAGGGAAGAAATGTTATTTAAAATCAACACATTAATATCAATCATTTAAAAATTAAATTATGAATACAGGAAAAGTATTACTAGGAGTCGTGGCTGGAGCAGCCACAGGCGCATTACTTGGTGTCTTATTTGCACCACACAAAGGTAAAATTACCAGAAAGAAAATTTCCAGAGGTACTGGACATTATGCTGACGAAGTAAAAACAAAATTCAATGATTTTCTGGATACAATGACCGAAAAATTTGACAAAGTAAAGGAAGATATTTCTGAATTTGCTGATGAAAAAATGGCCAGGGTCGAAGAAGTAAAAAAGAACATGAAAGCTGTTTAATTCTGAAACATTAACTGGTTAACCAACCATTGAGTCAGCTCCGAAAGAATATAATTTTAAAGATTTTGAGATTGTGTATTTCGGAGTTGACTCATCTTTGACGTAATGTGTAAATTATATTGTATATAGACATCGTTTGCAGGTTTTCATCAAAACAGACCTATACTAAAGGTGTTTATACCCTGCAATTTCGTTCACATGATATACTGACAGACCCTTCAATTTAAAAACTAAATATTTTAGGATGAATAAAGAATTGTCAAAAGTCAGAACCTACCTGTGGCCGGATAACAGTCCAATTAACGATTCCGTCCACATATCCAGGTTGCTGGTTATAGTTGCGATGATGAATCATAAACTAAACCAGGCTGTCGGAAAACTTACAACACTGATCCATCACAAAAGAAATGATCATCAGGTTGTGAAATCAGGATTACTTATTAGCAGGCATATCGAATCTGTTTATATAATTGATTCAATTTTTAATCGAAACATAGAACAGACTTCATTCAATGAAAAAGGTCATTTAGAGACCATTCATAAAGAGAATAAATACAGATTACTGACCAGAAAAGAGACAACGTTTCTTTTGTCAATCAAAACCAGCAACTTACAGCAACTGGCAAATTAATTGCAGCTGGTATTTTTAATACATTCAATATCCAAATCATGGAAAACAATACAAATATATTCGAATCGTTACTGGAAAACACAGCTGAATATGGCAAAACAAGCATTGAGCTTACAAAGCTTAAAGTGCTTGACAAAACCGCGGATGTTGTTTCTTCCTTGATCCCACATACTATTGTCCTTGGCTTTATTGCCGCATGCATGCTTTTTATTACCATCGGATTAGCTTTTTATGTTGGTGAAATTCTGGGTAAAATTTATTTTGGATTCTTTGTGTTAGCTGCCTTTTATGGTATTGTAGGAATTTTTATTCGACTCATTATGTACAAATGGATAAAAGGATCTATATGTGATTCAATAATTAAAAATGTCCTTAAATAAAGACTCATGGAAAACATTACATCTGCCATTGAACTTAAAATTGCCATTCAGATTCTGGAGACTGAACAGGATATTAAGGCACAGTTAATCAAGGAACAATTCATTCTGGCCCACGATAGTATTAAACCGATAAACCTCCTTAAAAGCACAGTAAATGATTTTGTCACTTCACCATATTTGATTGATAACATATTGGGAGGCGCTGTTGGATTAGCCACCGGATATCTTTCAAAGAAAATAGTTATCGGTGCATCGGGCAATCTGTTCAGAAAGCTTCTTGGAGTTGTTATGCAGTTTGGTGTTACAAACGCGGTTTCTCAACACCCGGAAGGTATTCGATCAATAGGTCAGTATATCTTTAAACATATCATTCCAAAAAAGAAACTAAACTTAGATAATCGTGATAACTAAAGATCTGCAATTGCCTTTTTATGCAAAGGCAAGTATTTTCTTTGTCGGGTTAATTGCCATGCTGTTTATTTTGTACGTAGCTAAAAGTATAATTGTACCTATTGTTTTTGCCGTCATTATTGCAATTGTACTCCATCCTGTGGTGAATTTCTTTGTTCGAAGAAAAATAAACCGAATACTTGCTATTTTTATTTCCTTACTGCTTACCTTTTTAGTCATTGTCGCTTTCAGCATTCTGGTATTTTCACAGGCAAGCCGGTTTGCCGAATCATGGCCAATTCTGGTCGACAAATTTACTTTGATACTTAATCAATCCATTACCGGTGCAGCCGGATATTTCGATCTAAACCCTAAAAATATTCATACCTGGATCACAAAAAGCACTGGTGAGCTACTCCATTTCAGTAATGCAGCTATCGGTCAAACACTTATCCTTGTCGGCAATGTATTCATGATCCTGTTATTGATTCCCACCTATGTTTTTATGTTATTATATTACCATCCGCTTCTCATAGAGTTTATTCACCGGCTTTTTGGAACCAGTAACAAAAGTCAGGTTACAGAAATAGTTTCCCAGACCAAGGCGCTTATTCAACATTACCTGGTTGGATTGATTATTGAGGCAATTATAGTGGCAACTCTTGATGCCACAGCACTTCTGATACTGGGAATCGATTATGCCATATTGCTGGGCATTCTGGCTGCATTGCTCAACGTCATACCATATATAGGAGGAGTCGTTGCAGTGGCATTGCCTATGATGGTTGCTGTGGCGACCAAAGATACAGCATGGTATGCTTTTTATGTTCTTGTTTCTTATTGGTTTATACAACTTATTGATAATCATTATATCGTCCCTTATATTGTTGCTTCGAAAGTTAAGATCAATGCTCTTTTCTCCATTATAGTGGTACTCATAGGAAATGCATTATGGGGCATACCTGGAATGTTTCTTTCCATCCCTGTCCTGGCTATTGTCAAACTTATATTCGACCATATTGAATCGGCAAAACCCTGGGGATTTTTATTGGGGGACACCATGCCACCGATTGTGAAAATAGATCCTATTTTAAAGAAACTATTAAAAAACCCACTTGAATAGAAATTCTAAAAGATACCTTAATACATAACATCATTTAGAAATATTAAACTATAGAGATTAACGCTAATAAAACAATTCAGACTTTGCCCAAGCTTCTATGAAATAAACAGAATTGGAAGCTAAACCATCAACTAAAATTACAAGAAATGAAAAATGAAATAGTTTCCTTTGAATTTGCTGATTTTATCAAACGCTATCACGAGTTGTCAGCATGTGAAAATACTGTTCGTTCAATAATTACTCCAATAGAGGATATTTTTGAATTTGCTGATTTTATCAAACGCTATCATGAGTTATCCGCTTTTGAAAACACAGTTCCTTCTATAATTGCCCCAAAAAACGAAAAGAAAGAGCATGACAAGGTTATACAAAAAGTACTTCCCGAAATCTTA
>TBL_comb47_HYPODRAFT_10002682_pt1 | contig 21778 bp, 14 predicted proteins | sample TroBogypolimnion_40_FD_10682 | JGI IMG/M metagenome (IMG submission 10682) | reverse complement strand
TAGAACATCATTTTGATTCCCCTTTTATTTAATGCCTTCAACAGTTCAGCCGGCAAATCCCGTTTACTGCAAAGTTCACCCGGTGAAACTCCGACAATTGAGTCATAGGCCCGATTAGGAGAACAATAGTATCCGTCATTCTGACCCAAAGCAAACATCACATAATTGGCACCGGCTTGTTTGCAATTTTCAGCAAACAGTTCAACATTAAAATTATTTACCACCACGTTGTATTCTTTTGAGCCACCTTCAGGGGCAAATACAGCCTTTAAAAAATGGAGCATCACGCCGACACCTGCATTTTTGAACCAGTCGGTATTGGGATTGCCCTCATCCCGAACAGGTGAGCGGGTGATCACACTCATCGGCTTTACCTCATTTTTTCCTCCGGTGGAAGTGATTTCGCATTTGATATATTTGCCGGCATAACTTGAAAGCACTACAATTTCTCCGGTATTTATTCCGGGTAATGCCACCCATTTCCCATTGGGGGACTCGGAAACAGACCAGCTTACACTACCGTTTCGGTCGATTTTATGATGATCGGCTGATACCCACATAATGGTTTTAGCGACTGGTTCACCATGCAAAATCAAATTTTGGCCGGAAACGGGTTTGTAAATAGCCTGTAGAAGCAGGCAAAAGAAGATGATTATCAGTCGTTTCATTTCAGAATATAATAATTATAACCCTTTGCAGGGATCTTGATTGTAAGCGATAATTTATCTTCCCGCCCATCAGAAACAACAGGAACAACAGATCCTTTTAAACGATCCTCCTGTTCCTGCACAATTGCTTTACCTTTCAGTCCGGTATAATAAACAGGGATATTTATTTGCCGAATTATTGGCTCACTCAATGGATTATAAACCATCAGCAACCCCTTTTCCTTACCCATTGGATCAACATGCAGTATGGCATCATAATCCTGTCCGTCAGCTCTGCGGATATGAATAATATCCCCATCGAGAACAGTGCGGTGTTTTTTATAGAATGTTACCCATTTTTTGACCAATGCTTCTGTTTCGGGGGCATCGTACAGTTGAGGTCCCCGGTAGCAAGCCTGAACCCCCGCACCAAACAGGTTAGCCAGCCGCTGTCCGTAGTGCGGTAGATGCTCTTTTAGCGGTTCAATAGTTGCGGCTTCTCCGCCACCCTGATATTCAACAAGCGGAACAAACATCCAACCCATTGATGGCGTTTTCTCCCAGGTTCCGTCATAAATATTCTGACGTTCGATAATCTCCTGCTGGGCGCGGGGGAGTGACCAGTTTGTTTCGCGGTAACCCATCGCGGTTTTATTGCTTCCGCTCAGGAAGTAGTAGTCGGGGACATTGAGATAGATCCCTTTTTCGCGGCACCATTTGTAAAAGTCAGTTATCTTTTTGTATTGATTCCACTGCGAATCTTCCAATCCCCGGTGCCCCGGATGATCTGTTGCAATACAGATATCGCCGGGGTACGAACCGTCGTGTTCAAGGATATCGAGCCCTGTTTTTTCATAAAAGTTATAGAGTTGCCTGAAATAGTTGATTCCCCAGTTGCTCTCCAGACAAGGGGAATTTCCAAACGTAGGGCTCATCCCTTTGGGCATAACCACATCGTTTCCTCCACCCACATGCCGGCTTGCCAACAGCGAATAACCTCCTAATGCTATCCCTTTTGAATGAGCATAGTCTGCTAGTTTTTTCATCCTCTCCAGGTTTGCAGGAGTTTCATTTTCGACATTATAACCGCTTCCAAAAGTCATGATCACCATCTCGAAACCGACTTCAGCACATTGATCGATTGCTTTTTTTACCGGTTCATTCTGCGATCCGCTAACGTGCATCAGAATCGGGTTTTCAGTTGACCATGGGGCCAGTGCTCTTAACATTCGCCGATGTTCAAGACTTTTCCGCTCACGGTCCCAGCTATCGTGGAACAATTCCCAAATCCGGAATGATTCAAATACTTGTCCGGCTTTGATGGTTTGATTGGGACCATATTTTGGGTAAGCTTCGAGTATACAAGGTGTCGTGCGCTCATAGCTGACCTGTGTTTTATAAAGGGTGTCAACATTCCAGCCAATGCTTGCGTGGTAAAGACTTTCGTTTGACATTCCGCCGAAGTTGTAGTCAGACTCTACCGTGATGTTAGGAAGCATCCAATTCTTCTTTGAATCGACGGCACTTTCGGGCTCTATGACTGCCAGAATCTCACTTTTGAACGTATTGATTTTTATTTCGTGAGACGATTCATTGACCACTCTGATCCATTTTGAAAATACCGGCATCCCGTCGTAGAGTTCATAATGGACTTCTGCTACAATTGCCTTAAGGTATTCAAACGAGCTATTTATCGTGGATTTAGTATCGCCTGAAGAGCTGGTCGCAGTCTTCAATTTTGCTTCAATTGATCTTATTGCATGATCATCGAGCTTATACCTGAAGATAAGCTCCTTTCCGGGGAGGGGCCATGAAAGGTCGCGCGGCATCCACTCCTTCCGTTTTTTCAACGGGAATCGGGCTTTGCAATCCCCTAACGAATAATCAACCAATTTAAAGGAAGCCGGGTCAGACTCCATTTTTGCGAGCCATTCCGGTAAAAGATAGTTCTGGATCGGTTGCCCTGTAAGTCCGCCGATACAAAGTTTTATTCCGTTGATCTCTATTTCGGCCTCCGGCCTGACAGATCTTAAAAAAGATTCGTGACTGGCGAGCAATTCAAGTCCGACGGTTGCGCAATTTGGAGTTAAGGAAAACAGCCGGGCAACAAGACCGTTGCTGAAAACAAGCTTTCCATTCTCCGTTTTATAAATCTTAGCCCTGTCCTCAGCCCGATTAATTAGCCAGTCAGCCTTGATTGTTGGTTGCTGTACATGCCATTCCGGCAAATTTGAAACGGATTGGGCTGATACCCTAAATAAGGCTGACAGGGCAAAAAATAGAGATACAATTTTCATATCCATGATTTGAATTTTAAATAAAGATCGGGGGAAGTTTATCTATCGGGTATTTGGTTACAGAGTTTGGGAATCGAATGCAATTCGCAAGTTTCAGAAATCATAAATTTAATTTTTTAACAAATTTGCAGTTAGCTATTGTAAAAATACAAATTTTCGGCAATGAACAATATCTTGATATTTATAAAGGATCTAAATTGATTACCGGAGCCTCTTATAAATTTACTTTTCCACAAAAGATAGTGACAAAATTGTAAATTTGTTTCCCATCTATTGATGATCAAACAGCTAATGTATTAATAATTAATTATATGAGCCGGTTATTAATTTATCATATTAATGACGAATTAATCAAGTTTCACAATTCGGAAAAATGCTGCTTTATTTATCCATATTAGGAATATTCCTCTCTATCGTCTTAATGTACTTCAATACATCAAGGAATACCTCCAGTATTTATTTGGCCGTTTTTTGCTTCCTGATAAGCCTGTATTCTGCAAATCAGTATGTTATAATATATTCAGAATCTGTATTCTGGGTAACAATCTTATATACAAACTTTACTTTTCTAAGCTACCTTTTGGGTCCGGTATGTTACTGGTATACCCGCAGTATTTTAAAGGATGATATTCGACTAAAAAAGAGAGATATTTGGCATTTTGTGCCGGCAGTTATTCACTTGTCAGCCTCAATGCCCTATATCCTGACTTCCTATGCCCATAAAGTTGAGATAGCTAAATCGATTGTTTCAGATCCCGGTTTTCTTGGAACCTACAATGCTACAATCTTATCCGATATATTTTCAAATACTGTAATGTATATTAGCCGCCCTTTTTTATTGTTAATATACATTTTTTGGTCTATCGGAATGTTTGCCAGTTATAAGTATAAGGAGAGAAAATCTCCGGTTTTTTCGCGGCCCTATTTTATGGATCACTGGATGATGTTTTTCTTTGGATTTCAACTTACACTTGTTATCAGTCATTTATTAGTGGTATTCAGAATCTTTGAATCTAACGTATCGGACCTGCTATTTACACCCAATATTTTGCAGGCGTTTTCTTTTATTGGTCTTACCGGGCTCATTCTCACTCCATTTTTCTTTCCCCGGATTTTATACGGATTACAGGCTTTTACTCCTATGCTGCTTCAACCACCGGAGTCAGATAGTGATGAAACAGCGATAACAACTGCCAGCATGGCAAAAAAAAATATCCCTAATTTTGAATTCGATTACATGCTCTCCATTGTACAGAAAATGACCACCTGTATGCAGGAAGAGAATCTTTATCTGCAACCTGATTGTAATCTGGCTCAGTTTGCCGTAACCATTGATATTCCAACCCACCATCTGACCTATTTTTTCCGGGAGATTAAAAAACAGTCGTTTAATGATTATCGCAATGAATGCCGGGTGAACCATGCTAAGAAGCTGATCCTGGAGGGTAAAGCCGAAAGGTTAACCCTTGAGGCAATTGGTATAATTTCGGGATTCACCAACAGAAATACTTTTTTTACCGCATTTAAGAAATTGGAGGGAATCTCCCCCAGTACTTTCGTTTCCCAAATGGATAAATGACCTACGGATCTCCGACTGGATTCCTGTTTCAGTGTTTAGATGTTCAATTGGTCAGAGTGGTGCCAAAGCCCGTATTGACCACTTTTATTCAGCCCGTTTTATATTCAGCCTGAAGGTCTGTGATTCGAAGAGAACGATTTTTCGTTATTTTTCCAACTGGCCAGTTACGCCGTTTGCTAAATCTATAGTAAATATATTTTACGCTAACCATTAATTAGCAAAATTTGAAAATTGTATAATAGTCTTATATTCAATACTTAATCGAATTAGCAAATATTGTTCTTGTAACGAATTTACAAAAACGTTACATAGTCCACAGATTGTTTTACGCTTTAATCCAGATTTATTTCAATATTTGTCTCGAAGTATTGAAAGTGGAAACCAAGCGTATAATACAATATAAACTTTAGTAATATCATGAAAAACCTGATTGAAAAACTGGAATGGTGGTTTGATTATTATTTGTTATTTTTATTATATAACCAAATAAAATTGAACGATACCACCAGTTTATGGAGGAGAAATGGGAGATTCAGAGCGAAAGAATACCCGTTCAAATAAATGACATTTCAAGCCGTGAGATTATCGTAAAACCAGACCCCGATAGCGAGATTGGTGGCATGGTGCATTCAAAGTGAAGCAGAATTAAATTTTCGTTTAGAAATATTTCCGAAGAAATTACCTTTGATGCTATCAGGTTGGCGGGTGTAACCTCTTGCTGAACCAGGTGCGAACCGATCTCATCGTCTGCAACTGGCCCGGGGGTACGTGACGGTGGCAGGCTGATCGTTCCTCGCTGTTTTCCGGAGCTCCCCACCGGATTTCTATTCCATCATTCGGGTTATAACCCATTTCAAATGCTTCCCTTCTTTGTAAAATATCGGCAATTGTCAGTTTTTGTTCTGAACCATTTGTGCGGGTATAGGTGACCGATAATTCGGATAATTTTCCGGACAATAGGGCAACGAGGTTTTTCTTAACTTTTTCAGGTGATTGAAGTATTGACATCCTGAAGTCTTCAGGAGATCTGACTACTTTATCGGGAAAATCAAGTATGGCATCCATAGCAATCAGGAGCCTTAGATCCCGGTTGGGAGTTGAGAAGTCTTCCCATTGGCCTCCGGTCTGAAACACCCCTGCAGCACTTGATGGCATTGGTATGATAGTCCCCGGATGTGATTTCATGTAATTTTCACCGACACTTACGGAGGTAATCCTGACCAAAAGTTGTTCATAGAGTGCCTGGACCAGATCGAGCAAAGCCGTTTCCGGATCAAGTGGCTTTGGGTTGATGTTTCTTTCCATGGTATGGTAAAATGAATCACCGGTTAGCCCTTTCTGTTGAAGAGAAAAGCCGGTTAATCCCGAATTTGCAGATATGTCGCTGTTGTTTATCAGAATGGATTGCCCCTCTTTCCGGACGATTGGGCGGAAGGCTTTGAAGCCGGGTTCGCCAATTACACCGGTGGTCGTAAACAGAAAGTTCCCTTTCCAGAAACGTTTAATTCCAACGGTGCCATCCGGTTGAGCATCAACGGAAAGGAGCGTGCCGGGTTTGCTGTCCGATTGCGGTATCCATTTGACGATGGTAAGTGTGTGGCCATAAGGATCGGCAAAAACAATTCCGGGACGTAAGGCATTTCTGGTTAATGGAACAGGATAGTAATCAGTGTTTTCGTCGCGAAGCGCTGTTCGGGCAGTTCCCGAATGGACGCCATCCATTACCCTCCTCAGGAATGAATTGAACGCCAGAACCGGATTGGTTTTTGAGGATGGAGAATCATTGGTTATCCATCGCCCGGTTTTGGGAGCCCGGCCAAGGGCGCCACGGTCACATTCGTGATAGCCAAATGGAAGACCGAGTTTCCATGCAAAATAGGCCCGAAGACAAAAAGGGTTATCTGCACAATCGGGTTGCATAATTATTCGGGTCTTTCCGGTAGGATTATCTTCATCCAGTGAAAGATGGTTGTAGAGGAAATTGCGGTCCTTGTTTTGCATCACAGCATGGAGTGATGTCCACGAAGCGCTTTCATCAGCATCATAAAAAAGCGCATTGATCCAGGCTGAATAAAGGGCTTCTGTTTCAGCTCCCCATGAATGCTCACTTTGCCAGATCGATTTGGATGACAACGCGGATGGCTTTGAGTTTATTGAAAAAGTGAGATTTTCAACCTTTTTATTGCCAATCAGCAATGTAACCTCGTATTTGCCTTCTGACCCTGCAACGAACTCATCGATTTTCCAATAGGGTAATCCATTGCCGTTCCTGCTTTTACGGGATTCGGTTGAACCTGAGACACCGCTGACCACTATACGGCCTTTGAGGATGCCTTCTCCGCCCACTGCCAATATATGGAATACCTCCCCCGGCCGGGGATGTTGGGGCGATAGCAACAAGGCATTTACCCCGTGTATTTCAATGCCTTCAGAATCATCATCAGTTGATTTATACCTGATTCCAGCGCCTTGCCTTGTTGCCTTCTCTCCAGACTGATTGCCACATGATGATCCTCCAAAAGAGAGCAGGAGAATTACTAAAAAAATAAGTATGGAGTCTGAATTAGTTCTTTTTGGTTTTTTAATCATATTCTTTTTTACAAATGGGAAGAATGGTTTTTAAGAGATAAAGCCTACTTATGGCTGTGGTCATTCAGAAAAATCAGGGAGATCTCACGGATAGAAACCTCAACCGGAGTATATTTGAATCCAATGGTCCGGCAAATTTTAGAGCCGTCATAAGAACTTAATTTGCAGGCACTCCTGGCTGTTTCGCGCGTAATCATTGGTTTAATACCGGTCAAAAGTCTTATTAGTGCGAATGATCGCCAGGCGATTTTTAACAAAGTTTTGCCGGCTAAGATTTTCGGACGACTCACACGGAGATTTTTGGCGATCTTATTAAAGAGTTCTCCGAAAGTAAGATTTTCGGCACTTAGAATATATCGCTGATTTTTAGTGATTTCCCATGATTCATCAGCCATCAGAAGTTGCATGGCTGCTGTTACATCACGGACATCAACGATTCCGGTACCCCCTCTGGTATAAAATTTCAGTCCATGCCAGATTTTTGAAAACACCAGCGAACTTCCCGATTTCCAGTCCCCGGGCCCAATTATAACTGATGGATTCACGATTACGGCATTCAATCCCTGCAACATGGCCCGCCAAACTTCCATTTCAGAAAGGTATTTGCTTTCAGAGTAGGCGGAATGGTCTCTTGAATTACGCCAGGGATGATCTTCGCTCGCTTCAATCCCTTCAGGTGGTGAGCCAATTGCGGCTATTGAGCTCACGTGACAAAAGCGTCGGATTCCCATCGACAATGCAAGATCAACCAGATTTGCCGTTCCTTCACAATTATTATGAATGATTGAATCTCTGTCGCGCGAATCAAATGAGATTATAGCCGCTGCATGATAAATCTGACCCACACCGGTTAAGAGTCCGCGAAGTTTATCCTTATCGAGTAAATCTCCTTCAACCCATTCTATTTTCTGCAGAAGTGACTGAGGATCTGAACTGTAAAAGGAAAATATTTTTTCGATCCGGTAAAGGCTGCTTCCGGGGCGTTTAAGTGCACGAACTTTCTCCCCTTTCAAAACCAGTTCATAGATTAAATGGGCCCCTACCATTCCGGTCCCGCCGGTAACAAATATCATAGCTGTTTTTTATTGGTAATGTTTGGTGGTTAATTCAAGTTAAATATATAATAATCAATTGCATGATAATTTATCGTATGATAATTAGTTCTTCAATCTAACAGATATGTACTCCTAAATTGAGCTCAAGAGGTAATTGTCCTTCTTCCGAGATGACCGCAAAGTAATCCTTCAACGGCTTTCAGTTTCTGATACCGTTTTTGGAAATCCTCAATGGCTTCATCGTCATGATTTTCATAGGCTTTTCGTATCCCTTGTTCGGCCTGTGAAATTAAAAAGGTAATATATCTAAGCTTGTATTCCTGCAATACCTTAGGAACCAATTGATAAAGAATTTCGTGTTCCTCTTCGATAAAGCTTCCCCTTTTTCGCCAGAAATCACTCAGCTTATTTTTTTCAGATAAGATGTCAGAAACGAGCTGACTGACCATCAGATCGGGATGGTTTACAAAATGTTTAATAGCATCAAACTTTTTATCCTCTTCATAGAGTCGGTATTCATCAAAAACTGCCTTTATTGCAGGGTTAACAGATTCCATCTGGTCGGCTTCCAATTCCGAAAGGATAAAGCCTGCCACAAAAACAGGATCGGCCTGGTCACTTTCGGGATTTTCGACCTCGAAAATTTGATGTGATCCATATTTAATAAGCAATTTCAGCAGTTCCCGTTCCTCGTTTTCACACGGATTGATATCGGGCGCCGGGATTGTCACATGAGAGACTTTCACATTGGCTTCCCGGATGAGTTCCCGCTCCTGGTGCTTAATCAGTTCATCTTCAGATTTTACCTTAAGTTTCCGTATCTCATTATAAAGAACTGTTTCGCGAACATCAAGGAGCCTGCTGCACTCTTTGAGGTATTCCGACCGAACAATTTCAGCCGGGATAACAGCAATCGAGCTAACGATATCGGTAATTAACTTTGCCCGGCTGATTGGATCATTTTCGACGCCGGCGAGTAATAATTTCGTTTTGAATTTGATAAAATCGGTCTCATTGGCGCGGATATATTCTCCCAACTGTGTGGCGCTCATCGACCGCGAAAAGGAATCGGGGTCTTCACCCTCGGGCAGCGGAAGAACTTTGACATTAATCCCCTCTTCGAGCACCATATCGATTCCGCGCATGGAGGCTTTAATCCCCGCCTGGTCGCCATCGTAAATGATCGTGACATTGTTGGTAAACCTTCTGATAAGCCGGATCTGATCGATGGTAAGAGAAGTTCCTGATGAGGCAACGACATTTTCGATACCCGATTGGTGGAGTGAGGTTACGTCGGTATATCCCTCCACAAGATAACACTTATCCTCCTTGATAATACTTCTTTTGGCCTGAAAGATCCCGTATAGAACCCGGCTTTTATGGTAAATATCCGATTCGGGTGAATTCAGGTATTTCGCAATGGTTTTATCCTGGGTAAGTGTCCGCCCGCCAAATCCGATTACCCGTCCTGAAATTCCATGAATTGGGAACATCATGCGTCCTGCAAAGCGATCGCGAACCCACTCTTCACGTTTGATGGTCAATCCGGTCTTTTCAAGATATTCCATTTTGAAACCTTCCTTCAGGGCCGCGTTGGTCATGGTGTCTTTCCCTTCAGGACAATATCCGATACTGAATTTCCTGATTATGTCATCCCTCATTCCACGTTGCCGGAGATAAGAGAGGCCGATCAGCCGCCCTGAATTAGTTTCCCAAAGCTGATCGCTAAAGAATTTTTGGGCGAACTCTGAAACAATCAACTGACTCTCGCGATCATTGCGTTCCCTGATATCTTCAGGATTCTCCTCTTTTTCCCTAATCTGGATGTTATACTTATTTGCCAGCCATCTTAATGCATCGGCATAAGAGAGGTGTTCGTGCTCCATGATAAAATTCACCGACGATCCCCCCTTTCCGCAACCAAAACATTTATAAATACCCTTGGCCTGCGAAACGTTAAAGGAGGGCGTTTTCTCGTTATGGAAAGGACATAGTCCGATCATGCTGGTTCCTCGCCGTTTTAAAGTGACGAAATCGCCAACCACATCTGCAATTTCCGCAGCGTCGAGTATTTGTTGTATGGTTCCCTGGTCAATCATTTCCACAAAGGTAATGAAAACTCATTAGTGGGAAATGGTTTAATCGATCAAAAACAGGGGGACAAATTGCCCATATATTTCTCAGATATTTTCGTTAACTTTACAGGAAACGGATCTGGTTAGCCTTACTTATAGGAATTTAACGAAACCGCACAACTATAAATATACTGTTATTATGAACTTATTCGTAGCAAAACTCAATCACTCCACGACATCCCAGGATTTGCAAAAGCTTTTTGCCCATTATGGATTTGTCACCGCTGTTAAAGTCATTATGGACCATTCTACCGGACGGTCAAAAGGTTACGGATTTGTTGAAATGCCGGAATATCACCAGGCCATTGAAGCGGTGAAGGAACTGGATGCCACATTGTTTCAGGATGTAATTATAACTGTCAGGAAATCGGAACCTTCCGGTTTTTCGGTGCCGAAGGTTGAAAATCAGTACAGGGCTAATTTTTCGACACCTATTTGGAACCGTCATGATTATACCCGTAATACCACTAGAAACCCTAAATCTCCCCAAGAGATTATCAGTCGCAGAAATTTCGGTTACCGCGGAAGTGGGTACAAGAGCTTTGATCATTAATCTGATTGCCTGCTTCCTAACTCAACTGTATTATGGCAGATGACCTGATCTATAAGATTGCACTGTCTCTGATTCCGGGAATCGGCAGTATTAATGCAAAGGCGTTGATTGCCTACACAGGGTCGGCAGAACAGGTATTCAGGGAAAAAGAGAAGGCATTACGCCAGATTCCCGGTATCGGAAGTATCCTTGCAAAAAATATTATCCAATCAGAAGTGATGTCCCGCGCCGGCCGGGAGGTGGAATTTGTCCGGGGAAATGGTGTGAAGGCACTTTTCTACCTCGATGCTGATTATCCGCAGCGATTGCTTGGATGTGCTGATGCGCCTATTGTTCTTTATATCAAAGGTAATCCGTTGCTAAATTGTCCAAAGTCAGTCAGCATAGTCGGAACAAGGCATGCAAATGAATACGGGAGAAGAATCGTCGATCAGTTCATTGACACTCTGGCTGAAAGAGGATATCGCATTCTAATTGTCAGCGGATTGGCTTACGGAATTGATATACAATCTCACAAATCGGCACTACGAACCGGTTTGCCTACGGTTGCTGTACTCGGGCATGGTCTCGAAACCATTTATCCTGCCGTTCATACGGCAATTGCGAGGGAGATGGCAGAAAGTAACGGAGGATTGATTTCCGATTTCCTAAGTCATTCCCCCATTGACCGAACCAATTTTTTACGTCGAAACCGCATTATAGCCGGAATGTCTGACGCTACGATCGTAGTTCAATCTGCAAAAAAAGGCGGAGCATTAGTCACCGCTGATATTGCAAATTCTTATAATCGTGATGTCTTTGCTTTCCCCGGCAGAGTGGGTGATGTGTATTCCGAAGGATGCCATTTTTTAATTAAATCAAACCGTGCCGGGCTTATTGAGACGGTATCTGATCTCGAATATGCAATGAACTGGAGTGCTGTACAAAGTCTGCCTGATGCTGTTCAGCCGTGTCTTTTTTACGACTTTAACCCCGATGAAAAGCTCATTGTTGATCTGCTTCGCAGTGAGGGGGAATCAGCCATTGACCTTATTTGCATTAAAACGGGTCTTCCCATGAACAAAGTATCACCAACTTTACTCAATCTTGAGTTTGCAGGAATTGTTAAGGGGCTTCCGGGAAAGGTATTCAAGGTGATTTGAAAAGGCGGTTAGACTATTAGACTATTAGGCGGTTAGGCTGTTAGACTATTAGGCTATTAGGCTGTTAGACTATTAGGCTATTAGGCTGTTAGACTATTAGGCTGTTAGACTATTAGGCTTTAGGCTGTTAGGCTATTAGGCTGTTAGACTATTAGGCTTTAGGCTATTAGATTATTGGGGTGCCTGACTACCCGCAGCCTAACCGCCTATCCGGCTTCAGCCTAACATCCTTCAGCCTAACCGCCTACAGCCTCATAGCCTTTTAAATAAATATCACCAAATCAGCTGATTAATCAGGCAGATTGATACTCCCCAAGAAAAGTTACCTTTGCACCATATTTAAAGTATTGAGAATGTCAACATTTGAAGGATTTGGGATTGGTAAATCAATTTTGCGGGCATTGGATGAGATTGGATTTACGACCCCGACTCCAATTCAGGAGCAGGCCATCCCTGTAATTAAATCGGGAAAGGATATCTTGGGAATTGCCCAGACAGGAACCGGTAAAACGGCTGCCTATATCATCCCGCTATTAATGAAACTTGTAAAGGCCGATGGGATAGATCCGCGCGCCATCGTGTTGGTTCCCACGCGCGAACTTTCTATTCAGGTGGGCGAGGATATTGCAGAATTAGCCCAATATACCAATATCAGGCATGCTGCCGTTTATGGCGGAATCGGATGGACCAAACATGCGGCGCTGCTTGAACCCGGAGTTGATATTCTCGTCTCTACACCAGGTCGGCTATGGGAGCTATACCGTGCAGGCGCTTTTGGGATGAAGAGTATAAAAACGCTGGTCATCGATGAAGCAGACCGGATGCTTGATATGGGTTTTATGCCACAGCTGAATAAGCTTTTTGAAGTTATCCCTCCGCGTCGGCAAAACCTCCTTTTTTCAGCGACTTTCTCCGAAAGCATTGAAAATATGAGTCACGAATTCCTTACTTTTCCCGAAAGGGTAGAGGTGGCTCCTTCGGCTACTCCTGTTGATAAAGTCAAGCAGTATTATTACAAGGTACCTAATTTCAAGACCAAGCTGAATTTTGTTAATCACTTGTTAAACAATGAGGAAGAATTTAAACGGGTGATCATCTTTTGCCGGACCAAGGAGAATGCCGAGGCAGTATATAAGGTGATCAAGAAAAAAACTGAGGGTGAAGTGCGGATTCTGCACTCCAACAAAGCGCAGAGCTCCAGAATCAATGCCATTGAAGCTTTTAAGTCAGGGAGCGTAAGGGTTTTGGTGTCGACGGATGTTTCTGCCCGTGGGATCGATGTGAGTATGATCTCCCACGTAATCAATTTTGATCTGCCACCAAGGTATGAAGATTATATTCACCGGATTGGCAGAACGGCCCGTGCAAACACCGATGGCGTAGCAATCTCGTTTATCGGCCCGGAGGAGGATTTTCATCTGGATAATATTGAACAACTGATCCGTATGAAGATCGAAGAGTTGCAATTGCCTGAAACAATTGATATTGTTCCCTTAAGTAAACCTGAAAAACAGGTAATTGACCGGGAGATAGACCGTCAAAAAAGGCTGGCTAATCCCGAATTCAAAGGGGCCTTCCATGAGAAAAAAGCAAGACATTCAAAGAGTTCTTTCAGCTTTAACCAGAAAAGCACTCAGCTCCGCGAAACCAAGAACAAAGGGAGAAAGCGAGGAAAGTAAAGAATTTCAAATTGTTAAATGCAAAATGTAAAATGCAAAGTTTCAAACAGCTTTGCATTTTACATTTTGCACTATACATTTTGCATTTCTAATACGCTCGTCCTTTAATTCCTTCAATAAAGTTTATAAAGGCGGTATTTACCACTTTATTTCCACCAGGTGTTGGGTAATTGCCGGTGAAATACCAGTCTCCCAAATCATTAGGGCATGCAATATGAAGATTATCAACGGTCTGATAAACGATTTCAACCTCAGCTTTGCAGTCTGCCGGTTTAAGTAATTCCGCAATTTTCACAGAGATCTGCTCGTCGCTGAATGGTTTGTAAATCTCAGTCACAAAATTCAACATCTCCTCTTTAGGCAAATGTTGTTGTTGTTTACATTTCCGGTAGACGGAGTCAATAACTTTAGACTGCCCCGTTTCTTTGAGCAGCGCAATTGTAGCTTCGAATGCCACAAATTTTACAAGGATAGCCATATCAATCCCATAACAATCGGGATAGCGAATTTGTGGGGCTGATGATATAATAATGATCTTCTTTGGTTTAAGACGGTCGAGAATCTTCAGGATGCTCTGTTTCAAAGTGGTTCCCCGAACAATGGAGTCGTCAAGAACCACGAGGGTATCTTTGTGATTTTCAACAATGCCGTAAGTGACATCGTATACGTGGCCTACAAGGTCATCACGGCTTGAGTCGTCAGCAATAAAAGTACGCATTTTAACGTCTTTGATGGCTATCTTCTCCATGCGGGGCTGGACAGAAATGATCTCTTCAATATCTGCATCGGTTATCGAGCTTCCAAGGGCACGAATCTTCTGCTTTTTCCAATTGATTAGCTGAGACCGTATCCCTTCCATCATCCCAAGAAAGGCGGTCTCTGCCGTATTTGGAATATACGAAAAGACCGTGTTTTTAAGATCATTATTTACTTTGTCGAGAATAACCGGTGCAAGCAGGAACCCAAGTCTTTTCCGTTCGAGATAAATATCCCGGTCAGAACCTCTTGAAAAATAGATCCGCTCAAAGGAGCATGACTTTCGTTCCTGAGGTATTCTTACCGCCTCATGGGTTACTGTTCCATCGGTCTTGATTATCAGCGCATTACCAGGATCGATCTCGGTTACCTGATTCCATCCTACATTCATAACAGTCTGAATTACAGGCCTTTCCGATGCGACCACCACGATTTCATCATCGGCATAATAGAATGCAGGCCTGATGCCCCAGGGATCGCGAACGACAAATGCGTCACCATGACCAAGGATTCCTCCAATGGTATATCCGCCATCCCAGTCGCGGCTTGAACGTTCCAGAATTTTCCGGATATCCAGTTTTTCCTCAATAAACCGGGTGATTTCTTTGTTGCTGAACCCTTCGTTTTTGTATTGCCTGAAGAGCACCTCATTTTCTTCATCGATAAAATGGCCAATCTTCTCAAGAATTGTTATCGTATCGGTGAAACCTTTGGGATGCTGTCCCAATCCGACAAGAAGATCAAACAGTTCGTCAACATTGGTCAGGTTGAAATTTCCGGCCAGGACCAGGCTTCTGGATCGCCAGTTATTGAGTCGCATAACCGGATGGGTGTATTCAACGCTGTTGCGACCAAATGTTCCGTACCTCAGATGGCCCATATAAACTTCACCTGCAAAGGGGAGGTTTTTTTTTGCCCAAACCGGATCGTGATAACTTTGGGGGAATTGATTAGCTGCGTTATTAAAATCTTTGTAAATTTTTCCAAATACATCTTTAATCGGGTTTGGGTCAATCGAACGGTGACGAAAGATATATTCCTGTCCTGGGGGAACATTGATTTTTACCCCTACAGTTCCTGCGCCATCCTGACCCCGATTGTGCTGCTTTTCCATTAAAAGGTAAAGCTTATTCACTCCATATTGCCAGGTTCCATATTTTAATCGATAGAATTCCAGTGGTTTAAGTAATCTTATCAGGGCAATTCCACACTCATGTTTAATTTGTTCGCTCATCCTGGATAATCCCGATTAATTGATGGTTGTATTGTTTAATAATTCCGGAAAAGTAATCTCGTCGGCTACAATAAAAGCATTGGGAAATTTATAAAGCAGCGACTTCTGCATTTTTAAGGCCTCACTCTTTGTCCTGAAATTTCCTACCCTGACAATGAAATCCGGAGATTTAAACAGAAGATATGTTTTCACATCGGGAAAGGAGGAGAGAAATTCAGTTTTCATTCGGATAGCCTGATTGTGGGCATTTTCTCCTGATCCGAAATAGATCTGCAGTCTGAAACCGCTCATTGTACCGCTCTTCTTGCTTTGATCAGCCTGCTGCCTTAGCAGGTCTTTAATTTTGGGATCACACTGTATATTTAATTTTTCCCAGATCATTAGTGTATCCGGGACACTCAGCTGAACAAACTGCTCTTTTGCTGACGGCTTTGCTGAGAAACCGGAGAATGATGCCAGAATTAAAAGCAGGATTATCGTTGTTCTCATTTTCCTGTATTTTTGATTTGCAAATATAAGCAAATTCATTTTAATTCTCTTTTTCCTCCGTGGAATGGTTAAATGGTGATAACTTTGCCGAAACTAAAGACCAAGATGGGATCTTTAATTTAATTGTTTAAAATAAATTCCGATGAGTGATTTAGTAAACGATTTTCGCGTCTACAGAGAGAAGATGAACAGTAAAATCCTCGCTTCCGGTAATAAGGTGATGAAGCGGATTTATAATATTGATACAAATACTTATATGGAAGGAGCCCTAACCTCCAAAACGAAAGAGATGCTTGGACTGGTTAGCTCGATGGTGCTTCGTTGCGATGATTGCGTGAAATATCACCTCGAAAAATGTCATGAACTTGGAGTGAATACGGATGAACTTTTCGAGATTTTCTCTGTTGCTAATCTGGTTGGTGGAACCATTGTTGTCCCTCACACCCGCCGCGCACTTGAGTACTGGGAAGCGTTGGAGGAAGAAAAGAGTAAAATAAATGCAAAATGAAAATTGCAAATTGCAGAGCGAAAATTAACCGATAATATTACATGAATGGCATCTCCAAAAACCATCGAGCTGCTGGCTCCCGCGAAGAATCTGATCTGTGGCCGTGCCGCAATTGCACATGGCGCAGATGCAGTATATATTGGCGGTCCTAAGTTCGGGGCACGCGAAGATGCCGGTAATTCCATCCAGGAGATTGAGAAACTGGTTTGTGCGGCTCAGATTTTTGGGGTCAAGGTCTATGTTGCCCTTAATACTATCTTGTACGACAGCGAATTGGCGGAAGCCAGCATCCAGATCAGGAATCTTTATGAGGCGGGTGTAGATGCACTGATCATTCAGGACCTTGGAATCCTCGAGATGGAACTCCCCCCTTTGCCACTTCATGCAAGTACCCAGCTTCATAATTACCTCCCTGAACAACTCAGGTTTTTGGAAGCTGTCCATTTTAAACGGGCTGTTCTGGCCCGCGAATTAAGTTTGGAACAAATCAGGGAAATCAGGAGCCAGACTTCCATCGAACTGGAAGCCTTTATACATGGGGCGCTTTGTGTCAGTTTCAGCGGACGCTGTTACCTGAGCCATGCCATTGGCGGAAGGAGTGCAAATCGCGGAGCATGTGCTCAACCCTGCAGGAAACGGTATTCCCTTTTTGATTCAGAAAAACAAATCATTACAGCTGATCAGCATCTGTTGTCACTCAAAGACCTAAACCATTCCCATTCCATAAGTGACCTTGTGGAAGCAGGAGTTCACTCCTTAAAAATTGAAGGTAGGCTAAAAGATATCGATTATGTAAAAAATATCACCGCCTTTTATCGTCAGAAAATAGATTCCTTTCTGGAGGATAAACCTGAATTCAAGGTGGCTTCCGCGGGTAAGGCGGCACTGAGCTTTGAGGCAGATCCGTCTAAATCCTTCAACCGTGGCGCAACGGACTATTTCCTTTACGGCCGGTCAAAAGAGATTGCCTCGTTTGAATCGCCAAAGTTTTTAGGTGAAGAGTTAGGTGTTGTGACCAAAGTGGTTCAAAACTATTTCGAGCTAAATACCGTTTTTAAAATTGCCAATAATGACGGACTGGTTTTTATTTCCACATCCGGTGAAAGTATAGGAATCAAAGTGAATACTGCGGAGGGGATTAGAATATTCCCAGACCGGATGAATGGGATATATCCCGGAGCTAAAGTTTACCGTAACTACGACCACCTGTTTCAGCAACAACTGAAGGCAGAGCTTACTGTCCGGAAAATCAGGGTTAGCATTGAAATTTTTGAGTCTGATAATGGCTTTGAGCTGGTGGCAAGGGACGAAACCGGAATTGAAGTGGTGTTAACCCGGGCACTTCCAAAGGATCTTGCCCGTGATCGGGATAAATCCAGGGAGACGATCGTTCATCAACTCTCAAAAACAGGGGAAACAGTTTATTCTGTCACTGAGGTAAAAACCAACGGATCCGAAAAGTGGTTTTTTCAGGCTTCTGCGCTAAATGCCATACGGCGAGAGCTGTTTGATAAAATTACCGAAGCCAGAATGATCAAATTGCGAAATCCGGTGATTCAAACACCAAATAGTTACCCTTACCCTTCAACCCATATCGGATATGAGGGTAACGTCAGTAACCGGCTGGCCCGGCAGTTTTTCCGGCGCCACGGTGTCGAAAATCCGGATATGGCATTCGAAAAGTTATCGGAACATCATGGTATGACGGTAATGACCACGAAGCATTGCCTGAAATTTCAACTCGGATTTTGTCCAAAATTTGGCGGCACCAAACCCGAAAAATTTAGTGAACCGTTTTTCCTGAATGACGGAAAAAACGAATTAAGGCTCGATTTCGACTGTGCCCGGTGTGTGATGAAGGTGATTTACTAGCTGCTGGCGATTGGCTTACTTTTAAAGTCGATTATTGCTTAAGATTATCATTACCATAGTCATTGGAACTCGCTCATATTGGGTGATCAATCGTGCTGATATACAAACAACATTGGCCGAATAAAGTGGGATAAATCAGGTGCAATTTGTATTTTGTACAGCTAAATCCTGCCTGCCACCAGTAACCAGTTGCTTAAACAAATTGGAAGTATCATAAGTTATTGAAGAGATGACCCTGAAACTAATTAAAATGATTGCCGAAGGGGAACACCAGCGGCAGGATTTTAAATATTGCATTAACGATTCGCGTAAGATTGCGCGATCAATGGTCGCATTTTCCAATGCTGACGGTGGTCGTTTATTGCTGGGGATCAGAGATAACGGTTCTGTGGCAGGGGTGAAATCTGACGAAGAGTATTATATGGCCGAAGCTGCTGCAAAACTATACAGCAAACCACCAATTAATTTTCAGACACAACAGTGGCGCATCGAAGGCAAGACAGTCCTTGAAATAGTGATCCCCAAAAGCACGGAAACTCCCCATTATGCCCAAAATGACGAGGGTAAGTGGCTGGTTTATATCCGGAAAGATGACCAAAATATTGTGGCTCCGGGAATTTTGCTAAAGGTTTGGGAGCAGCAGAAGAATCCCCGCGGGGTATTTATAAGTTTCACAGATGAAGAAAAAAGACTCCTTTATTTGCTCGGATCAGAACAGCATCTTTCGTTGAACCAATTTATCCGGAAGGCTAAGCTTCCCCGGTGGAAAGGTGAAAAAATACTCGTAAATTTGATCGTAATTGGCATTGTGGGGATGGAGTTTGGCGAGAGTGGAACACGGTTTTTTCTCAGGGATGATTTTGAAGACAAATTCAAGGATTCATTTTAACCCCTTGCGGGCAATAACATTAAGTAAGTAATTTCCTTAGTGTTTCTTAGTGTCTTGGTGCCTTTGTGGCAGGAAAAAAAAACCACAAAGGCACTAAGCCACGATCCGTCATATGACGGACACAAAGAAAATAAATCTACATAATCCTTAACTTAATGACATTGCCCTTGCGGGGGAAGGGGTTCTAATATAAAAAGCATAATATCATGAAGTTAAATTTCGCTATTATATTGTTTATATGTCAGATATATAGTCACTTAATGGCTCAGCAGGTTTCTCCGCGATTAAGTGTGGTTTCTTCTCCCTCAGGAAGTGTGGTTACGGGAATTCACAAATCCGGGAAAACCGTTATTCCGAATGGTCGTTTGTTAACTCCATATGGAAAATCGGTAGAAGTGGCACCCCATCCCTACGGATTAACGCTGAGTCCTGACGGAACAGTTGCAGTTACCGCCAATTCGGGTACTGAACCGATCTCTGTTTCTATTATTAAAAACCTGACATCAGAGCATCCAACAATTTTGCAGGTTCCTCCCGGAGCTTCAAACAACAGGGGAGTGCTTGCCTCTGTTTTTATGGGACTCGCAATATCTCCGGATAATAAAATTGTTTATGTTTCAGGAGGACAGCAAAACAAGATTTACCTATTTTCGGTTGATTCAGGAGCTAAGCTTGATTCTATTGACTGCTCAGTTTCAGGTTTGGGCGAGAAAACACCCGACGGATACATCGGCGAGCTAAAATTGAGCAAGGATGGCAGCTATCTTTATGCCGTTGATCAGACCCTTTTCCGTTTGATTGTGGCAGACACAAAGTCGAAGAAGATTATCTCAGGTACTGCAACCGGCAGGTATCCTTTCGGGATCATCCTGTCTCCCGACGGTCAAAAGGTTTATGTGGCCAACGTGGGAATGTTCGAATACAGCAAGATAGGAGACATCGAAGCGACGCACGATTATAAAGGGGCACTCGATTTTCCCGCTTCCGGGTTTGGAACTGAAGAGATGAAAAAGGGGATACGGATTAATTCGCTTGATATTCCGGGCTTGGGTGATCCTAACGTACCCGAATCTTTTTCGGTCTGGTCCTATTCTCTGAAAACCCGGTCAAAACCGGTGCTCCTTTCAAAAATAAAAACCGGAACACTTGTCGGCCAAAAAATCGAAGGGATTCCGGCTGTTGGTGGATCCAGCCCGAATTCACTGGCTGTTACAGATAAATATCTTTTCGTGAGTAACGGCACCAACGACAATATCTCCGTAATTGACCTGATTAAAGATACCATTTCAGCTGAAATCCCGTTAAAGTTGCATCCGGCAGTTAAACAATTCCGCGGAGTAATTCCATTCGGCCTTGCTGTTTCGCCCGATCAAAAAAGACTTTATGTAGCCGAATCGGGAATAAATGCGATTGGAGTAATCGACATTCAGGAACATAAGGTCATCGGACATATTCCTGCAGGGTGGTTTCCTGCGAAACTCGAAGTCACATCCAATGGAAAATCGCTGATTGTAAGTAATGCAAAAGGTTTTGGAAGTGGTCCCAATGGTGGCACGAGTTTTAAAGAGAGAAAAGAGGGAACCTACATTGGTAATCTCATGAAAGGGAGTGTTTCGGTGATGGATATTCCGGACGAAAATAAATTGAAAGCCCTGACACGACAGGTTATCAGCAATAATTACCGTATTGAAGATTACGTAGTGGTCCAAAAACAGAGAGGGAATAATCCTATCCCTGTTTTTGGAGGTGAAAAACAATCTCCGGTCAAATACCTGGTTTTTATTTCGAAAGAAAATCGCACCTACGATGAAATATTCGGGCAGCTTGAAAAGGGAAATGGAGATCCATCGATTGCCAGATATGGGAGGAAGGTGACCTTTTGGAACCGGAATAAAACCGTTAAAGTTACTGATGCAACGGTCATGCCCAACCATCTGAGACTGGCTAAGGAATTTGCTGTTTCGGACAATTTTTATGTCGATTCGGATGTTTCAGCCGATGGCCATCGCTGGCTGGTCAACACCTATCCGAACGAGTGGGTGGAGTCGTCTGTCCCGGCCAGTTATGGCGGTAACCGGAACTACAATCCAAAGTCGAAGGCGCCCGGCAGCCTGGGAATGAACGGTGCAGCGGGTGCCATTTATCCGGAGGATTATAATGAAGCCGGATCGATGTGGGACCATCTGGAGCGAAACAACATCGAATTTTTTAATTTTGGCTTCGGAGTGATGTTCGAACCCTCATTTTATGACAAATCGTTTAAATACACCGGAGTAAAACATTTTGTCAATTTCCCCCTCCCATTACCCATGTTCACGCGTACCTCAAAAACCTATCCAACATTTAATATGGCC
>TBL_comb47_HYPODRAFT_10002681_pt1 | contig 21785 bp, 14 predicted proteins | sample TroBogypolimnion_40_FD_10682 | JGI IMG/M metagenome (IMG submission 10682) | reverse complement strand
AAGGAGACATCGGAAAAGACGATGTAGGGCGGCAGTCCGCGGTCATCGGCCAGCCGTTTGCGGAGCTGCCGGAGCCGCTCGAATAAGGCCTCGTCACAAGCGATCTCGCCCGCGCGCTGACTCTTAGGCTCGGGGCTGGTGACTGGGCGGGTCAGCATGACCGACCGCCGCTGCTTGAGGGCGGCAGCGCCCTCGGAGGTCAATTCGAGCACGCTAAACTTCTCCGCCGCCTGGCGCAGGTAGCCCAACCGGATGAGCTCGCGTCCGATGGCGGCCCACTCCGGACGGGAATGCTCGGTGCCGATGCCATAGGTCGAGAGCTGCTCGTGGCCCCAGCGCCGCACCTTCTCGCTTTCAGAGCCGGTAAGAACCTCGATGATATGGTTGATCCCCACCCCCATCCGGGTTCGTTCGCGTACCCGATAGACGCACGAAAGGAATTTCTGCGCCGAGACCGTGCCATCGAAGGTTGCGCGGGGCGACAAGCAGTTGTCGCACCCGCCGCACTCGGCCGCCTCGAAGTCTTCGCCGAAATAGCCCAGCAGCTCAGTTCGGCGGCAGGTCGATGATTCGGCGTAATGCACCATTTGCTGCAACTGGCGGCGGGCGATTTGCTGTTCTTTGGGATCGGGTTTTTCCTCGATGAAGGCGGTTTGTTTGACGACATCGCCGGGGCTGAATAACAGAACACATTCACTGGGCAGGCCATCACGCCCGGCGCGACCGGTCTCCTGGTAATAGCCTTCGATGTTCTTGGGCAGGTCGTAGTGGAGCACGAACCGGACATTGGGCTTGTTGATACCCATGCCAAAGGCGATCGTTGCACAGATGACCCGCACCTCGTCCCGCAGAAAAAGCTCTTGGTTCCGGCTGCGCTCCTCCGGGGTGAGGCCGGCGTGATAGGGACGGGCTTTGACCCCGTCTGCGGTGAGGCGCTCGGCGACACTTTCGGTGGTCTTGCGCGCCTGGCAATAAACGATGCCGCTTTCGCGGGGGCGGCGCAGGAGGAAATCCAACACCTGGTCGTACGGCTTGCTCTTGGCGAAGACGCGGTAGGTCAGGTTCGGACGATTAAAACTGGCGACATAGCAAGCCGGGGATCGGAGATTCAGCAGGGTGACAATGTCCTGGCGGACCCGTTCGGTCGCCGTGGCGGTTAAGGCCATCACGGGGACGGAGGGAAGATGGGCGCGGAGTTGGGCCAGTTGGCGATATTCGGGGCGAAAATCGTGGCCCCACTCGCTAATGCAATGGGCCTCGTCCACGGCGAGCAAATTCACGTTCCAGCGCTGAAGATCCTCGAGGAATCCCGAGAGCATGAGCCGTTCCGGGGCCGCGTAGAGCAGCCGGTATTGTCCGGTGTGCAACCCCCGAAGCCGGCCCCGGGATTCTCCGGAAGCCAGCGAGGAGTTCAGGAAGGTGGCGGGCACGCCCGCCGCTTGCAAGGCATCGACCTGGTCTTTCATGAGGGCGATCAAGGGCGAGACCACCAAGGTTAACCCCTCACGCGCCATGGCCGGCAGTTGAAAACACAACGATTTGCCGCCCCCGGTCGGCAGCAACGCGAACACGTCCCTCCCGGCCAGCGCATCGCGGATGATCTGTTCCTGCAAGGGCCGGAAAGACGTGAATCCGAAATACTGTTTGAGCAGCGGCAAAAGTGGTGGCGCCTGCGTTTCCATCGCGAGGGGAAGATAACCGCGCGCCAGGGGAATTGAAGCGAAAACTTACTTCGCTTTATCCAATTGGATCAAACCGAAGAAAGTGTAGGGATCAACCACCGTGATATCCGCGTCGGGATATTTAGTTTCGAGCGTGTCAGACAACTCGGCGTACCACCGCGGTGGCCGGAGGATGCTGCGCGCCCACAGAAAGGCGGGCCGTCCTTTTCCGGCGCGCGCCTGCTCAGCGACGGCAGCAGCCGCGCGGTTCACCTCGTCGGGCAAGTCTTGTTCCCGGCAGGTCGCCAGTCCCCGATGGACCGCCGGGCGGTCCTCATAATGCGTGCCGGCGCCATCCGGGCTAAAGGAGTGGTAGGCAGCGAATTCCAGGTCCGTGGACGCGCCGGCGGAACCGTCCAGGATGAACCCGGTGATGCTCATTCCCCAGCGCTCGTAGTACTGCCGGCAATGCGCGGTCCAGGGGGCCAACCCGGACGGCAGCCCCGAATCCGGACGCACCGTGAGGCCGCGGGGGTTCAGGTAGCCAGCGCCGGAGTCACCGGCGATGAAGAAGTCATTCGTGGTGGCGTGGCGGTAGGCATAAGCCAGCGCCTGCGGGGCCCGGTCGGCCAGATTCGGGTCGAACGCCCAGCCCAGCGGCACTCGCCCCCGGGCCGGGTCAGTGAAGAAGGCCGGCACCGCCTTGTAGAGCCAGGAGGGGGCGTCGTAATCTCCCACGTAGTGCCCGACAAAGAGCCGGTGGGCGACTTTGCCATCCGGCAGGACCAACCCTCGAGCCCGCCAGTCAGCCATGGTCGGCTTGGGATTGGGTTGCGGATAGCGTGGGTTCAAAGGGTAAAACCGAAAGAAGGAGGCGTTGGCCATCGCACCCAAGCCCGCGGCGTCCGCCTCCATATAGCCGTTGAACTGAGAAATCAGCCGTCCGAACTCCCATTCGGTCGGCACCCCCTCGTGCCGACCGGGAGGCTGGGAGTGGTTGGTGTACTTGAACGGCCAAGGGGTGAATCCACCCACCTGGATAATCCCGCCACCGGCACGATCATACAAGGCCCGCATGACCTGGAGAAACTCCTTGCGTTCGGCCCCCAAGGGAGCAGCGGGATCGTCGCCGGACGGTTCATCTCCCCAGGGGGAAAGGTCGAAGAAGAAGGCGCATCGCGCGATAAAGTAATCGTGATTGGAGAGGGTGTGGAGAGTCGGGTTCCGTCCGGGGTGTTTTATCCAATAGGCGTCCACGTAGTAGGCTGCCAGACCGGGGGCGCAGCTTTGGGCGCGCAGGTAGCGGTGAACCGCCCAGCGGTAGGCGTCGATTTTGGCGCTGCCGCTCGACGGCTCATCCAGTCCTGGAACAACGCCGCTTCCCGTGAATAACGAAGTGCCATCCGGCTTCACGAGCCAGAGCTTGATCGGCAGGTTACACCGATGCGCCAAGCGATCAAACACCGAGCCCACCGCGGGGTCAAAGCGCACCGGAAGCAGTCCCTCGCAACCGGAGGCGGTGGAGGCCAGATTAGCGGTNGCGGGCACNGCNGAGTCGTACACCACCAACCCNTTCACCGCGGGGCGGAAGGCCTCAATGGCTTCATCCAANGAGCCCAGGGGTCGGATCTCGGCCGGCTTAAGCCAACCGTCCTCGCCGCGCAACCAGTCGAACCAAAACTGGTCGGTATCCACCCCGTATTCGCCGCAATAGAACAGGTAGAAACGGGGAGTGGTTCGATTGGCGAGACCCTGCAACGCGGCGAGCACATGCATGGTATCCCAGATTCTGGCCGACTCTCCGGGTGACTTGAGGTCCAGGCGGTTCAAGGGCCGGGCGTCAAAGGTAAAGACCTGGTCCGTCGCCGTGACATTGGCCGGCGAGGCGTTCAAGGTCAACGCCAGCGCGGCCAGGCAGGCTGATGGCCAGCGGCGCAGCGAGACCCACCCTGGCCAGAGAGCACAGCATGGCAAGGCCTCAGATCGCTCTCGATACCGGCCTCGCACCGGAGCGCGAGTGCCTTCATCAGCGCAACCGGAGTGATGGGCCACGCGGATGCAGGCATCCGCGCGCCGATCCGCGGCCTGAAGAGTCCCCCGGAATGAGTATCGAGAATTCAATCGCGCCATTCTGGAGTGCCGGTGAGCCGAGTCAAGCGTTCCACCCTGCCCCAAACCCCGGTCAAAGGTGTTTATCCGCGATACCAACTGTGCGAACAGGTCGCCAAGCCACGACGAAAAAAGGCGAGCCGTTGCGGGCTCGCCTTGGTTAAACCGATTTTATCCTAAGCCGTGTTAGGGGCGCTCGTCACGCGGGGAATCACCCCGGTTCCCGGCCTCGGGGCGGGCGGGGCGTTCACTGCGTTCACCACGCTCGGGCCGATCGGTGGTCCGTTCAGGGCGGTCAGTGCGTTCCGGACGATCCGTCCGTTCGATCCGATCGGTGCGTTCCGGACGGTCGCGGGTTTCGCCGCGGTCGGAGCGTTCGTAGCGATCGCCTGGCTCGACCCGCTCGGGACGTTCAGTGCGTTCACCGCGGTCGCTGTATTCAGCGCGGGCCGGCCGTTCCGGCCGGTCAGAGCTAGGACGTTCGACACGGGGTCCACGGTCGCCACGGTCACCGCGGTCGCTGTATTCGGCGCGTGCCGGCCGTTCCGGCCGGTCAGAGCCAGGGCGTTCGACGCGAGGGCCGCGGTCGCTGTACTCAGGGCGGGCGGGCCGCTCACCGCGGTCGCCGCGGTCACTGTGCGCGGGCCGCTCGCCACGATCGCTGTATTCGGAACGGGCCGGCCGTTCACTCTGGCTGGGGCGCTCGCTGGGCGCCGGAGCGGACCGCTCACCGCGGTCGCCGCGGTCGCTGTATTCACTGCGGACGGGCCGTTCGGGCCGATCCGAACGCTCGGGGCGGGGACCACGGTCGCCGCGATCCGACCGAGGGCCGCGGTCCGGACGCTCACCACGAGGTTCGCCGCGGTCGCCACGGAAACCACCACGGTCACCGCGATCGGGGCGATCTCCCCGGTCGGTTCGAGGTCGTTCGCGGTCGCCAAAGTCGGCCCGGGGTTCGTCACGGGGCTCGGGACGCGGTTCATGGCGAGGTTCGCTCGGTTCAACCGGTTCACCCGGCTCCTTGGGCTCGCCCCCTTCAGGCTGACCCGACATCTGCTGGTCACGCTCGGCCATAGCGGCCTTGCGCGAGAGGCGGACTCGGCCCTTCTCATCGACTCCCAGGCATTTGACCCAAATCTCATCGCCCATCTTGACGATGTCTTCGGTCTGCTTGACACGGAAGTTGGCCAATTCGCTGATGTGCACCAGTCCGTCTTTGCCGGGCAGGAACTCGACGAAGGCACCGAAGTCTTTGATAGTGACCACCTTGCCGCGATAGATCTTGCCGATTTCGGCCTCGGCGCTCATCCCCGCGATGGCGTCGCGGGCGATCTTCATTCCCTCTTCGGAGACGGAGTAAATATTAACGGTACCGTCATCCTCGATGTTGATCTCGCAACCGGACTCTTCGACGAGTTTCTTGATGTTCTTGCCGCCGGGTCCGATGAGGGCGCCAATCTTCTCCGGGTTGATCTTGATCGTCTCGATGCGCGGGGCGTACTTGCTGAGTTCCTTGCGCGGTTCGGCGAGGGTCTTGGCCATCTCGGCCAGGATCTGGAGGCGAGCCACGCGGGCGTTCTCCACGGCCTCAGCCATGAGAGCGTGGGGGATACCGCGGAGCTTGAGGTCGAGCTGGAAGCCCGTGATACCCTTGGACGTTCCCGCGATCTTGCAGTCCATGTCGCAGAACGCATCTTCCCAGCCGATGATGTCCGTGAGGAGCTTATAGCGGGAGATAACGTCTTCGTCGTCGTGATCCGTGCACAAGCCGATGCTGATGCCAGCCACCGGGCGGGTCATGGGCACGCCAGCGTCCATGAGGGCGAGCGTACCGCCACAGACTGTGGCCATCGAGGAGGAGCCATTGGACTCCATGATCTCGCTGGTGATGCGGACGGAGTAAGGATAAGTGGCCAGGGGCACCATGGGCTCGAGGGAACGCTCGGCGAGCGCACCGTGGCCGATCTCTCGACGGCCGGGGCCGGAAATACGGCCGGTCTCACCTACGGAGAAATTCGGAAAGTTATAGTGTAGGATGAACTTCTTTTCGCTGGCGCCGCCCGTGTAGGAGTCAAACTCCTGGGCGTCTTCGCCGGTGCCGAGGGTGCATAGCGTGATGGCCTGAGTTTCGCCGCGCTGGAAAAGGGCGGAACCGTGGGCACGGGGCAGAATCCCCACCTCGCCATAGATGGGCCGAACCGTCACAAAATCCCGGCCGTCCAGGCGCTTGTCATGGTTCATGACCAAGTCGCGAACCGATTCTTTCTGAATGTAATAGAACGCGTCCTTCAGCACGAAATCGGTAACCTTCTCCGCGCCGAACTTCTCGACGAGTTTCTTGCCGATCTCCTCAGTGAGGGCGCTTACCGACGCTTCGCGGTCCATCTTTCCCGGCGTTAGCAGGGCGGCCACGATCCGGTCGCCCGCCAGGGTCCTGGCGGCTTGGAGGATCTCCTTCGGGACGATATTCAGCGTGATCTGGCGCTTGGCTTTGCCGACTTTGGCCGCCAACTCTTTTTGCGCGGTAATGGAGGGCTGAACGGCCTCCTGCCCGAACTGAAGTGCGGCGTTGAAATCAGCCTCGCTGATTTCTTTGGCCGAGCCTTCGTACATCACCATATCGGTCTGGTTGCCGACATAAACCAAATCCAGGTCGCTCTCGAGCATCTGGGCGTGGGTCGGGTTGGCCACGAACTGGCCGCCGATACGGCCTACGCGAACGGCCCCGAGGGGGCCAGCCCAGGGGATGTCGCTGACCATCAGGGCGGCCGAGGCGCCAAGGAGTGCCAGCATATCCGGATCGTTCTCCCCATCGGCACTCAGCACGATGCTCTGCACCTGAACTTCATTATACCAACCGCGCGGGAACAGCGGGCGAATCGGGCGGTCGATCAGCCGGGAGGTGAGGATTTCCTTCTCCGTTGGTCGTCCTTCGCGTTTAAAATAACCGCCAGGAAATTTTCCTGCTGCAGCGGCTTTCTCTCGATAATCAACCGTCAAGGGGAAGAACTCCTGCCCCGCTTTGGCCTTGGTGGCGGCGACTGCGGCCACCATGACAATGGTCTCGCCCAGTCGAACGGTGACGGCCCCATCGGCCTGTTTAGCTATCTTTCCGGTTTCGATCGTGATTTGTTTGTCCCCCAAGGGGATCGTGATTTTCTCTGACATATTACCTATAATGCCCGCCCCCACTGAGGAACTTCAGTGAATCCCGAAAGCAATCGGGACTGAACGAAATCTCCCAGTGGGAACGGGACTTTTCTTCTACGCGAACGTTAAAGTAACCAGCTGAACCCGTCGCGTTCCCAGGTCCGGCTAGTGCGTGGACAAAGCTTGGCTCGAAGTCCGCCCGGGGGGTTGACCCCGACGACAGCGAACTCCGTTTTCCTACTTCCGCAGCTTAAGCTTCTTGGTCACGGCCTGATACCGGCTAAGATCCGTGTTGTGGAGATAATCCAACAACCGGCGCCGCTGGCCGACCATCATGAGCAATCCACGTCGAGAACCATGGTCCTTGACATACTTTTGCAAATGCTCAGTCAGATGGTTGATCCGCTGCGTCAGCAGCGCAACCTGTACATCCGCCGAGCCCGTATCCTGCTCGTGCAGCTTAAAATCAGAAATCGTTTTTACTTTTGATTCCATACTTTCTATGCGATCCAATCAATTCCACATCTTTTTAGACAAGCCAGTGTAGTTTCTCTGGGGTGAGGTGTAAAGACCTTTTACCGATCAGTTTTTGTGGGGGGGGGCTGGAACTGCCCGCAAGCTCAGAACTCCGGCCAAAGCAGCGACCAAGGTCGGGACAGAGGTTACCCCCTGCGGCTCTGGAGGACCCGCTGGCCTAAACAAATTCCAAATCCTGGCGCTGCGGGATGAGCCGCTGTTCATAAGCACGCCCCAGAAACCGCCGGATGGCCTCGCGCCCTTTCTCGCCGTAATCAAGCGTCCAGTGGTTGACGTACATGCCGACGAACTTGTCGGCCAGATCTACCCCCATGTCCCGCGCGTACTGGAGGGCGTGCTGCACGGCCTCCGCGCGATGTTCGAGGCTGAAGCGGATGCTGGCGGTCAGAATTTCCGAGATACGCTGGCGCGCGGCGGGGGAAAACCGCTTGTGGATGACGTTCCCGCCCAGGGGCAGCGGCAACCCGTCGTTCTCCCGTCCCCACCAAGCCCCGAGGTCCTCGCACACCTTCAGCCCCTCGTTTTGCCAGGTCAATTGGCCTTCGTGGATGATCAAGCCAATTTCCGCCTGGCCGGACCGGACGGCCTGAAAGATCTGGTCGAAGGGCACCACCACATAATCGAACTCGGCGGCGGGTTTGCCGAGCCACAGTTGGAGGGCGAGGAAGGCACTGGTCATGGTGCCTGGCACGGCGATGCGCCGCCGGGCCACTTCCGACTTGGGGAACGCCTCGCGCGCGACCAGCATGGGGCCGTAACCGTCACCCATGCTGGCTCCGCTTGGCAGCAGGGCGTACTGCCCGCTCACATAGGCGTAGGCATGGATGCTAATGGCGGTGATATCCAATTCGCCGCGCGTCGCCCGCTCGTTGAGGGTCTGAATATCCTGCAGAATATGCTGGAACGCGAACCCGTCCGAAGGAATCAATCCCCTCGCCAATCCATAAAACATGAAGGCGTCGTCAGGGTCCGGCGAGTGGCCGAGCGTCAAAGGCTGCTGCGTCATGAGCGCAGACTAGTGAACGGGACCGCGACTGTCACGCCAGGAACGGGGGAATCCCCACCGACCGAGCACTCGGACAAACCGATTCTAAGTTCCCCGCCTCCCGGCCCTCCCTTCATTCCGAGGCCACGAGGACCGAGTTCTTGCCTCCAAACGGGTTTTCCACAGTTTCTTTGGCGTTCGGGTCCGTCACCCACCGCCCATCCACCACGAACAGGTATTCATGACGACCCGGTGGCACAGTCAAATCCCCGACCCAACGACCGTCTCCCGTGGGGGAAAGCGGCGTTTGCTCTGGCTTCCATCCGTTGAAGGAACCGGCCACACAGACCTGTCGAGCCCCAGCCGTCACTAGCGTCAACGAAACCCGGTTCGAGACCGACACGGCCTTTGGCGTCGGCTCATTACGGAGCGTTTTGACCACTACCGGTGATTTCGCCGGGGCTGAGATCGGTAGATCGGCCTTGATCGCCACGGTCTTCTGGGGGGTGGCCTTGGCCGGTTCTGCCGGAACCGCCACTTGTTTCAATTTTCGATTTGTCTTAAGCATAAATCTGCAGCACCAACCGCTGGTTTGTCCTTTCGAGCTTTCGCTCCCAGTGATTGGGATGGTAGCAGATCCCATGCCGCCGACGCACAGCCAGCCCACTGGCGCAGTACCCTGGGAGTTTGGGCGCTTTTTTCTCGGACCCGCGCTCCTTTGGCCCCATAAGCCTGGTTTCTTTTTCTCATGATGCCCAATTCTCGCCCGGGTTCGGTCAGCGTCCCTGAAAAAGGGCCCACAAGCTGATGGCGTTGGGTCAAACCGCTCAGGCCAAGGCGATCGCCAGGACGCGTTCCGGGGTGACGACCACGTCGGCGTCGAAGGCGATTGACGCCGTCCCGCCTATCCGGGTGAGTCTGGCGGGTACGACCTCGGCGCCCAATTTCACGGTGAGCTTGCCGGAGGGGAGGGTACCGTTCACCGCCAGGGACAACGTGCGGAGGCGCAACGTTCCCCAAAGGACCTGGACTTGAGCATCGAGGGAAGTATCCGCTTTTTTCTGGGAGAATGTCCCCCAGCCCTCGGCGGCGGTGAAGGGAGCGCGGAAGTTCTCCGGGGTGATGCGCGGAGCGAAACCGAGGTGGCCCTTGGGGCCGTGATATTCGTAGCCACAGGCCGCGATAAAGGTGCCGTGGCTGGACATCGCACGGCTGTAGTGGTCGGAACACTCCACCTCGTTGAACGGGTTGCGGCGCGAGGGATGATGGCGGTCATGGAGCGTGCGGGTGATCACCAGGGCTTTCTCGGTCAGGCCCTCCCACAGCATGTGAGCGGCGAGTTGATGCTCCTGGCCGGTCCAGACCTCGTTGAAATAATAGGCGAATCCGCCTTTGCCGCTGGAGGTATCGGCGCCGCCACGAGGGAACGTGGTCATGACCACGCCGCCTTCACCTGCCAGCGCGTACCAGCGTCCCCCCTTGATGACGTTCTGCATGGCGTTGCGGTACCCGCCGGCGTCGGGTGCGAAATTATATTTCCAGATGGCTTCGAGCGCGGATCTGCTTTCGCGGAGCGGTACAATGCGCGGCAGGGCCACCTGCAAGGCCCAGGCCTGGCCCATGAGTTGGTCGATATGGCAGCCGTTATTGCTATTGGTGGTTCCGGGATGTGTCGGATCTGTTTTGTGGATGAAATACTCCCCGTTGTAGAGGTCGTTCACCAGGGCCGCGCTGCCGCGTTGCGCAATGCGGGCGCAACGCGCGGCGAATTCACCATCCCCCAGTTCGGTGGCCATGGCTTCGCCCGCCCGCAAGGCGGCAATGTAGAGTGAACTGATCCAGGCCATCGGTCCCCACCAGGAGGCGTCCAGCGTGTTGTACTGCTCGCCCTTCAGGATGCCGTGTTCATCGCCGTCGCAGCCAATGAGATACTCCACGGACTTGCGGATGCGAGGCCAGCAGGCCTGGAGGTAGGCCGGGTCGGGCGCCGTCTGATGCTCGCGGTAGGCGCGCAGGATAACGCCGCATTGACCATCGTGGGCCACATGGCGGGCGGCCTCGCCGCGGTAGTCGATGGCACCCGTCTCGTGCCAAGCAGTGCCGAAATCGGTGCGCCGGCGCAGGTCCCGTTCCAGTTCCGGGAAGATCCGCGCGACGCTTTGGGCGTAGTTCCAGACGTGCTGGCAGGTGCCGGCGCAGCAATAGACACCTTCAAAGGCATAAAAACGGCCATTGTCGAACTGGTAGCAGGTGCTGGTGGCCAGTGTGGAGATGGGGCTGAAAGTCCGTTCCAGGAACCAATGCGACAGCGTCGAATCCTGCCACGTCCGATTCCAAAGGCGCGTCTGGCCGGCCAGGCGATCGAAATTCGCTGCCACGTAGTGAGCGACGGCGGCGGCTGAATCGAACCGTTTACCATACGACTTGACCAGCTTAGCGCTGTCGATGAGTTCACCGAACTTGCCCGCTTGCAACTTCGGGAACCACCAGGCCAAGACGAAAGTGGCCTCCACCTGCTCGCCCGGCTTAAGGGAAAAGCGGTGGCCGACCGCGCCCACGAGGTTGCTCCCGAACGGTTCGAGGGCCTCCTTGGCCGCCGAGTCGTCCCGGAAACTGCCCCCGACCGGCTCGCCCTGGACGTTCACTCGAGCAAAGTGGCTCTTGGTTTCCCCGAGCAACGCGAGGCCCATCGAACCGAAATCCGCCGCCTCGGCCAGCGGCCGGCTGGCCGGCGGCTCGTCGCAGAAGAGGATCTGATCCAAGTTGATATGGCCCCATCCGCCGGTGGCCTGGTCCACGATTTCCAACCGCGCCTCGCGCCCCGCATACTCGGAGACCTCCCAGGATGTCCAATCCAGGTGTTCATTGTCCTTGCCCTGGGCAGTGCGGACGGTCTTGCCGTCCAGGAGCAGGTGGACGCCGGTCTGCTGGCTGGCTCCGCCGCCGATGAGGAAGGCGATGCAGCGGCGCTCCAGAGTGAAGGGCTTGGAGGTCATCCGGCCGGTGGCGGCATCTCCGCGTAGGAATGAATTGACCAGGTGGCCGCCGAGAAACCCGGTCACCGATTGCTGGCCGGGCAGTGTGCCGGTGGCCGGCCCCGCCCCGAAGGCTTCCCCCTCAACCGTCCATTTGCCGTAGCCGTTCTCGAAATCTTCGAACAAGATATCCGGGCGCTTGGCCGGCCGCTCCGTTTCAGGGATCGGCTCAGCCGTGCAGTGCAGCAGGGTCAGGCCCGGTGCCGCCTGATGACGATTGCGACGCGCGCCCATCCCGCTGCGCCCACTGCCCAGGCAAACCGCATTCTGCAGCCATCCGGCGATGGCACCCGCCACGGGTTCCTTTCCCGTGTTCTTCACGGTATAACGCAGAATAGTCACCGGCAGCGACGAATCGGCGACGTTCAGCGGGATAAACGGGGAAAACGCCTCCAAATGGACCTCGACGGGCAGGGCCGCGTCTTTGTAGTCCACGAACGCCATCGGGTATTGTCCGAGAAATTCGATGTGGCTGGGGTCGAAACCCCGGCTGTCCAAGCGCCGAACTTGGGTCGTTCCCGCCGCCTCGAGCTGGAGGGCGAAACCGTTTTCGAGAGGTGACTCCGGCTTGGCGGGGTGGGCATAATTAGGGCCGCCCCCGCTGGTGAACTGGTCCGGTTGTGGCAGGTTAAAAATGTCCCAGTGCCACAGCCTGCCGTCGCCGCCCAGATAAATCTGCCCGGCGCAGATGCCGCCGACCGGCATGCCGATCTTCTCGAGGTCCGCGCCCCGGTACACGCTGGGCCTCCCGCGCTGGGTCAATGAACGGAGCCACTCGGGATCGAGTTTCTTATCGGCGGGAACCAGCTTGAATTCGAGATCCGCCGCCAACGCGTTGGGAGCCCCGAGCAGGATGGGCTTGCTCAACAGGACACCCGTTCCGCCGACCCCGACCAACTTGAGAAAATCACGGCGGTTGGAGCCAGGGACCGGCGAAGGGCGGGAAATGTTCGAAGCGTGAGGAGTGGACGCGGAGTCTGGTTTCATGGGCCCCATCTAATAGCACCCGGAAACCGGCGTCAAGGGGATGAACCACTAGCGTCGCCTGGCCGGGTTAGTTCACCCCGGCCACTGGCTGATACCCCGGCTTATCCGATCGCTATTTGGCCTTGGCCTGCACCCGGGCCGCGACCTTGAGCCGCAAGGCATTGAGCCGGATGAAACCGGTGGCGTCATCCTGGTTGTAGGCCTTGGTCGGGTCGGCTTCCATGGTAGCAATCGCCGGGTTGTAGAGGCTGACCGGGGACTTCCGCCCCGCCACCAGGAGGTTGCCCTTATACAGCTTCACGCGAACGGTGCCGGTAATGTTCTTCTGGCTCTCGGTGACGAGGGCCTGCAACGCCAGGCGCTCGGGCGCGAACCAATACCCGTAATACACCAACTCCGCGTAACGTGGAACCAAAGAATCACGCAAGTGCATGACCTCGCGATCCATGGTCAGGGTCTCCATTTGGCGGTGGGCGTAGTGAAGGATCGCCCCGCCGGGGGTCTCATAGACGCCGCGCGATTTCATGCCCACGTAACGGTTTTCCACCATGTCCACCCGGCCGACGCCGTGTTTTCCCCCCAGCTTGTTCAGTGCCCGCATGACCCCTAACGGGTTGAGGGGTTTGCCATTTACGGCAATGCAGTTGCCCTGCTCGAAATCGAGGGTGACATACTCGGGCTTGTCGGGAGCGTCCTCGGGCGCGACGCTCAGCTTGAACATCTCCTTGTTCTGCGGCGCGAAGGCGTCCATCCAAGGGTCTTCGAGAATCCCCGCCTCGAAGGAAATATGCAGGAGATTGCGGTCCATCGAATACGGCTTCTTGGCCGAGGCTTGGACGGGGATCTTCTTCGCGGCGCAGTAGGCGATCATTTCGGCGCGACCGGGGAACTCATCGCGGAACCGGGCATCCCGCCAGGGCGCGATGACTTCGAGATCGGGGGCCAGTGCGGCGGCGGTCAACTCAAAGCGGACCTGGTCGTTGCCTTTGCCCGTGGCGCCATGCGCCAGCGCTTGCGCCTTCTCCTTCCGGGCGATCTCGATCATGCCCTTGGCAATCAGCGGACGGGCGATGCTGGTGCCCAGGAAATACTGGCTTTCATACACGGCTCCGGCCTGCATCATCGGGAAAATGAAATCGCGCGCGAACTCCTCCTGCAAATCCACAATATAGCACTTGGAGCCGCCCGTCTTCCTGGCCTTAGCCTCCAGGCCTTTGAGTTCTTCTTCCTGGCCAATGTTGGCGCAAAAGGTGATCACTTCGGCGGCATACTTCTCCTTGATCCAGGACAGGATAACCGAGGTATCGAGGCCGCCCGAGTAAGCTAACACAATTTTCATAGGCACAGCTTAACGGCCAACCACCCGGAAACGCAAAGCGGAAATGTGAGAGGCCGCGACCGACTATCGGGCCAACCGGAAGAACTGGCTGCTGGGGGACGGTGCGTTGGCCAACGTAAGGCTCTGCACGGTTCCATCATCCTTGATTCCGACTGTGACGGGCTGCCACGCAGCGGACGAAAGGGAGGCTGTGGCCTGGAGTTGGAACCCGAGGGCACCCGCCGCGCTCGGCCAGGAAATGACCAGGACACCGGAACCTGAGACCAAGCTCAGTTTTACGGCCTGCGGCCCGTAGGTGGGAAAAGCGGCTGCGGAAAACTCAGACGTGTTTCCCGCCGGGTCGGTAGCGGTGGCGGTGACCACCAGGTTGGTGGGGGCAGCCACGGGAAGAGCCGCGGCGAAGTTGGCGTTCCCGGAACCGTCAGTCGTCGCGCTCGTCGCGCCCAAATAGAGCCGACCTTCGGGCGCACGCTGGAGATCCCACTGCGGGCTGGCGAAGCACTCGATCCGGAAGGCGGTGCCGGCCTGGCCATTGAGTTGCCCTTGCACTGTCGTTGAACCGTAAGCCACGACCACGCCGTTAATGAGGGGGCTGACCTGCGCTTGATTCGCCCCGGTTCCCAGGTTGATGCCCAACCCGCCGTTGTCATAAATCGAATTCGCGGAAACGGTGTGGTTCTGGCCGTAGGTGATGGCGACGCCATCGCCGGTGTTAAACTCAATCAGGTTCGCCATGCCCAACCCAGACCCTCCGACCAAGACCGAACCGGAGTTCTGAAGGCTGATGCCGGCCCAGCCATTGCCCATCGGCCAAGCACCCGTGGGGTCAGTGCCAATCCAATTCCCCTGGATGACCGCATTAGTGGACCCCAAAAACGAGATGCCGTTTTGGGTGTTGTTAGCGATGAGGTTGCCGGCGTTCACCCCGCCTATGGAGGTAAACACACAGCCTTGCACGGTGATACCGTTCTGGGAATTGCCCAGGTCGTAGCGGCCCGTAACATCGGTGCCGATGAAATTCCCCTGAATCACGTTGCTGGAACTGCCGAGCAGATTCACCCCGATCTGGCTGGCCGCGATGAGATTACGCGCCGCCGGGCTGCTACCCCCGATCTGGATGTTGGTGGCGGATTGGACCTGGACGCCCTCGAACAGGTTCCCGCGGGGCAGCGATCCGGTAGCGTCGGTGCCGATGAAATTGCCCTGCACGCTATTATGGTCGGCGCTGAAGGGGAAGAACTGGATGCCGGTCCAGAACCCGGCGATGACGTTCCGATCCGCGGGGGTCGTGCCGCCGATCAAATTACCCGTTGAGCGGTTGAACACCGCACAGGTCACGTCCACGCCCACCCCGTTCCCACCCCGGGCGATATTGTCCACGTCCAGCCCAATCCAGTTTCCCGCGATGACGCTGCTGGAACAGGCGTAAAGCTGGATGCCGGTATAAGCCCGCACGATGACCAAACCGCGCACGAGGTTGCCCGCCGTCCCATTAAGCTTCAGGGCGGGCGTGGCGAAGGGGAGGTTCGTGCCATCCAACCGGATCAGCAGCGCCGCATTGTTGCCATTAGTCAGCGTGTTGGGACTGCTTCCCGGCTGCGTGTAGCCGTCAATGACGACCTGCCGAGTGAGGTCCGGCAGGGCGGTTTGGGGGGTGATCGTCTGCACGCCGGCGCCGGGAAGGTTGAAACGAATCGAGTTGGGGCCGGGCGTCGTATTCGCCGTAAGGATGGCCTGGCGCAGCGATCCCGCCCCCGAGTCCGCGGTGTTAGTGACCGTCAGAACCGCCGCCGCAGCGCTGAGGTTGTAGCAGGCCAACATGAACGCCCCGGCCTTGAGCATCTCTGTGCAGGATCTCATAATTGCAAACCAAACCGATTTGCCATTCATCAAATCCCGGGACCTGGAATTGTCAAGCCCCCGGTTAACCGGCTGTTAACCGAAGTTCGTTTTTCGTCCAGTCAACCGGCGTCGTCTCGCCTTAGAGAATAACTCCTCGAACCGCCGGCGAACGGAGCGCCGCAAACCCAGCGGTGCGACTAACCGACCGGTCCACCAGCAAAAACCCCCCGCTTACCCGTGGAACAGGGTGAGCGAGGGGTGCGAGGTAATCTCGGGACCGGTGCTCAATCCGGTTATCGCTATCGAGCCATCCGGTGCGTCAGCGCCGCGACTTTATGTGGTCGGCACCGTCGCGATGGTCTGCACGATACGGCCGGCGATCTTGTAGGGATCGCCCTGCGAATTCGGACGGCGATCTTCCAGGTAGCCGCGGTAGCCGTTGTTGACAAAGCTATGCGGCACGCGAACGGAGGCGCCGCGGTTGGCCAACCCGTAGTTGAATTTGTCGATCGACTGCGTCTCGTGCAAACCGGTGAGCCGCAGGTGGTTATCCGGGCCGTAAACAGCAATGTGCTCGTTCTTGTATTTGTCGAAAGCCGCCATCAACGCTTCGAAATAAGGCTTGCCACCCACCTCGCGCATGTGCGTGGTGGAGAAGTTGCTGTGCATGCCCGAGCCGTTCCAGTCCACATCCTTGCCCAGCGGCTTGCAGTGCCAAACGACGTCCACGCCATAGCTCTCGCACAGGCGCATCAAGATATAGCGCGCCACCCACATCTGGTCCGCTGCGGTCTTCGAGCCTTTGCCAAAGATCTGGAATTCCCACTGGCCTTTGGCCACTTCGGCATTGATGCCTTCGTGGTTGATACCGGCGTCCAGACACAGGTCCAAGTGCTTGTCCACGATCTCGCGCGCGATATCGCCCACGTTTTCGTAGCCCACGCCAGTGTAATACTTGCCCTGCGGGGCCGGATACCCACCGCCCGGCGGGAATCCGAGCGGGGCGCCATCCTGATAAAGGAAATACTCCTGCTCAAAACCAAACCAGGTGCCTGGGTCGTCCATGATGGTCGCGCGGGCGTTGCTGGGGTGGGGGGTCTTGCCATCGGGCATCATCACCTCGCACATGACCAGCACCCCATTCTTCTTGGTGCTGTCGGGGTAGCAAGCCACCGGCTTCAGCATACAGTCCGAATTATGCCCCTCAGCTTGCCGGGTGGAACTGCCGTCAAATCCCCACATCGGGAGCTGCTCCAGCTTCGGAAAACTGTCGAAGTCCTTGACCAAGGTTTTGCCGCGGATGTTGGCGACGGGTTCATAGCCGTCCAGCCAGAGGTATTCCAATTTATATTTCGCCATTTGTTTTATCTCAAGTTACTTTTGTTCGTGACGGCCTGCCCATTCGTCAGTCCATCGACCACGGGCCAGACCAAGCACGTAGAATGCCATATCAGACCTAATCGCCGTTGGCGATGGGGAAATGGGGCAAAACAATGATAAAATGGGTTTTTTTCGGGGTTTGGATCGTGCCTTTCTCGACCGCTGAGGAAGCCGCACTGTTGATATTTGCCCAGCGTGAGCAGGTAGGAACTGTCAAAACACGCAGGGAACCGCCGAGGCAAGGAGGCGAACCTGCCCTCCCGTGCGCGCCACACCGCTGCACTCGGATCCCTGTTCGGGGGGCGGGACGGCTCGTCCTCGCCCCGTTCGGGAAATCCCCCCCAACCAAAGCTGGAGGCCGCCCTGCGGAATAACCGGTGTTGGCGAAAATTCATTTTGCTGAAACCCAAGTGAGAGCTAAATTGCTTCCCCGATCACTGGCCATCATTGCTCAGGAAGTGAGGCCGGTTTCTGCTCTACTATGCTGCAAGTGAAGGATACGCTGCGGGCAACGGTCCGCCTCAGTTTTGATGGCCGGGTATTTAAGACCTACCACGGCCCGGATGCCCCGGCCCGTTTCGCCCAGGAGGTACGGGTGCTGCGTCACCTCGAGGCCCGGGGGTGCGATTTCGTGCCACGGTTGCTGGAGGCCGATCCGCAGGCGCTACGGATCGTCACGACGAATTGCGGGAGCCGGGTCGAACACCTGGATCCCGAGCGTACGCGAGAGTTGTTTGCGGAACTGGAACCGTTCGGCGTTCATCATGATGACCCGGACGTGCGCAATGTCGCCTATCGCCACTCCGACGGGCGCTTTTGCTTGTTCGACTTTGAACTGGCCACTATTCTGCCCGGGTTTGAGTAATCATCGCTACCGTGGACCATTCGCATAAAGCTTCGGCCTCCGCGCGGCTGAAATGGTTCGGCCGCACGGATCGGGGGAAGGTTCGACCCAATAATGAGGATGCCTTTTTTGGGCTTCAGTTTGATGCCCGGGAAACGCATCACTTGGGCCGGTTGGGCGACACCACCATCGCCACCCTGGACGTGGCCTTCGGCGTCAGCGATGGCATGGGGGGCGCGCGGGCGGGAGAATTTGCCAGCCGGATCACGGTGGAAAAAGCGATGCGCTTCCTCCCCCGGCTGTTCAAGCTGTTCGCTACGGGAGTCGAACCCGGTTTCGCCGAGGCGCTGACCGAACTCTTCGATCACATCCACCGGGCGCTCCAATATGTGGGTTACAGTTACGAGGAATGTGCCGGCATGGAAGCTACGCTGAGCCTCTGCTGGTTTACGCCGGGCTGGATGTACTTCGCCCACGTCGGCGACAGCCGGATCTACTACTTGCCGGCCCGGGACGGCGGCATCAAACAACTCAGCGAAGACGACACCCACGTGGGGTGGCTCTTCCGCACCGGCAAACTCAACGAACGCGAGGCCCGCAGCCATCCGCGGCGCAAGGTCCTGCAAAAGGCGCTCGGCGGGACCAATCAATTTGTTGACCCGCAGGTCGGCGCGGTCGCCTACGAGCCCGGCGATATCTTCTTGCTCTGCACCGACGGCCTCGTGGAAGGCCTCTACGACCATCATCTGCTCGAGTATTTGCGGCCCCCCCAACCTTGCGCGCCCGACGACAACCCGGCGTACCGGTTGGTGGACGCAGCTTTGAATAACGATGGCGGAGATAACACGACCGCGCTCGTCATCCAGGTCTTCTAAAGGGCCACCCCCGCCGCTCGCGAGCGCCGGAAACCCAGTGCGGCAACAAATAAACCGCGTCCGTCAATCCCCCCACCCCAAGAGAATTCACGGGCAGCCAACGCCACCAGGTTTCCGGCACTCCCGAAAGGCCGGAGCTAACTCGCCCCTCGATTTGGTCCATTCGCGCGCCGAAGCCGCCTCTCGTGCGGCCTTATCGGCGCCGAATAGAAATCCCGCACGAACCCGACCTCGGCGTCCGGATCCGAACATCGACCAACCACCCCCAGGCCCCTGTTGGGGTCTAACACCACCTCAGCCATTGCACGTCCTAGCAGACGCCATGCCAACACCAGCAACCGGGGGCAGGAAACCCTCGCCACGAGGTTTGGAAACACGTAATAACCGCCCGATCCCACCTCCCCAGGCCGGTTGAAGTCACATTCCACTTGGGGAGAGGAGAATTCTCGACCCCCAAGCGCTAAGCGCCCGGTTTTCTTCACGCTCGGAGTGGTGCATTCTACTCACCCTGCCCAAGAAAGCACATGGCTGGCTTTTCCGGATTCGGTTTCCCGAGCAAAAAAAACTGTATCTGCCTCGATGTCAGCACCATCACGCCGTCCAGGTTTGAAACCTCGCCCGCCACCTTGGCTGGTTCGCCAGACTGGAGGGTTCCCGCACCAAGGGGTAAACCACGCGGAAATCGGAAGTTCTTCTGGACCCGGCCATGACCGGAATAACCAGCCGGTCCCAAAAGATTTGCCCCTGGCCGGGAAAAGAGGCAAGCTTGCCTCAGGTCGGTGGTTCCTGGGGTGCTCAGGTTTCGGCTCCGCCCGACCCAAAGAGAAAGAACGATTATGGCGCAAGCAATCATGGATCCCGAACAGGTCCGGCGATTCGCCGAGGATCTGAAGCGGTTTAATTCCGACCTGCAGGATAAGATGGTGGCATTGCAAGCGCGGTTTTCCGCGCTGAGCGACACCTGGCAGGACCAGGAGCACGTGAAGTTCGCCGAGGAATTCAAACAGACGCTCAAGGCGCTCAAGAAGTTCGTGGAGATCTCCAACCAACACACGCCCTACCTGCTGCGCAAGGCCCAGCGGATCGACGAATACCTCAACCAACGTTAGGCCATGGCGCAAAAGGCCAACATCACTTCGGTGGACGCCCTCCAGACGTTCCGCTCGACGCTCGTGCTTTACGTCAATAAGGCGCGTCCCGCGCTGGAAGAGGTCAGCGCCGAGGTGATGCGGACCCGCGCCTGGCTGGAGGACGAAAAGAAGACGCAATGGATGAGCGAAATGAAGCGGTGCGCGCGGGTCATGGAGGAGGCGCAACAGGCACTGCTCAGCGCCCGGATGTCGAATCTGCGGGATGAAAGTCAGGCGGAACTCATGGCCGTGCATCGCGCCCGCCGCGCGCGGGACGAGGCAGAGACGAAACTGAGAATGGTGAAACAGTGGAACCGGGAGTTCGACAATCGGGTCCAACCGCTGGTGAAACAAACCGAGAAGCTGCAGACCATCCTGGCCCACGACATGGTACAAGCCCTTGCCTACCTATCCCAGGCCATCCAGACCTTGGATGCCTATGCCAGCGCCGGCCCGCCGTCGGCGGCAGGAGGGCCGGGACCTGCCCCGGACGGCCCGCCTCCCGCCACCGGGTGAACCCAGCCCAACCTCCCCCCCACCCATGAACGCACAAGGCTCACGGCTCTCCGGCATCACCAAGGAACTCTGGGGCCAATGGCAACAGACCAAGGCATCCTGGAGAGACAACAAAGCGCAGGAATTCGAGGACAAGTACCTCGCCGAACTAGTTTCCACCGTCGACAAAACCGTCGGGGTCATCGAACAACTCGACAAGCTCCTCACTAAAATCAAGCAGGACTGTGAATAACCATCCCGGACCGGGCAAGACCCTGGAACTGCTGGACGCCCTTCGCGGAGCGGTCCGCGACTTAACCGCGCGCGCTAACAAATTGAGCGACGACCTCCGCGTTCGGCAGAACCGGGAGCGGATTCGCCGGGATGCGGCGCTCGGAGACGACGCTCGCCAATCCGCTGAGATCCTCGAGCAAGCCGAGACCGCGTTGCGGGCGGCCCGGACGGCGGTCGAAGCCAATTACGAGCATCGGAAGGCACGCATCGGCCGGGCTTACCAGTCGAGCAAAGAGGGCAGCATTCAGCGCGTCGAGGACGGGATCGGGGCGCGCAAGTACGAGATGCAGAAGCGGATGCTCCAGGCCGAACGCGACCGCGAGGCTGGTCTGGCCGCCAACGTCCAATGGCGAGCCGAATTCCTGGCCACTTTGGCCGCCGAACAGGAAACGCTGGCCACCTTGGAACACGACGCGCTCGTCATGTTCCACGGTTACCGCGGCTTCCAGCGCGGTTTCGTCAGCGCTTATGAGAAGGTTCGGCTCGAGCCCTCGACGGACGAGAACCAATCGCTGACGCGGTTTCACGAACTGATCGCGAGGGCGCAGGCCGACCTGGCCGCGCTGCGCAAGCAGGCGTTGCCGCGACTGCTTCGCTATTGGGGCCTGTGGCTGCTGCTGGCGCTCTGCGAAATCCCGCTGGCGCCCGTCCTCCAGCACTTCGGACATCCGTCGTTTACGCTCCCCATCGCGGTCGCGGCGGCGGCGGCCACTTTCGGTGGGGCTTTCCTGCTCCGCTACCTGGGCCGCCGACAAGCCGCCCCGCTCGCCGACTCACTCTCGGGCCAACTCGCCAAATCCCGCGCGCTGCACACGGCCTGCCAGGAACAGACCGAGGCCCATTACCAACGCGAAATCAAGCGCCTCCAGGATCAATTCCGCGCCACCACGGAGGTCATCGATCAGGAATTGAAGCGGACGCTCGCCAAGGGAGGCGAATCGCGGGTGTCCATCCGGATGAAGAGCGACGAAAAAGCGGTGCGGGTCACGGCCCACCACGAGCGACTGCACACGGCCAGAGCCCAGCGTTTGGAACGGGAGCATCCCGCGGCCCTCCAACGCCTGCGCCAGGAAGCATCCGCGCGGCGGCAGGCCATCCTCGCAGCCAGCCAGGAGCGCGAGC
>TBL_comb47_HYPODRAFT_10002679_pt1 | contig 21797 bp, 17 predicted proteins | sample TroBogypolimnion_40_FD_10682 | JGI IMG/M metagenome (IMG submission 10682) | reverse complement strand
TTCTTTGAAGTCTTCTGAATACTTTTTATAGGTTTTCATTGCTAATCTCAAATTTTATTTTTATTAAAATTTGAGGCGACAACTATTCTGACTCAGGGGGTACGTATAATGTAGGTTGGGATGAGGTACGAATCCCAGCATTTAGCCAGGGTTCTTCTAAGTGCAGGCAATGGCATCCAATAGTCGTCATTGTCGGGCATGAATGCTTGACCTACAACTGTCCCGTGTTAAGTGGGTAGCCCTTAAATAACAATGCCGGTCGGGGTTTGCAACCCCGATTGAAACGTTTAGGTGTGTTTGCAACAAGTGATTCGATTAGCGTGTCTTTGCTCGTTATAATGCAAAGCTGTTATAAACTAATAGCTATCCACACGTATTTAAATAGGACTCCCACGATGACAAGTACCCAACAACGCGCCGAACTGCAACGCCAAATTTGGCAAATTGCGAATGAGGTACGTGGCTCAGTCGATGGCTGGGATTTTAAGCAGTATGTACTCGGCACCTTGTTCTATCGCTTTATTAGTGAAAACTTTGCCAATTATATTGAAGGCGGTGATGAAAGTGTGAAATATGCCACGCTAGGCGATGATGTTATCACTGCAGAAATTAAAGACGATGCCATTAAAACCAAAGGCTATTTCATCTATCCCAGTCAGTTGTTTACAAATATTGCCGCCAATGCCAACAATAATGCCAACCTCAACACCGATTTAGCCTCTCTATTTTCTGCTATCGAAAGTTCGGCCAATGGCTACCCATCCGAAGCAGATATTAAAGGTCTGTTTGCTGATTTTGATACCACCAGTAACCGCCTAGGCAACACCGTTGCCGACAAAAACACCCGCTTAGCCGCCGTTCTTAAAGGCGTAGAAAAACTGAGCTTTGGCAAGTTTGAGGAAAGCCAAATTGACCTATTTGGTGATGCCTACGAATTTTTAATTTCTAACTATGCCGCCAATGCCGGTAAATCCGGTGGCGAATTTTTCACCCCGCATCACGTGTCCAAGCTGATTGCACAGTTGGCTATGCATCAGCAAAAATCCGTCAATAAAATGTATGACCCAGCAGCAGGTTCGGGTTCGTTATTATTACAAGCCAAAAAACACTTTGATGCCCATATTATTGAAGACGGTTTTTTTGGACAAGAAATAAACCATACTACTTACAACCTTGCGCGTATGAATATGTTTCTGCACAACATTAATTACGACAAGTTTAATATAGCGCTGGGCAACACTCTGTTAGAGCCACATTTTGGCGATGACAAACCTTTTGATGCCATTGTCTCTAACCCGCCTTATTCGATAAACTGGATAGGTAGCGACGATCCTACTCTCATTAATGATGAACGCTTTGCCCCCGCAGGTGTGTTAGCACCCAAATCCAAAGCCGATTTTGCTTTTGTACTCCATGCGCTGAGTTATTTATCCAGCAAAGGCCGTGCGGCCATTGTCTGCTTCCCCGGTATTTTTTACCGTGGCGGTGCCGAGCAGAAAATCCGCCAATATTTGGTAGATAACAACTTTGTAGAAACCATTATTTCTTTAGCGCCCAACTTATTTTTTGGCACCACCATTGCCGTTAATATCTTGGTGCTTTCCAAACATAAAACTGACAATAAAACCCAGTTTATCGACGCAAGCGCCCTATTTAAAAAAGAAATCAATAACAATACGCTCACCGATGAACACATCGCACAAATAATGACAGCGTTTGATAATAAAAATGATGTTGAACACTTTGCAAAATCAGTGGAATACGACGCGATAGTCGCTAACGACTTCAACCTATCAGTAAGCTCCTACGTCGAAGCCAAAGACACTCGCGAAGTGATTAATATTACCAAGCTGAATGCCGAGCTGAAAACCACAGTAGCAAAAATTGACCAGTTACGCGCCGAAATTGATGCCATTGTTGCAGAGATTGAAGCATGAGTAAAAAGACTCCCCCAGCCCCCACTATTCGCTCATCCGCAGCAGAATACCTTACTTTCGTCGCAGCCACCGCTGAGGGTGGTGTCGAAGCTATTTATGCGGATGAAGATGTTTGGTTGAGCCAGAAAATGCTGGCAGTGTTATATGACGTGAACGTGCGCACGGTGAATGAGCACCTGAAAAATATCTTTGCCGATAGCGAGCTGCAAGAGGAAGCAGTTGTCCGGAAATTCCGGATAACTGCTTCCGATGGCAAGAATTACAACACCAACCACTACAATTTATCGGCCATCATCGCTGTTGGCTACAAGGTAAACTCCGAGCGTGCCGTACAGTTCCGTAAATGGGCAACGGGCATTATCAAGGAATACACCATCAAAGCCTATGTTATGGACGATGAGCGCCTCAAAAATGATGGCTCTATCCTTGGAAAAAAATATTTTGAAGAGCAGCTTGAGCGTATTCGTGAAATACGACTTAGCGAACGCAAGTTTTATCAAAAGATTACCGACATTTACGCCTCGTCTATTGATTACGATGTAACGGCCATAGCCACCAAACGCTTTTTTGCGACCGTACAAAACAAATTGCACTGGGCAATTCATGGGCAAACTGCTGCCGAAGTGGTTTACACCCGCGCCGATGCCGAAAAAACCAATATGGGCTTAATCACATGGAAAGACGCACCCAAAGGTAAGATTCAAAAGTTTGATGTTAGCATTGCAAAAAATTATCTAACTGACCATGAAATTGCTCAATTGCAAAGGCTGGTCAGTGCCTATCTGGATATCGCCGAAGATATGGCAGAAAGACAGATACCCATGACGATGGCCGATTGGGAAGAGCGCCTGAATCGTTTTATTGCGGCCACCGATAGGGATATTTTGCAAAACGCTGGCAAAGTCAGCGCCGAAATCGCCAAAGCCCACGCGATAAGTGAATTTGAAAAATACCGCATTGTGCAGGATCGTCTGTACGAATCCGATTTTGATAAGGCAATCAAAGCGATAGAGATTAAAGGGGATAATGTATGAGCAGTGTGAGTTTTATGGAGAAACTGCTTGAAGGCGTTGAGGTGGAATGGAAGGCTTTGGGGGAAGTAATTAAGTTGGAGAAAGGTAGACAGCTAAATAAAGAGTCTCTTTCTGACAATGGAAAATACCCAGCTTACAATGGTGGCATTTCATACTCTGGGTTTACTGAAAATTATAACTACTCTGAGAATACGATTATTATAAGTCAAGGAGGTGCATCAGCAGGTTTTGTAAATTTTGTTACAACAAAGTTTTACGCAAACGCTCATTGTTATGTAGTATTACCTAATACTGAAATGGTTGAAAATAGATATGTTTATCATTTTTTGAAACTTAATCAGGAAAAGTTAACTAGCAAGCAACATGGTGCAGGCATTCCAGCTTTAAGAACAAGTGAAATTTTAGACAGTTCTATCCCCATCCCACCCCTCAATATCCAAGCTGAAATTGTCCGTATTTTAGACGCATTCACCACGCATACAGCCGAGCTTACAGCCGAGCTTACAGCCGAGCTTACAGCACGTAAAAAACAATACAACTACTATCGCGACCAGCTGTTAACTTTTGAAGAAGGTGAAGTTGAATGGAAGGCGTTGGGGGAAGTTGCTCTTGAGTTTGGCCGTGGAAAATCAAGGCACCGCCCAAGAAATGATCCGAAGTTATATGGTGGAAATACTCCATTCATTCAAACAGGTGATATTAGAAACGCTTCGCATATTATTACAGATTACACACAAAATTATAGTAAGTTTGGACTGGAACAAAGTAAGTTATGGCCAAAAGGAACGCTTTGCATAACGATAGCAGCAAATATTGCAGAAACTACCATTCTTGGTTTTGATTCATGTTTTCCAGACAGCGTTATAGGTTTTGTTGCCAATCCAGAAAAAACGAATTCGAGCTATGTTGAATATCTATTGTCTTCATTTAAAACGAAACTACAATCTCAAAGCACTGGTTGTGCTCAAGAAAATATCAATATGGGAACCTTTGAAGGTATGCGTTTGCCATTTCCGCCCCTAGCAGAACAAGCCCGCATCGTTGCCATATTAGATAAATTCGATGCCCTAACCCACTCCATCACCGAAGGCTTACCGCGTGAAATTGCATTGCGCCAACAGCAATATGAATATTATCGTGATTTGCTGTTGAGCTTTCCCAAAGTAGAAGGAGAAGCTGCGTTGAGAATAGGTCAAGGATGATGGACATTAAAAACACTGACTTATCTAGCCAACATGACTTTGTCGATGTATTAAGGCATATTCAACAATCGCGTCAGAAGGTTTTTGCACAAATCAACACGACACTCATCGACTTGTATTGGCAAATTGGTCAAATCATTAGCCATAAAGTCAGTGCAGAAGCCTGGGGTAAAGGCGTTGTGACTGATTTGGCTGCATTCATTGCGCAGAAAGACCCTGAGCTCAAAGGCTTTAGCGATAAAAATCTGTGGCGCATGAAGCAGTTTTTTGAAACCTATCAGGCAGATGAAAAACTCTCACCACTGGTGAGAGCATTACCTTGGACGCACAACACGATTATTTTCTCACGCTGCAAGTCCCCTGAAGAGCGTGAATATTATTTAAATGTGTGCATCAAAGAGCGATATTCAAAGCGAGAATTGGAGCGCCAGATTAACACTTCTTACTTTGAACGCACGATGCTGGGCAATCAAAAACTTTCAGCAGTGCTGAGAGAATTGCATCCCGATATTAGTAATACCTTGAAAGACAGCTATGTATTGGAGTTTTTGGGCTTGCCTATGCAACACAATGAAAGTCATTTGCAAAAAGCATTAACTCAGAATATGAAACAATTTATTCTTGAACTAGGGCGAGACTTTATCTTTGTAGGCGAAGAATATCGCTTACAAGTAGGCAATCAAGATTTTTTTATTGATTTGCTATTCTTCCATCGTGGCTTGGCGGCATTGGTAGCATTTGAATTAAAAATTGGCAAATTTAGTCCTGAGCATTTGGGACAACTTAATTTTTATCTTGAAGCCTTAGACCGTGATGTGAAAAAACCGCATGAAAATCCAAGCATAGGTATTTTGCTATGCCGAGATAAAGATGAAGAGGTGGTGGAATACGCACTATCACGCAACTTATCACCCACGCTGGTAGCTCAATATGAATTACAGTTGCCTGATAAAAAACTGATTCAGGCTAAACTACATGAATTATCTGAAAATGGCTATTTGGAATCAAACAACTTCGTGGAGAAAAAACATGGATAAAATTAGCCAAATAAAACAGCTCATCAGCGAAATCAATCGCTTGCACCTTGAGTTCTCAAGTGATTATTTTGAGACCGGGAAAATAGACAAAATCAACCTTTCCAGAACCATCAAACAAGTGCCTGTGCCCCATATTTACAGGTATCGTCTAACCTTGCACGAAAGCGTGAATGATTATTTGATGACGGCGGCTATCGACATCAAATATTTTTACCGTGTCAAAACTCGTGAAAGTATTGATGACAAGATTGAGCGTTTCTCAAGCCGTGAAGATCAATATCCGGTCAATAACTGGCTCAATGATATTTTTGGTGTCCGCATTATTTTAAGCGCTGATGAAATTAAATCCGTGATGGATTTGCTCGATGACTGGCAAGAAGAATTGGGTCTAAAAAACTGGTATCTACGCGATAAAGAAGGTTATCGCGGCTTGCATATTTACTTCAAAAACAAGAATAACTTCTACTTCCCCTGGGAACTACAAATCTGGGATGCAGAAGACCTCCAAAGCAACATTAAAAATCACGAAAAATTCAAGCGAAACTTTATATAGCCACGGGTGGGCAACGCTTTTTTACTCACCGTTACCCCCCACAATTCTACAGAGTTGAGAATACCAATTTACTCCTGTCAACAGTTGACGCGATCCCAGTGAAAGGAAAACAAACAATGAGCGACTATAAAACGATTGCTGAGTCGAATAACTTTATCGTATTAGATAAATACACTAAGTGTTCACAAGTCAATGAAGCCTATCAAAGTGAATATGATTTAGAACGTGAATTTATCACTGACTTGGAAAACCAAGGCTATGAGTATCTGCGTGATGTAAACACCGTTGAGAAAATGCTGGCGAATGTACGCGTGCAGTTGCAAGCCCTGAATAATGTGCAGTTTTTAGAGGGTGAATGGCTGCGCTTTGTTGAGAGCTATTTGGATAAACCCAGTGATAACAGCATCGACAAAACCCGAAAAATTCATGACGACTATGTCCATGATTTTGTCTTTGATGATGGGCACATCCAAAATATTTACCTATTCGATAAGAAAACGATTGCCCGCAATAAAGTGCAGGTGATTAAACAGTTTGAACAAAAAGGCACACAGGCTAATCGCTACGATGTCACTGTTTTGGTGAACGGTTTGCCCTTGGTGCAAATCGAGTTGAAAAAACGCGGTGTAGCTATTCGCGAAGCTTTTAACCAAGTACACCGTTATAGCAAAGAAAGCTTTAATACAGACCATTCACTGTTTAAATATTTGCAGCTTTTCGTTATTTCAAACGGTACCGATTGTCGTTATTTTGCTAATACCACCAAGCGCGATAAAAATAGTTTTGACTTCACCATGAATTGGGCGAAGTCAGATAACGCCTTGATTAAAGACTTAAAAGATTTTACTGCTACGTTTTTTCAAAAAAATACCTTGTTGAATGTGCTGCTGCATTATTCTGTGTTTGATGTGAGTGATACTTTGTTAGTCATGCGCCCCTACCAAATTGCCGCGACCGAGCGCATTTTATGGAAAATAAACAGTGCTTATCAGGCAAAAAACTGGAGCACCACTGAAAGCGGGGGCTATATTTGGCATACCACAGGTTCGGGCAAAACCTTAACCAGCTTTAAAGCGGCACGCTTGGCGACCGAACTGGCTTTTATTGATAAAGTTTTTTTTGTGGTTGACCGTAAAGACCTTGATTATCAAACCATGAAAGAATATCAGCGCTTTTCTCCTGATAGCGTCAATGGTTCAGACAGTACCGCAGGGCTAAAACGTAACCTTGATAAAGATGACAATAAAATCATTGTTACCACCATTCAAAAACTGAATAACTTGATAAAAGCTGACGGTGATTTGCCTATCTACAGCAAGCAAGTGGTGTTTATTTTTGATGAAGCGCATAGGTCGCAATTTGGTGAGGCACAAAAAAACTTAAAGAAAAAATTCAAGAAGTTCTATCAGTTTGGTTTTACCGGTACACCGATTTTTCCACAAAACGCTGCGGGTGCAGAAACCACTGCCAGCGTGTTTGGGCGTGAATTGCATTCTTATGTGATTACCGACGCTATTCGTGATGAAAAAGTATTGAAGTTTAAAGTCGACTACAACGATGTGCGTCCACAGTTTAAGGCAATTGAAACTGAGCAAGACGAGAAGAAACTAACGGCGGCAGAAAACAAACAAGCGTTATTGCACCCCGACCGTATTCGAGAAATTTCGCAATACATTTTAAATAACTTCAAGCAAAAAACGCATCGCCTACAAGCTAATGGTAAAGGCTTTAATGCCCTATTTGCCGTGAGCAGTGTCGATGCAGCGAAGCTGTACTATGAATCGTTTAAGCAGTTACAAAAAGACAGCAGCAAGCCACTTAACATAGCGACCATCTTCTCTTTTGCAGCTAATGAAGAACAAGAAGCCGTAGGGGATATTTTAGATGAAAGCTTTGAACTCACGGCAATGGATAGCAGCGCTAAAGAGTTTTTAAGCGCGGCGATTGATGACTATAACGCGCTGTTTAAAACCAATTATGGCGTTGATAGCATTGCCTTTCAAAATTACTATCGCGACCTTGCCATGCGGGTAAAAAATCAAGAAGTTGATTTGCTTATTGTCGTGGGTATGTTTTTAACAGGCTTTGATGCACCTACCTTAAACACCTTATTCGTGGATAAAAACCTACGCTATCATGGCTTGATACAAGCCTATTCCCGCACTAACCGTATATATGATGCCACCAAGACGTTTGGTAATATCGTTACTTTTCGTGATTTAGAACTAGCGACAATAGATGCCATTACCTTATTTGGTGACAAAAATACCAAAAATGTAGTGTTAGAAAAAAGTTACAAAGAATACATGGAAGGCTTTACCGATGTGGCGACGGGTGAAGCACGGCGTGGTTATATGGAGGTGGTGAAAGAATTACAGCAACGCTTCCCGAATCCTGATGACATCGTTAAAGAAAAAGATAAAAAAGACTTCGCTAAATTATTTGGTGAATATTTGCGTGTCGAGAATGTGCTGCAAAACTACGACGAATTTGCGGGGTTAAAAGCCTTACAAGATTTAGATATAAGCGACCCTACAGCCGTAGAGGCATTTAAAGCCAAGCACTACCTAAACGAAGATGACTTAGTCGCTATGCAAGCGATTAAAGTGCCAACCGAGCGCACCATTCAAGATTACCGATCAACGTATAACGATATTCGCGATTGGCTAAGCCGTGAAAAATCTGCCAACGATAAAGATGCTTCCACCTTTGATTGGGATGATGTAGTGTTTGAGGTGGACCTACTTAAATCACAAGAGATTAATCTGGATTACATTCTGGAGTTGATTTTTGAACACCATAAAAAACTTAAAGATAAAGCCACATTGCTTGAAGAAGTGCGTCGATTAATTCGTGCCAGCCTTGGCAACCGTGCCAAAGAAAGTTTGGTGGTAGATTTTATTAACCAAACTAACTTGGATAAAATTCTCGACAAAGCCAGTATTATCGAGGCTTTCTTTACCTTTGCTCAAACAGAACAACAACGTGAAGCAGAAGAATTAATTGTTGATGAAGGTCTGAATGCAGAAGCGGCCAAGCGGTATATCATAGCATCGTTAAAACGTGAATATGCCAGTGAAAATGGCACTGAACTCAATGCAATCCTGCCTAAAATGAGCCCGCTTAATCCGCAATATTTAACTAAAAAACAAAGTGTTTTCCAAAAAATTGCCGCTTTTGTTGATAAGTTTAAAGGTGTGGGTGGACAGGTTTGATACAAGGTAATTATTTCGCTTTGTTCTTCCAATGCCGGTCGAGGTTTGTAACCCCGATCGAAACGTTTAGATGTGTTTGCAGCAAGTGATTCGATTGGCGTGTCTTTGCTCGTTATAATGCAAAGTTGTTATAAACTAAACGTGATACTGTGCCGGAAACGCCACCACGCGCTACGCTAGCATGGTCTTATTTCGGTCTACAGCTTCAAGTTTTCTCCCTTAAAGCCATAGGTATCTACACAAATAATTGTTAGCATTCCCACGCAAGAACGATAACATTGTGGTGAAGATCGTAGGGGCGTATTGCATACGCCCCTACGGTGTTTTTTTATCGTTTCCACGCCGAAAAGAAACTTGTGTAGATACCTATGCCAAAGAGGAGAGCTGAATTAAAACACTTTTAGCTAGTTTTATAGTGTGGTGCTGTCAGTCTTTTTTAAACTTGATGACCTTATTTAAAGGACTTAAATTAATCTCATCAATCACTATATGAGGTCGTGAGCTGAGCACATAGGAAACAGCGCTCGCTATATCTTCGGGTAAAATCGCCTGACTTTCATGATCACCAGGCTCGAAATTAAGATCATCGAAAAAAGCAGTTTTAACCATACCCGGATTAATTAAGCACACGCGAACGTTGCTATTAGCAGATTCCTCTCGTAGTGCTTGGGTAAAGCCACGTAAGGCAAATTTACTGGCGCAATAAATAGCGCCTTTACGGCTACCTTTTAGCGCAGCTTCTGAACCGATATAAATTAAATCACTATGGATTTGGCGTTTTAAGTTAGGCAATAAGGCTTTGCTAAGAAAGACTTGGCTGGTGAAGTTAAGATTAATAAGGGCTGCTATTTGTGCATAAGAAAACTCTTCTAGCGAACCAAATTGACCGATGCCCGCTGAAAACACCGCAGCATCGAGTTCTGGGTAGGCTTTTTGTAGCTCGCGTATTTTGTGCGGAATAGTTTTCAAGTCACTTAAATCTAGTTCTAGGGCACTGAAGTTTGCAACCCCCTGAGTGAACTGGCTGCAATCGCGAGATACACCAATCACGGTGTGCCCCAAGTGTAATAAATGTTCGGCAATGGCTCTGCCTATACCAGAACTAGCGCCTGTGACCAAAACCGTTCGTTTTAAAGTGTGCATGGAAAGAATTTGTCCTTAGGAATAAAACGTAAGAGTTGTTCGCTGCAATAGTCAGTCATCTCTTGTTCTATTGCCTGTCGGTAAGACACCATGCCCAGCTTACTTTCTAAAGGACCTGCAAATAGTTTTTCGTCAGGATAAAGTTTTTGCAGTTTTTTAAAAAAGTTTTCGGGTAATCTAAATGCGCCTAAACTAACCGAATGTAATTGCTCGGGGTTAATGATGGCAAACACCTGTTCAAATAAGCGTTGATAGTGTTGCTGGTAATCAACTTGATAGATCATAGGGTCAAAACGCAGACCAATCGGCCAACCCTGTTGTTGTAGTTTGTTTAAGGCATCAAGGCGACGTTCCAATGTAGGGGCTTTGTCTTCGACTTTCTTTGCTACTTCATCAGGATTCAAACTGAAGGCTATGACGCAGCGTTCAAAAGCTTTGCGATTTAATAGGCTGCGAATTTGGGTGCTTTTGGTTCTTAATTCTAACCAAGCATTAGGTATCTGTTCAAAAAAGGGTATAAATTGCTGGGCGAATGCACTGACGGGCTCTAAGGCTAGGCTATCGCAATCATAACCTGAGAAGAAATGCACCGCTTCGTCGGGTGTCGAGGCGCAACGTAGTTTAATATCGGCTTGAAAATCTTCATAATTAACAAACAGCACATAATGCGCCGATTGATACATGCCTTGTAAAAAGCAGTAGCGGCAATCGTACAAGCAATTAAGCATGTGGGAGAAGTAATAATTTTTTTTGGCACCTATACCATAACCGCTAGGTGTTTCCATCGTAAAATGTTTATACTTTTCGGCCAGTATTAAAGCAGGATTTTGTTTTTGTAAGCGAAAATTCTGGGCTTTAGGGTTGAAAACTTCACCATATCGACCACAAGTAATGCGGCGCGCATCAGGGAAGCGCTTGACAATATCCAAAACACGCGGATGCTGTAAAACAGCTTCTTCTATATAAATAGTTTCAATCATGAGTCTAAGTTTGTCGCCGATTATTGCAATATTTAACAGACATTTTATAGGAAAAGTCTTGTGATTGTTTGCGCAGCCCACATATAGGGTAAAATACTTTTAATTCACCTACACATAGCAAACATGAATACACAAAAAATTGGTTTTATCGGCGGCGGAAATATGGCGTCTAGTTTGATTAGCGGATTAATTGCCAGCGGCCATTCACCAGAGCATCTTTGGGTCTCTGATATTAATGCAGAAACCCTGAAGGCTTTAGCTGAAAATCTCAAAGTTAATACCTCAGTAAGCAATGATACGATTATTAATGAAGTCGATGTTGTGGTATTTGCTGTTAAGCCACAAACATTGAGTGACGTAGCAAAAAGTGCTGCTGCCGCCATTAAAGAAAAAAAGTCATTAATTGTTTCTATTGCCGCCGGCATAAGTCAGCAAAGTTTGACTGACTGGTTAGGTGCTGATGCGGCTATTGTCCGCTGTATGCCAAATACGCCCGCCTTAGTGCTAACCGGTGCTACGGCTCTGCATGCTAATGCTAAGGTCAGTGCTGAACAGCGTAGTCTAGCTGAAAATATTATGCGTTCAGTGGGCATTGCTCTATGGGTAAAAGACGAGAGTGACTTGGATGCAGTCACAGCGGTTTCAGGTAGTGGCCCTGCTTATTTCTTTTTACTGATGGAAGCGATGGAAAAAGCCGCTATAGAATTAGGTTTAACCGAAGAGACGGCGAGATTATTAGTGCAACAAACCGCTTTAGGTGCGGCCAAAATTGCTTTGGAATCTTCTGAATCACCTGAACAATTACGTAAGCGTGTGACCTCGCCAGGTGGCACTACCCAACAAGCCATAACTACCTTTGAGCAAGGTGGCTTTACTGAGCTGGTTTCAAAAGCATTACATGCTGCAAGAGACCGTTCCATTGAAATGTCTAAGCCATCGGAGCAAAACTAATGGGCGCAACCTACATGACAGATCCAATTATTTTTTTAATCGACACTGTATGTTCACTTTATATTATGGCGATTTTATTGCGCTTTTTATTGCAATGGTGCGCTGCTGATTTTTATAACCCCATTTGCCAGTTTTTGGTCAAGATTACTCATCCACCCTTAAGGATTATGCGTCGCTTTGTGCCTTCAATAGGCAAGATAGATAGTTCTTCATTGGTACTCATGTTGAGTTTGCAGATGCTAACGGATTTCTCGATATTGCTGCTCAAAGGCGTGACTATCAACATTGGAGCTTTAGCGATATTATCCATGACTCAACTGGTTTCTTTATTGCTCAATGTCTTAGTGTTTTCAGTCTTTGCTAGGGCGCTGTTAAGCTGGATGAATCCAGGTAGTTTTTATGCAGCGGCTTCGATGGTAGATGCCTTGTCTAGGCCAATACTGAATCTATGCCGTAAAATGATTCCCGATTTAGGTGGTATCGATTTATCACCTTTAGCCGCTTTGTTATTTTTACAAATGGCAAAGATGGTTGTTTTGCCACCTTTACATGAGTTGGCGAGCATTCTGGGTTAATGCGTAATGACCCACTAGGTGACTCGATGATTAAAAATACTGATTTGCGATGGTTGCTCATTTTAAGTAGTTTAAGTTTTATTCTGGGTAGTGCACCGGTAGAGGCAAAAAAAGTCTACCGTTGGCTAGATGAGCAAGGTGATACTTATTTTTCAGATCAAGTACCACCTGAACAAATACAACACAGTCGAGCAACATTGAGTCAAACAGGGCGAGTGCTTGAAGTGACCGAGCCAGCCCAAAGTAAAGAACAAATTGAACAAGAAAAGCGTCTTCAAGAACTCCGTACACAACAAGAAAAATTAATTGCTAGTCAAAAGATTCATGATAAAGCCTTGTTGAGTTCATATCATTCTAAAGAAGATATGTTGCTGGCGATTCAAGCAAAGATGTCGATTTTTGATAAACAAAAAGATGTGATTGAAGGCAGTATCGATCGATTAACTGAGCAGCTTAACAATCAACGGCAAGCAATACAGAGTCATGAAAGCGCCGCACAGCCAGTACCTAAGGCTTTAGTCGATGAAGTGCAGTTAAGCCAAACCCGACTTGAGCAAGCGCAAACTACTTTACGTAGTCATCTTGAAAAGCAAGAGAAAACCAAAAAAGTTGATGAAGCAGATGTCGCCAGATTCTTATTTTTGACTCAAACTACGAAGGATTTGCCGTCTAGAGCAAAAATCCCCAGTATTAAAGAAGCTAATGAGTTGGGTTTATTTTACTGTGAGAATGATTTTCAATGTAATAAGGCTTGGGAAATCGGTCGTAATTTTGTCAATTTCTATTCAACGACCGAAGCCGACGTTTATAACGACAAGCTTATTATGAATCGCCCCCCTCCTAAAGATACTGATATCAGTTTATCTTTATCAAAACTCGCTATTAATGAAGATGACTATCAAATTTTCTTAGATATTCGCTGTCGTCCTTCATTAATGGGTGAGCTTTTATGTGCAAGTCCCAAGATTAAAGCCATCCGGTCCTCGTTTAGAAGTTATATTAACGATGCCTTATCGCGAACGGCTCTTAATAGTAGGGCTTCGATTCCTTGATGACTAAGTAGTCATTAAGCATTAACTTTAGTTGGGTTAAATTATGGTATTCCGACAATCACTTATTAACTGATATTACGCAGTAACGAGGTTTTATTGTCGTTTGCCTCGCTGAGCACCGCCCTCGGGTGCGATTACCCGATCAACACATCGTCGCGATAGTGACCTCATTATTATTTGAATCTAAGTTTTTTTAAAACCGCTTAATGGCGGCTGCGTAACATCAGTCATTAATATATTTTTGTTGAGCTATTTTGTTAATGTTTAAGATTTGGTTGTTGTTTTAAGCTGAAATACTGGGCTAATGTTGAGATGCTGATTGCTGATTGCCTCAATATTGCTTATCCCGCTGGCAAAATCCCGAGAGTTTTTCATAGCGGTACCTATCCCGCTGGCAAAATCCCGAGGGCTTTTCATGGCGGTACCTATCCCGCTGGCAAAATCGCGAGGGATTTTCATAGCGGTACCTATCCCGCTGGTAAAACCCCGAGGGTTTTTCATAGCGGTACCTATCCCGCTGGCAAAATCCCGAGGGATTTTCATGGCGATACCTATCCCGCTGGTAAAATACCTAGAGCTTTTGACAGGGTTACCTGTAATGTCGACAAAATAAGTCTGTAACTTGTAGGGGGGGGGCGCGACAGAAACTGTCAAAGTATTCATTAATTTAGGAATGTTCTTTAATACCTCAGTAATTGCCCACAGTTAAGGGTAAGAAAAAAGAATTTCAGTTGTAGGGGCGACATATTCGCCCAGTCATCCGATGTTCCAAGATACAGGGCGAATCTGTCGCACCTACAAATGCTTAACTTTGAGCAGTGAGGCATGAGTATCTACACAAGTAAAAGCAGCGTCATTTAAGGGCTACCCACTTATTACGGGACAGTTGTAGGTCAGGCATTCATGCCTGACAATGACGACTATTGAATGCCATTTTCTGCACTTAGAAGAACTCTGGCTAAATGCTGGGATGTAGCGACAGAGACAGTGAAAGTATTCTTTTTATTCTCCTCTTTAGCAAAGAGGGGTTAGGGGAGATTTGTTCTATTAAAAAATTATTATTAAATATCAGTAGNCTATGATTTAAAAAATCCCCCTCGATCCCCCTTTTACAAAGGGGGGAAGCTAAAGTCATAATACTTTCACAGTCTCGACAGCAAGCCACCGCATACAATCAATGAGCTTTATCGCGCTTAGTTCTTAATAATAAAGTACCAACCCCTTGATCAGTAAATAATTCTAGTAGTACGGCATGTTCTACGCGACCATCGATAATATGTACGCTATTAACCCCACCTTTAAGTGCGTCAGTTGCGCAGCGAGTTTTAGGGATCATGCCTCCTGAGATTGTGCCATCTTCAATTAAATCATCTATATCTTGGAGAGATAAGCCAGTTAGTAGATTTTCTTGTTTATCAAGTATGCCTGCAGTATTGGTTAATAAAATGAGTTTTTCTGCTTTTAATACTTCGGCAAGTTTACCTGCGACTAGATCGGCATTGATGTTGTAAGATCGGCCGTCTTCGCCTACGCCAATTGGAGCGATGACGGGAATAAAATCGCTACGTCCCAACATATCTACTACCGCTGGATCGATGCTACTGACTTCGCCGACATAACCTAAGTCAATGATTTCAGTATCAACAGTCTCTAGTGAGGTGTTGTGTTGCTGTATCTTTTTAGCGCGAATGAAATCACCATCTTTTCCTGTTAAGCCTAAGGCTTTACCGCCATTTTGATTGATTAAATTAACAATTTCTTTATTGACTAAGCCGCCCAATACCATTTCAACGACGTCCATAGTTTCGCTGTCAGTTACTCTCATGCCATCAACAAAACGGCTAGTTTTACCCAGTTTGGTTAATAGTTGGCCAATTTGAGGTCCACCGCCATGCACAACGATTGGATTAAGCCCAACTGATTTCATTAATACGATGTCGCGAGCAAAGCTGTTTTTGAGTGCCTCATCAATCATGGCATTGCCGCCAAATTTAACAACGATCGTTTTGTCTTTAAAGCGTTGAATATAGGGAAGGGCTTCAATAAGTACATCGGCTATTTGGTGAGCAGTTCTTTTTTGCATAATTTGATTGATTGTCCGTGATTGATTAATACTTAAAAGGATAAAAACAGAAGTGATAGATAATATGTCAGCAAATCCTAGCGCACATAGGTTTTTTGATTGCTTATTAATTAAGTGAGGTTACTGCAAAAACCTTTAAAAAGGCAACTGTCTAGCTGATTTTATTTTTTACCTCACTGGTGTGTTGTTTAGGTCAAGTTTTTTAAAGGCTGATTAATTGTGCTAAAATCAGGCAATGTATTTAAGATGAGTAGTTAGGGATGTCGGGTTACGCTATCGCTAACCCGACCTACATAAAAGCTTAACCGTAGGATGGGTAGAGCGATAGCGAAACCCATCATTGTGCGATACTGTGATGAGTTTCATGTTGTTCTACCCATCCTACAAGTCTGAGAATAGTCAATGATCTAGGCTCACGATCTTTTTGTAGATAAAGATGAGCTATCTTTTTAAAATCATTAAGTTATAGGCCAAAGTGTTTCAGAAATTTATGGGTTTTGCCCTCGTTGGCGCCGCAGGAACCTTGGCGCATTATTCTATATTATATAGTTTAGTTGAGTTCTATCGCTTTAATCCGGTAGTCGCTACGGGTTGGGGCGCATTAGCCGGCTTAATTGTTAATTATGTTTTAAATTATAAGTTAACTTTTAATAGCCAACAGTCACATAGGCAGACTTTTCCTAAGTTTGTGCTGATTTCTGGTTTGGGTTTTGGCTTAAATTTAGCCATGATGGCTGTGTTGACGCAGTATTTATATTATTTTTATGCACAGATTGTAACTACTGGAGTGGTTTTAATCTGGAATTTTTTTGCCAATAGTTTGTGGACGTTTCAAATGGATATTTCGGGAAATACGCTTGATGATAAGCCTAAATCAATGTTAAAAAAGTTATTTACTGGCGTGGGTTTATTTGCAACTTTATTGCTGCTTAGACTACTCTCATTAGGACTTTATCCCTTGTATGATCCCTCCGAATCTCGCTATGCGGAAATGGGTCGCAAAATGTTGGAAACCGGAAACTGGGTCACACCTCTGATAGATTATGGCGTGCCTTTTTGGGGTAAGCCGCCTATGACAGTATGGTTAACGGCCTCAAGTTTAGGGCTGGGCGGCATTAATGATTTTTCTGCAAGACTACCCTCATTTATATTAAGCCTAGGCGTAATCTGGATTATTTATCATCTGGCTAAAACTCAGCGAGGGGTGGAATATGCAAGAGCCGCAACTATCATACTGGCCAGTACCGTATCATTTTTTGTGATGTCTGGCACGGTTGCTATGGATGTCTGCATGAGTTTTGGCATCACCTTGGCTATTGCTTCGTTTTGGCTGGCATTGCGTGAAGACAGTAAAGCTTACTGGGGGTATTTGTTTTTTATAGGCTTAAGTATTGGCCTGTTGGCTAAAGGTCCGATTGCAATTGTGCTTTCAGGGATAACCTTAGGTTTATGGACATTAATTAGCTCTGAATGGAAACGAGTCTGGCAACGACTGCCTTGGATTAAAGGCACGTTATTGATGTTAGTGATAAGTGTGCCTTGGTTTTTAATAGCCGAACATAAAACGCCAGGCTTCTTAGAATATTTTATTGTAGGTGAGCATTGGAAGCGCTTTACTGAGAGTGGTTGGCAGGGTGATCTTTATGGCAATGGTCATGCGCAACCTAGAGGAAAGATTTGGCAATATTGGTTGGGAGCTGCATTCCCTTGGTCTTTGGTGTTTTTGAAAATACTCATTACAGCCATCGTACAAAAGAAGCCCTTGGAATTGATAAAATCTAATGATGGCTGGCGTTTATATTGTTTGCTTTGGATGACAGCTCCACTATTGTTTTTTACTTTATCGGCTAATATTATTTGGACTTATCCTTTACCGGGATTACCCGGTTTTGCTTTACTACTGGCCGAGTGGTTCCCTTTGCGTTCTAAGTTTAGAACAGTCTTGGCTTTGTGTGTGCCTTTGGGTTTTTTGGGTTTGGTGGCCGCCTATCATTATCCCAACGTAGACTTCTTTAGATCACAAAAGCCTTTAGTCGAAGCCTATGAACACTTGGCTTTAGCAGACGAGCGCCTAGTCTATGTTAATGAGAGACCTTATTCTGCACAGTTTTATAAGCAAGGTCAGGCTGTGTTGGTGACTGGAACTTCTGAATTGCAAGCTAGTTTGCTTGAGGCTCATCATGATTTTTATGTGATTAAAGATGAGCAAATGGTTACGGTGCCCGAAGAACTAAAACAACGACTTAATCCTGTTAAGCATTATCTATTATTTACCTTGTATCAAGCACAGACTAAATAATGGCTAACACACCCATAAATCTAATTATTAATGCCGATGACTATGGCTATTACTCTTGTGTTAGTCAGGGTATCTTAAAGGCTGCAAAATCAGGAGCACTCACTGCAACGGGAGTTTTAGCAAATAGTCCGGATTTGATGACGCAATTGCAAGGGCTTAAAGACATCGACCAACTAGATCTAGGCATTCATTTAAATTTGACTAGCGGACGGCCTTTAACTGAAGTAATGGCGAATAAATTAGAGTCTAATCAAGGCCAGTTTCCTAATGCTTATGCTATGAGCGGCTTATTATTGACAGGAAAAATTAGTTTAGCTGATGTAAGGGCAGAATGGCGTGCACAGATTGAAACCTGCCAATCGCTTGAATTACGTTTTTTAAATTCTCATGAACATATCCACATGTTGCCGCTATTGTTTCCTTTAGTTTTGGAATTAGCCAAGGACTATGGCATTAAACATGTGCGCTTGACTCAAGCAGAATGGTTAGCGCCTTTTAGTTTGTCTGCATTCATTCGTAATACTTTGATGCAAACCATGCAGCTTATTAATCAACGCCAAATTAAAATGAAGCCGCCGATATTTTTAGGCTTAAGTCGGAGTGGCAAGTTAGATTACGATTATTTAACAACGATTTTACCAAAATTAAAACCGGGACAAAGCTATGAGTTAATGTGTCATCCTGGACACTTTAATCCCGCTGAAGTTTCAGATGCTAGATTGCTGGCTTATCATGATTGGGAGGGCGAATTGGCATTATTGCAAAGTCCTAAAGTCCATGCTTTATATGAAAAGTTCGGTATCCGTTTGAGCCCATATCCACTATAGATTAACGAGAGCTATGACCTTAATAACCTCAGTAAACCAGCCTATCATCAGCGCAGTTATTCCTGCATATAACGAAAGTCAGGGTCTTAGCGGAGCTATAACTCATATCGCAGGTATTTTAAATGCTTGTGAAAACGCTTGGGAAATTATTGTCGTTGATGATGGGAGTCGTGATGAAACCTATCAGCAAATATGTCAGCTATCAAAAGCAGAGCCTAGAATTAAAGGCTTATCGTTAAGTCGAAACTTTGGCAAGGAAGCTGCGATGTTGGCAGGACTCGCTCATGCAAAGGGTGAGGCCGTTATTATTATCGATGCTGATTTACAGCATCCGCCCAGTTTTATACCTGAAATGGTTGATAAATGGCGTGCAGGAGCTCAGATTGTTCATGCAGTGAAGCGTAGTCGTGATGAAGATTCTGCTGCCAAAAGAGCTGCAGCTTATTGTATTAATCAAATGATCTCTGGTTTGGGTGGTATCAATGTTAAAAACTCATCCGATTTTAAATTATTGGATAGAGAAATAGTCGATATAATTGTTGATCAGTTACCTGAGCGAGAACGTTTTTTTCGTGGTCTGACAAGTTGGTTAGGTTTTTCAGAGGCTTATATTTATTTTGATGTGGCAAGTCGCCAAGGCGATGAGAGTAAATGGTCTTTTTGGCAGCTTTTAGAATTAGCGATTACGGCATTAACCTCATTTACCTCGTTACCTTTGCGTATAGTGACATTTTTAGGTTTTGCAACCCTAATTTTAGGCTTCTTTGTGGCTAGTGAGGCGCTTTGGTCATTAATCCAAGGTCAGGCGGTGTCAGGTTTTGCCACCATCATTATTTGTCTATTATTAATAGGTAGTTTTATTATGATTAGTCTAGGCATTATTGGTGAATATATTGCTAAGATTTATGAGGAAGTAAAGGCTAGGCCGCATTATTTAGTAAAAGCTAGCGTCGGTATTAATAAAGAAAAAAAATAATGGAATTAAGATTCACTATTCATGGTACATGTAGAGCCACTGCCCTTAGTTAATGAATAAGATTGTAAAAATCATAATATTGTGAATTTTTAAAAATCCCCCTCGATCCCCCTTTTACAAAGAGGGAAGCTTTTTTTTACAAGTTCAGCGAAGAAGGTGAAAAATACGCTAGCCCACCCTTTGTTGAGGGAGCTAGGGGAGGGCAACATAACTATCTGCTTTATTAGTATTTTTCTTAACTGTGGACAGTGACTTGTAAAGCGTAATCGATTTCCATGTTTAGATTGAAGCAACCCATGCAGAGTGAATAAACGGCATAATATGAAAGAACAAGATAAAGTATTTCAACAGACAGATCGTGTGGAAGATTTTACTTTTGACGAACGGGTCGCTAAGGTTTTCGATGATATGGTTTCACGTAGCGTGCCTTTTTATAATGAAATCCAACGCATACAGTCCGATTTGGTGATGGATTTCTTGCCTAAGCAGGATGGACTCGTTTGTGATTTAGGTTGTTCTACGGGAACGACTATTAGTGTACTAAGTCAGCATCCACTATGCCCTGTTAGTACTCACTTTATAGGTTATGATAATTCTGAATCTATGTTGGATAAAGCTAGTGAAAAATTATCCGATCAAATAGCGGACGGTAGAGCATCATTAGTCGTTGCTGATATCAATCGTTTACCGAAACTACCCGCTTGCGATGTCGTTATTGTTAATTGGACGTTGCAATTTGTGCGGCCTATCGATAGAGAATCGGTATTGAAAATAATTTATGATGCTTTAAAACCGGGCGGGGTTCTGTTATTGTCTGAAAAAACTTTGGATAATGATCCATTACTTAACCGCTTGTATATTGATCATTATCTGCAATTTAAGAAATCCCAAAGTGGCTATACCGATCTTGAAAATCAGCGCAAAAGAGAAGCCTTAGAAAATGTATTGGTTCCTTATCGCTTAGATGAAAACTATCAATTATTGGCGCGTGCTGGCTTTGCCCGTTGGGGCACTTATTTTCAATGGTTTAATTTTGCTTGTTTAATCGCTGTTAAGGGTTAAGGGGTTACTGTCCAGTTAAGGAGTTAGTTGCTTGGAGTAAAACAGCTTTAGCTGTTTTAAAAGGCAATAGGGAGGTCAGGTTAGCGACAGCGTAACCCGACATTTTGTCTTTTTCACACCCCGATCAATCAGAAGCCCAATAACCAGCACTATAACTGGCTATCTCTCTGCATAAAATCAGCCAAAAAGCCGAAAAACCAGCAAAAAACAGGCGATTTTACGGCGACCAACTCGCAATCGGTGGCTCTCGATTGGCATTTGTCGCCTCAAGTATGCAATTTCATCGCTCTCGAATCGGAATCCGCTGCGCCCGATTGCACTTAAAAAGAGAAAAATAAGCCATTCTAAAGCTCATGATGGGCAATCAGGGACATCAACATGGGCAGCGAGAGCAAAAGTTTTGCCGTCAAATCATTTTTTGCGGCGATTTTTGCTTAAACAAATCGGAGACTTGCAGGCTTTGTTCCGAACTGTCCCTGCCTGATTCGCATTCTGCTGGGCTTGCAGTCCCGTCAATTATGAGCAAATTCGGCAAATCCTTAATAAGAACGAGGTTTTATCTTGACTTATGACGGCATAGGCTTATAGTTAGACCCGAACTGATAAGGTATTCGCGAACTGCCTCAGACTTAACAGCTCATCTTCCTCCCCATCGACACCCCGTAAACATCAAGCGCATTGCAGGCTAGCCACTTAACATGGGGCAAAGCGCTGGTGTAGAGGTTCCAGTAGCTTGGGCTAACTGCTCTATCGTTAACCCAACATGGATGTCGAAAATAAGTTGGTAGCCCCTTTTCAAAACGGGATACTGATTTTTACAATGCTTTAGCTAACCACTGATAGTCCTGTTAATTTCTATTCATCTACTTTA
>TBL_comb47_HYPODRAFT_10002678_pt1 | contig 21800 bp, 16 predicted proteins | sample TroBogypolimnion_40_FD_10682 | JGI IMG/M metagenome (IMG submission 10682) | reverse complement strand
ATAAAGAATCGTTATACCGTTTAATCCAAAAATCCTGTAGCCTTGATTCTAATCTGTTAGCAAGAAAGTTTTTAGATATTGTAGGAAAAATAAACATAAAGTTATTAGGGAGATAGTTATATTTATCTATTTCTAAGTTCATATAAGAAATGATTTTTTCTATAACGTTATTTACTTTATTATCATCTGATTCGTCACTATATATTGGGGGTGCTTCAAATAAAGTATATGGGGAAATATGATTTTCATGTTCGTATTTACAACCACCTTGACATATACCGTCTATAGAAATAAGGTTATATTTATTGAAATCTACGACCCTATTGACGAAGTCTTTGAACTGTGTATTATGGAATCTTTTTACTTGATTGACCCCATCATTACGTTTAATTGTAATAGTAGGCAAATCATTCTTCTCTAAAAAAGTATGAATATTATTTTCACCCCAAATACTTTGTAGTTTATCACCAATAACATATGTATCTGTATAAGTAGTTCTCATAATACTTGCTGTTGCTGCGATATACTCTGGAGATAGATCTTGTGCTTCGTCAATAATAATCAAACAGTGTTTATTAATCTTAATATTTTTCTTAGCATATTTTATAGAACCGTCTTTACCAGTGTCCACGTAACCATTCTTAATAGATTTAACTATTCCAAAAAATAAGTCTTTATCTTTTACATTTTTATCACCTATAGCATACATAAACGAGTCTATTGTCCCTATTATAATATAGCATTCATTATTTGTATCGGTATTTGTATAACTTATTTTATACTGATTACCCTCCTCTTCGCTATCTATTTTGATACTACTTAGTTTTTTGTCTTTTAGTTGTTCCTTAAACTCATTATATATGACTTCCTTGGCCGAGTGCATTTTTGTTAGATAAATAAATACGGTTTTATGTCTGAATGTATCACTGTTTTGCAATAACTGAATGCTCTCATATGTTTTACCGCAACCCGCACCACGTTGATTATGATATAAAACACATTGTGTTAATTCATCTGTATTCCATATACTAAGATTCATATGTAAAGACTCGATGAAATCGCTTTTCATTTTATATTCATTTACGTCTATCTGGTGACTTTTTACTCTGTCTGGGTTTATTCTAAATAGTCTATCGTCTATATTTAAATAAATATATTCAACGCCTATGAAGTTTTCATATTTCCAAATACTTTCCTTCTTAAACTCTATCATATACCTATTGTTTTCAACCTCATTTATTTCTAAAGAGTCGTTACAATCTAAGACCCAATATAGTTCTTTATTATGTTCCTTATAGTTTTTTGTTCTAGCGGTAATGACCTCTTTTGTTATCCTGCTGTGCTGAAACTCTAGTACCTTATTATCAACAACAGCATCAGCAAATCTATTACCTATAGCTACTTCCTGATTTTCAAAATGAGATTGCCATTCCCTATGCCACTCAGACATATCATTGTATAGGAAATTTTTGTGCTTAAAATGAGACCTTCTTATTTCAGATTCATACTTAATAAGTTCGTTATTTTCTTTACAAACTAATCTTATATTACCACGCTTTAGTTTTTCGTGGAGGGTTTTATCTTTTAGAAACTCTACTATAGTTATTTGATTTCTTGGTGTATCAGTTTTATTTTCAGTAATATATGCCATTTGCGTATCAAAATCACATTTGCAAACATTGGTCGCCATTTCAACTACTTATATAATAAAACTAGTTTAGTCTTTATGCCGAAAGTTGATTATTCTTTATATATTTTATGCTTTTGTTTCAGCGTGGAGTCATGTGTATAAACTTTCTTAACAGAATCTTTATCAAATGCGTATAAGAAATAATTCCGATAGTTCTTTTCCTTTATTGTTCCTATTGATTTCTCTACAACTTTGTTGATATCAGCGTAAAATGTAGGTGCCTCTTTTTTTATATTATATTTTAACTGACTAAAAAAGTTCTCAATTGGGTTAGATCTTGGGTAATAAGGGACAGTGTAAATAAAATTATTTTTCTTTTGTATCTCTTGTTTAACCTCTTGAGTCTTATGAAACCCTGCGTTATCCATAATAACTATATTGTCTTCAAACTTCTCAGTTATATTATCTCTTATAAACTCGGTCAATCTTTGAGAATTAACAGCACCTTCCTCATATAGTTTCCAGCCTAATACACCCTTAGTGTTTATAGCAATCAGCAAAGAGTATTTCTTGAACACCCTATTATCAGTTGTTTTATAGGAACAACGCTTTCCTAAGTCACAACGACCATAAGTTCCGTGCAAAGATGCGTAAATACCTGTTTCATCAAGGGCTATAATCTTGTTAATATCATAAGTCTTTATTTTCGTTAAATAGTCGGAAATCTCCTTTTTATGGTCTCTTTCTTTACCTCTATAAGTCAATGGTTCGTGTATATGCCTTAGTCGTTTTCTAGTCCTATTATTATCTCTAATGATTGCCCCAAGATGTTGCCTTGATATAGAAATATCAGGGAACTTCTTCTTTGTTTCGTCCAATAAATCCTTTATAAAAATATCAGTATTTTCTTTTATTCTTTTATTAGCAAAACGTACCAGTTCTTTATTGACTTTATAGGCTCCTTCTTTTCTTGATTTACGAGTTATTGGTATTCTTTTAGAGTATTTATTATGCCATCTTTTCAGGGTTTGACGCTTACAGCCAAATACATCACAGGTTTCGGTATAGTTTCCTGTCTTTTTATAATGATTTATAGCACTTGATATATAATCGGAAGAGTGTTGTTTTTCTACCATTCCTAAATAGGACGAATTCTATTTTAACGCCTAAAAATGCTAAAAACGCTCATTTAAAATCCGCACGGGTCTAAATCTAAATAGTAAGTCATGTTATGAGAGTTACATATCATAAAAGGTTCTTCTGGGATTTTTTTCGAGATTTTTTTCGAGATTTTTTTCGAGATTTTTTTCGAGATTTTTTTAACGAACATCTAAAAAGTGTATGTCCGCCATTGCCCATGAAATTATCCCCCGCCTCTGGCTCGGAAATGTAAAAGCATCCATCAGCGAAGAGTTTATTGTAAAAAATCAAATCCAAGTGGTTTTTAATTGTACCAAGGATCTCCCCTTCTCTCCGATTATACCCATCAAATACAGAATCCCAGTGGATGATAATCTACAGGAAAATGAAATTTACAACATGGAGCTTTGGTCTTCTGAAATAGCCTTTAAGATAATGGCAGAATATCGAAAGGGATATCCTATTCTGGTACATTGTATGGCAGGCATGCAAAGGAGCGCCGCGGCAGTAGCATTTACCCTTATTGCGTACCAGCATATACATGCACTAGATGCCATGCGACATATTAAACAGATACGTCCGATCGCTTTTACACCGAGGGCCAATTTTGGCCGATCCATTGATTATTTTGATAGGATATTTCATGGCGAGATCCTGCCTCAAATGAAGAAACTGTCCAATCGAATTAAAAGTGAGTAATGTGTAGAATATAGTAATCAGTCCATCATCGTCTGTTTTATTTAGTGAGTTAGTATTATCGCTCTATCCCATTCTAATCAAAACAGTACATACAAATATTTTTACACAGATTCTTGCACGATTTATTGTATTTCCTATACTTGCAATTGCATTTGGATCCACCTATGATTTTCATTCGATTTGGAGTAATCCGCATGAAATCTTTGTGGGGATTCTTGGAGGGTTACTTAATATTGTACATATTGCAGTTAGTTATCGTGCATTTAAAATACTTCCAGTAGGAACATCTATTTCATTATTTTATTTATATCCATTATTCAATATTATTGTAGGGGCATTATTTTTCGGAGAACCCTTGTCTGTCTTTTCCATTATACTTATTATTGTATCCTTTATTGGCGCATATTTAATTGCAACCTCCTACGATAAGGAAAAAGAAAATAAACAAACAGCGGATTATAAAATGGGGGTAGGAATGGCCATACTTGCTGCACTTACAGAAACAATGATATTTATGTTTGTTCGATCAACTTCTCAATCGCAGTCGCAGTCACAGTCACAGTCGCAGTCACAGTCGCAATCGCAGTCGCCATTTTATACAGTAAATCATTTATATCCAGTAGGATTATTATTATTAGGAATATATGGATTTACAAATAAAAACAGTGTAGATTTTTCTTCTATCCATTGGGCAAAACTAATCGGATTTAATGCATTACTAGGATTTACTGGATATATTGCACGATTTTATGCTATACCTAAGATTCCTGTCATACTGTTTTCATTATTATCCTTTTTCGGCGTATCCTTTGGATATCTATGGGGACTGCTCTTTACAAAGGATGAACCAACCGCGAAGGCAATGATAGGCAGTGGATTAATTGTAAGTTCTATTGCATTGCTGCGTTACTTTGCGTCCCATTAAGTTGCGTCCTATTAATCCATGAATCGCGTATGATTTGTCGCCGTTGTTCTGCAGTTATAACAGGCTCTGCTAACTCTTCCACTAATGTTTCCTCTACATTTATGAAGTCATTCACAAATTCCACCTCCACTTCGCCAGAGACAATCCGTGCACAGCCACCTGGTTCTACCGATTCAACATATGCAAATATCTTATCACCATTCGGCAAGAAAACAGGAACAGTGATATGCTCTTGAATAGAGTGTAGATTAGTGAAAGCGGTCTCAAAACAGGCGATCAATTGCTCGGCATTTGTATCAAATGCCATTGGATCCAGCGGTTTTACGACAATCTTTGCGGCAATGGGTACAAAACTTGCATCTTGGATAGCATTTTCGATGTGAATCGTTTCCTGCATGGAGAGATCAGTATAATGAATCGCGTCAAGAATCCACTGAGGGACAAATACAATATTGTCTGCGACATTGTGGGCATGTCCCATCGTGACCAGAAAACGTTCTTGATTATATATCAAATGAAGATATAACACAGGTTCATCTTCAAATTCTTCCACAAGTGTTCGAAAATATACTTGTGGAAGGATAATTTCATCGGATAATCCGACCTCCTCTGTATCGGTATAGCATGAGATAGGATATGCAATATATGAAATAAGTGACATGCCATCTATTGAGTTTAAGCACATCATCAATTTTATAGAATAGTGCAATATATATTGTATGTCCTATTGTTTCTGCCTCAGTAAAGATCGGCGATCCTATGATCATATCGTTAACGATCTGAATCTATCAGATATGCAAAAGCAAATTATTCGAGAACGCTATATCGGTATTTTAGAGAATTTTCAGAAGCGAGCATGTAAGCATTCGCTTGTATTTTTTACGGGACATTTTATGATTACTGTAGGATCTCTCTTTGTCCCCGCTCTACTCTCCATCCAGAATGTGAATACAACGGTTACCTTTAATGGATCGTCCTTTTCAACCGATGTATATTGGGCTACCTTTATTTTGTCACTTCTGGTAACTATGTGCAATGGACTTTTAACACTGTTTAAGATAGATAAAAAGTATTATTTTTTGAATACTACGTTAGAACGTTTGCGCAGCGAGGGTTGGCAATATGCAGGGCTAACAGGACGTTATTCAGGGCATCTGATTGGAAATGCTACGCCAACACATCAGAATCAATTCGTATTTTTTACACATTATATTGAAAAGATTAAAATGAAGCAAGTGGAGGAAGAGTATTATAAAACAGATGAATCGACTGCGAATTCACATACTTCGCATATAAACAGTTCTCATAATGGATCACAACCGGCTACCAATGAACTGTATCCACCATCTCCCGATCAACCGATTCATTTACTATCCGCGCATGTACCAGAACCTGTTCAGGAAGCAGTGAATTCTCTAATTTTATCACGTAAAACGGTAGATCGTAGGGTGATTCTAAACGAGATGGATACGATAGACACGATGGACACGATGGATACGATGGACACGATGGATACGATGCATACGATGGATAAGATAAACAAGACAACTACAGCGAACAAGATTGAAGAATCGATACATTATATGGATAAATTAGATCCACCTATTTTGCCAAATACCTAATAGGATGGCACCAAGATGTCAATGTGACCCAACTTGTTTAGAACCTCCTATAGATGCAACCTCGCCTTTTTGTAAAAAACATGCAAATGGTATGTGTAACCGAATCTCCCCATTATCGGCCGAACTACCCTATACTCCAAGTCAGTACAATAACTTTCCTGGCATAAAAGAGGCCTTTAATTGTTTTGCATATGCATTTGGACTTTTCATGCTTCCGAAGAAAAAGGGATGCGATGTGACATCGTGTCCGATTTCATTTCATCAACCAGGCTATAAAAGCGGCTATTCTTCATGGAGTAATTCAGAAATAGAAGGAAAACGATGTCCTGATCTTATTTCCCGCATTTTTGGTGATGTATCCAGTAAAAAGAATAGAATACCAGATGTTAAAATGTGTCATTTTGATACGAAATGTCCAGAAGGGATGCGTAAAATTGCAGTGATTGTAGATGCCATGCAAGATTATCATTTTTTACGATTGGATAACAATCATTATTGGTCACACAAGCCTGGTGCAACAGATGTAACGAATGTAGATGCGAATGGCAGCCTCATTTGGGATCCACAACTTGCTTCCTTTCTTTATCCAGATTCAAAACTGAATTACGAGAATTTTTGTGGATATTTATGTATTCCTGCCTCACATGAAATTACACATCGTATGAAGTTGTCTCGCCATCCAATAACCCTAAATGGATCGCTACACAACAATAAAAATAAAAATAAAACGAATAAACATAAAACGAATAAAAATAAAACGAATAAAAATAAAACGAATAAACATAAAACGAATAAAAAATAAAACCATAAATAGAAAATCTATGCAATCCACGCGGCGGCAAGTGGAGTTTTTCCTTTAAATATAAAATGATCAGGATTCAAACGATACAGTGCCTTTACACAGTCAATTCGATCGATGGGAGAAATTGCGCACATATCGCGCAACACTGGATACAGTACTGTCTTGTTTTTAAGAAGGGTGTGTGTAAAGGCAGGACTATAGGACAATGTTTTGATAAGATAGATAATGTTGGCACCGATGGACCAACTGTCTCGTTTTGACCAATAGGTATCAAACCAGGACTGTAAATTTGGTGAGCTTTTATGAGGAATACTACGAAGAAAACTACGAAGAAAACTACGAAGAAAATCATTCATACGATCCTGCATGTCATCATAGGATACACCAAGAATTGTATGAATAAGTCTAAAAATATGCTTCTTATAAATAATGGACGTAATCATCGCATGTGGCTCATATCGCTGTACAAGTGCATTTACCAATGTAAAATCAGGCGGATCTTGATAGTAATCAAGACTATGACTACGTGGTAAAATAACTGCCGTATTTTTTTCATAGGATAAATTAAAATCAATTATCCGAGGAACATTATGAGCATCTACTAAAATATTCCCCTGATGCAGATCACTGTGTACAATACCATGTACCGTTAACAGTGCACCTGCTGCGACAAGGTGCTTTACAAATGCCATGAAATCAAAGTGCCGAAGATCAAATGCAAAGTTATACAATTCCTTTCCCGCATAGGGCATGGTTAGCAGTCGAAACATAGATAATTTTTCGCCTTTTAACACCTCACATTTATCCAGATCTTGGTCTGTTTGTTTTACTGCAGGTGTGCATATTGATTCCGATACAGCAAAATAGTTTTTCCAATGAGGAATTCGACGAATCATCGCAGACAGATTCTCCTCCATTTCTGCATTTTCCTTTGTCAATAGTTTGGTGACGTTATGGGTCACATTATGCGAAGTTATTTTTTTACCATCCTTGCATTCCAATGCAGGTTTGAAAACACATCCATAAGAACCTTGCCCTAATAGCTTTCCGCCAAGCATACTTCTAACAACTACTATGAATTATAAATGATAGCAAATCCATGCATGTAAAATAATCCATCTCTTTTACCGAAAGATACTATAGTATGTATGAGGGGTATCTCTTGTTAGGAATCCTTCTTCTTTTAACGATTGTTGTACTTGAACTATGGAACCCATCATTCATTAATGAAGGATTTCAGAATATAGTGAAAACCGTATCCGTAGGGGAAGGCATGTGGTCCAAATGGGTGCCGCGGAGAGGGGATGTCGGGCTCGATCCTACGGGAGAGCACGAGGGATATACGAGAGATATCCGTTATTTTGCAGGGTATACGGACGTACAACGTTTAGGACAGGATCATGACTTTTGCCGAATGCTCCAGTCTGTTTCAGATCCCAAGGAACAGTTCTTCGCCTGTGCACTCGGAGGCACGGAGGGTCTCTCCACAGTTCTCTATAAAACACCTAGTACCAAGGACGGATTTGAATTATCGAGGGATGATTACATGAACGATGTCTTAAAGGAAGGTCGGTCGGGATATTGCAGGATTCTGAAAACGGGCACGGAACAATTTGAAGCCAAATGCAATCCTGCCAGCGACAGTATTTTTAAAGCGAAGCTCATTACCGACTCCAATCCACCGCCTGAGATCCAGAAGATGCTGTCTTTTTATGAGGGGATTGTGTTTTGGCTAAGGCTGCGCGATGATTTACTGGATTATGCCAAGAATCTGACTGTTTCAACGGCAGGTAGTATGGAAATCGATGAAGTCCCATCTGATAAAACGGAGGGCCTCGCCTTCAATGGCCAGGATCAGTTTTTAAGAATCGGCGATACGCCAGATTTGTCCTTTGGTGATGTGGTACAGCTCCGTTATGTTCGTGCATTTTCATTCTGGGTCTACTTTGAAGAATTTACCAACAATGCAAAGATCTTTGACTTTGGCGAATCGGGTCAGCCAAGCGTGTTTGTGGGCATTATTGGACGGGGTAACCCGCAAGCGCAACAAGACACGGTGGAACCCATGATACTCGATGAATCACAGAAGACCATACCACAGGGACCCTCGGGTGCACAGTGTGTCTTAGAACAATCCCCGCAAAAAGCCATGGCGACTTCGCGCGGAAACATTGAAAACTACGATTGTCCTATGCCTGAGATCTTCGGCAAGATTATGGACCCTTTACATAAGAAGGCGGCTCCTAGTGGGCCAAATGTGTCTGCGGACCTTTTATATGAAGTGTGGGATACACGTATGAGAAAACTCCATATTCAGGTCAAGAATGTAATCCCCCTTAAAAAGTGGGTGCATATTGCGATTACTGCTACGTCGATGGATGCGATGAAACCTGATCTGAAGATTTATGCGGATGGGAAAATGGTACACACAGAGGCGGGGGCCTGTTTACCACAGACGAATTACACTAGTAGCAACTACATTGGTAAATCGAATACAGCGAATGCTACATCACAGATGGACAATAAAGATGAACTCTTTCAGGGTAAACTATTCGATTTCCGCGGATACCGCACCCCGATGACAGATAAGAAGATTGGGGACACGGTTGTGTGGGGAAAAACACTTCTGGGATTGGATGTGTTGGAGGAAGAATAAAATACACAGACTGAATAGATGTCTGCACGTGATCCTTTTAAACAGGCTAGGGTAGAGGAGTCTTTAAATACATTAAAGAAAAGTAGTAAAAAATATGAAAATTTTAGTAATAAAATACGGAAGAGTGTCTACCGCACAAGTAAAAAAATTAAAAATCATAATTTAACATGGATTGATGAAGAGATACAAAAATTAACTGGTAGAAATGTTTTAAAAGGCAAAGAAGGTCAACTAGCTAAATTACATGGGCTATCTCATATGATAAAAAATAATACAAATGTAGAAAATAATGTGTCGAATGAATCTGCCCTTGCTTCTGTAGCACAACAATCATCATTGGCACAAGAAGAGGCTCCACCCTCTAATATCCTGCAGAAAATGCATGAAGGCGAAAATGAGGTGAAGGCAGTAAAAAATATGGAACTAGAACTTGCTTTACAGGAGAAAGAAGAACCAGTAGCTAATGTAGCATTAGAAGAATCAAAGGAGGAGAAAGAAGAACCAGTAGCCAAAGTAGCATCAGAAGAATCAAAGGAGGAGCCAGTAAGTATTGCAAAAACATTGGCACAAGGAGATTGTTTTTTTAGCGCCATATTTAGATCACTTCGTGAAAGAGATACGTTATTGCAACAAGTATCTGAATGTTTATCTCTTGATTCTAGTGGCGAACTTAATTTTATTCAATCGTTTCGCAACAAAATCGCAGATAAAATCGCGAATGGAATACTTCCACACGATAATGGACAAAATGGTATACTTGATAGTTATGATTATTTTATGTATTTATTACATTCGAATAAATCGAATGAATCGAATTATATGCAAGTCACACGTAGTTATCCTGCATGGTTCAATGAAGAATTTGGAAAAAATGGAGAAAAGTTAGGAACAAAAGAATCATTTTGCGAACGACTTGCGTCACATGTGCGAAAATCAGGAGAATGGGTAGGTGAGATAGAAGTAACTTCTGTAAGAGAAGAATTGGGTATATGTAATATTGAACTGGCTGTACATTATGATGATAAAAAAACATTAAATAAAAAACACAATGAAAAGGATGTATTACATTTATATAATCAAGGCGAACAGCATTATAAATATTTTTCATTTAAAATACGAAAACAATATAAGGTAGCAATTAATAAAAGTATTCCACCTAAACCAGCAGAAGAATCAGAAGATGAATCAGAAGATGAATCAGAAGATGAATCAGAAGATGAATTAGAAGACAATCTAGTAGTTGCAAATCCTTGTTCTCAATTATTCCATCCATGCACAAGAGAACCTATTAATAATATACAAGAGTTGAATAAAATTATAGATGATATAAAAAAACAGCAATCGCATGATACAGTGAGTTTAGTTCCATTTCCAACAGATGTTAAAACACGATTAGATTTATTATTATTTATTATAAATCGTGGTGAGAAACCAAATGAAGGATTGCTTCAATATAAAGAAAATGGGCAACTTTATGAATCGTATTGGGATATCGTATTTGCATTAGGTTTGATTGATACATTCTCTATAACCGATGATTTTAGAATGTATAATGGAAAAATAGAAACATTGACAAACATTGACAATGATCACGAATTTATGAATAAACCATTTATCTATTTACAGTCAAAAAAAATAAATGAAGGAAATAAAAGTGGCGCATCTGATATTACATTTATGTACAAGAAACATAAATTAGGTGTAGATATCGATAAATGCTCAGCAGATCCTACTTTACAACCAACTGCTTCATGTAAACGCGAAGAAAAAAAATCAGATTCAGATAATAAAGGTCTACCGTTATTCTATTTTTGCTCTAGCAAATACTATAAGAATGATCAAAAAAAAGGTGTAGATAAGTTTGATATACAAAATATATACACTGCTGCAAAAAAATTACATCAAGAATATGATCGAAAAATTATTTTGCTTGTAAAAGACAAAAGTATGGTTGAAGATAAGTTAAGAAAAGCACTTAGAAAATATATCGCAGAAGAAGCGAGTTATGTATATGGTATGGCCGATTTATTCTCTGCTCTTACAGGTTTATATGATTATGTTTGGTCAAAACGTTCTACAGGAGATAAAATCTCACTTGATGTTCTTACAACCATTTTACAATTAGAAGAACCTCCTAAACCGATTCTACGTCTTCGACTTCATCAATACATTGCTACCAATACAATATGTGATGCTATTAACAATTTTAAGAAAAATGGAGAGAGTAATAAATTTTTAGTGGGCATTGTTCCACGAGGAGGGAAAACATTTATTGCTGGTGGTATTATTGATAAATTGCATCCTCAACGTGTGGTTGTATTGCTCGGTGCAAAATCGGAAACACTTTCTCAATTCAAAACAGATTTATTTGAAGCCTTTCAGAATTTTAAGGATTATGAAATTATTGATGTAAAAGATGAAGAGAAAGATGTAAAAATAGAACCATCACAAAAATATATTTTTATCATGAGCGTTGAACTGTATAAGACAGAAAATAATACGAGAGCAATATTGAAAGAATTAAAAGAAGGAAAACATCGTGCGGATTTATTTATTTGTGATGAAGCCCATTTGAAACAGACAACTGTAAAAGCTACAAAAGAAATGAAAAGAGGTTCAGTTGCTGTTCAGAAAGAGGAAGAAGAGGAAGAAGTATCAGATGAACAAGAAGAATCTGAATTAAAGGAAGTAGATAAAGAAATTCGACCAGATGTGCCTATTGTGTATATGACTGGAACCTATATGAAACCATTAAAAGCATTTCGTATACCGGATAAAAATGTAGTATTGTGGGATTATGAAGATATTCAACAGGCAAAACAATTAGCAAGCAATGAAGACTATTTTATAGAAACATATGGAGACTATTATACTCAAGCATTAGAAACCTGTTTTTCGTATGGACAAACATATGACAGTATTGCAAAGCAATATCAACAATTTCCTGAATTATATTTATTAACCACCCAGTTTACTCCTGATGCAAAAGCTGCCTTTTTAAAACAAAGTCAAGGAGGATTTCCTACATTGTCTCACTTATTTGAAGTACGTCGCGATTTTGATCCTGTAATAACCGATCCAGCACGTTGGCATACAGGTTTTACAAATCCAAAAGGTATATTGCGTTTGCTAAATTATTTGGCGCCTCCAACGCAAAGTAGTCCAACTATAGAAGGCGAATCGATTGAACCAATTTCAAGTGTACTTAAATCAATTGATCATATTGCACAGCGTATTGGTGATCGTTTAGGATTTTTTACTAGTGAATTTGTGACGCATTCTCAATTATGGTTTTTACCACATATGCATGGGCATCCACTTTACAAGCGCATGTGTGCATTAGCAGGTGCAATCTTTCAGTTGCCGTGGTTTAGAAAATATTTTCATGTTATTGCTGTTTCTTCAAGTGCACACGATCATTTTAAGAGCATACCAGGTTCAGAAAACAATTCCATTCAAATAAAGATGGCAGATGATTCATGTGGTTTATTTTCGTGGGCATGCCCATCTAGTGGAACAAAATCATTAAAAGATTGCATTATTGATCAAGAAGTAGCTGCGCGTCAAAAAGGAAAGGGGTTGATCATTTTGGCACAGAATATGTTACATCTCGGTATCTCATTGCCTTGTGTTGATATCGTAACCTTATTAGATAATGGTGATAAAATCGATGAACGAATACAAAAAATGTATCGTGCACTAACGGAATCAACCAATAAAAAGGGAGGATATATCATTGATATGAACTATTTTAGAACCGTGACTGCAATTATGAATTATCAAATTACGGCAGAAAAATCACGTAAAGGTAAGAAAGAAATATATGAACATGAAATCCCACGATTATTTAATAAAGTGCTAGATATTTTCTCAATAGATGATGATAAACCCATTTTTGGAACACATGAAGAACGTGCAAGTGGTACATCCGAAATTCAGAAAACCATACCTGAATTGCAAAAACTAATGAAACTTCGTACAAAAACTGGAGATGGTACTAAATTAGAAAATGTTGGTGCTGTACTAAATCATACTATTGCCAATGTAATCGATAAAACATATAATACAAGATATGCTGATTTTCTTGGGAAAATGAAAGAAGAAAAAGGTAAAATAGGTATACGTGCACATGATGCAGGAGTTTCTACTGCAAAACGGGTAGGTAATAAAAAACAAAAACAGCCAGCTGGATCTACTGAGCCTCCTATTCATAATATGTCGCAGGACGAACTGCGTTTAGCATACAGGGATATATATCAAACCGCGTTAAAATTTGGAGCATTTGGTTCAAATGCAACAACCTTATCGTTATTAGAAGATAAATTACGGACGGATGTTGATTTTCGTCAAGATTTATATGATACAGTACTAAAACGAGGTGCAATACAAAAAAACAAGATAACTACGGATGAACTTATCGATGATATTATTCTGCCACACCTACATAAAATGATAAGTGAAGGTAGGGAAACCTCTTATTCTGCAATGAAAGAATGGGTGAATGATGATGCGCGTTATCCTGCGGATGTTGAAACAGTATTAACATATATTAAAGATAATTTAACACCAAAAGATGCAGAACGCCATAAACATGGCGAAGTATTCACACCAATGGAATTGGTCCAAGAAATGCTGGATACATTGCCCGAAAATGTATGGGGTAATAAAAATTTAAAATGGCTAGATCCTGCAAATGGAATGGGTAATTATCCAATAGCGGTATTTCTACGTTTATTTTATGGATTTCGCACAAAAGATGGAAAATATATAGGAATCACAAAAGAGGGCGAAGGTCATTATCATCCAGGATTATCAAAAGTTATTCCAAATGAAAATAATCGTAAAAAACATATTGTGCAACATATGTTATACATGGTTGAAATTAATTCAAAAAACATTGCAATTGCAAATCGTTTGTTTATGAAAATTGCACCTGGAGTTACACCAAATATTATACAGATGCATAAAAAAGATGGATTTTTAGCAGAGATAGATATGAAGTTTCCTAATGGAACTGTAAATACATTTGATATTGTTATGGGTAATCCACCTTTTAATAAAGGTAAAGTTCGGACAGCAATGGTTACAAATAAAACAAAAAAAGCAGAAAGAGATCTAGGTATTGAAGATGATAAATCAGAGTCTGGATTTTGGTTTAATTTTGTAAATAAGATTCTAACTAAAGGTATACTGAAAACGAATGGCTATTTATTATTTATTCACCCTATAACATGGTTCAAACCTGATAAAGCAGGGGCACATGACTTGATATTATCAAAACAGCTTCATAACATAAGGATATATTTTAAGGCACAAGCAAAACAATTATTTGGAGGAAAAGGGGAAATATCAGTTGCATATTATTTATTAGAAAATAAAAATCAATATACTAAAACCAACATTATTAATATGAGAGGTGGTAATGAAGTTATTAATAAATTAACTCCAAAATCAATATTGATATTAGAAGGTAATACAGTTTATAACAAGGTAGTGTTGAACTCTAAATTATTTGGAAATGGTGATGGATTACTACATAAAACTATAAAACAATGTAATGATGCAGGACAATATAAGTTAATCACAATTCTTGAAGATTCAGGAGAAATTAAATATATCAAATCATCTATAGCACACCCTGACCAACATACACCTAAGATTATAGTTGGAGGCGTTCCAAAACCGATTGTTTTATTTGATAAAGAAGGGGAATATGGTCTATTTGCAAGAGGTCAGAGACACTATTTTGTAGGTGAAAATTTAGATAAGATAAATGATTATTTTAAAACAAAATTATCAACATATATATTACGAAATGTTAAGTTTGAACAGGGGTTCATAAAACCCTCATACTATCCTGATGTTCGTTCAATAAATTTAGACACAATAAATGATAAAACACTTGCTGATTATTTTGGTTTTACTGCCGAGGAGCGTAGAGAAATAGACCAAATGCCTGACCCAATACATCCAAAGGCAGATAAGATAATTAAGATTACATGCGCTGAGTTAGATAAACAAAAAGATAAAGAACCCAAAAAAGGCGGCGCCTTCAACAAAACCCGAAAAAACCGTCATTCATAAAATTGACATTTCATCTATATTAAAGATATGCTAATGGCAGAACATTCCATGTCCTTTAAGACATCCCTATTGAAATACGATAAGATGTCTCGCGATAGAATCTTATTCAAATTAATGAACTGGTTACAGTTGCAATCGGCAAATGATCCTCAAGCGCATCTTGCTCATAGCGTTCTTCAAAATCTCTGCAACTTCAATGCCTATCAAACAGAAACAGAATTTAAACATAATTCAGAATGGCATATGATACAATCTCTTGACAACTGTGTTAGTTTCCAAGAGATTGTAAAGGCAAAACTAGCTATCCCTACTAAAAAAAGTATAGAACTTCTTCGTAAAACAAATGAACCAAGTATCGCCCCTGTAAAACCACGACGTTCCATTCCTAAAAAAATTAGAGCCCTAACGTGGAAGGCTCATTTTGGCGATTCGATGACTGGCTCTTGCTTTTGCTGTAAAACGGTACTGGAAGCCTTAGACGATTGGCATGCGGGACATATTGTCGCACATGCCAATGGAGGAAAGGATACTGTTGATAATCTTCGTCCTGTATGCATTTCATGTAATCTCTCCATGGGAACAGAAAATATGGATGCTTTTAAGGAGAGATGTTATTAGATTGTTCTAACGCCATCCCCAAAATATCACATGTATCCTCTGGAAAATATGTTTTCTTAAACTCATATACACTCTGTGTGCCCATGGATTTATTGCACTGACCACATAATGGTGTTAGATTGTCCAAGTTATCAGACCCACCATTTGCAGAAGCAATAATATGACCTGCTTCAAAATCGCTCATCTTAATCTCTTTAGAACATACCTGACATTTTCCTTTGGCATTGTCCTCTGTAAAGAATTTGTTCCATAACTGTGTTTTTACTGTTTTTGGAATGGCTTTTCGTTTTACAGCTTCTGTACCTGGCTCCTTTTCCTTGGGTTCTTTCACTTCTTTTTCCTTCGGATCTTTCTTTTTACCAGATGATTTCTTAGTTAACTCTGTCTCTGGTATATCTTGCTGTAATTGCTGTAATTGCTGCAATTGCTGTAATTGCTGTTTTTGTCGCTGCATCTCTTCCTCCACCCGTTTCTTGATTTCGAACTCTTCGCGGATTTTTGCCTCGATATCGGCGCGCAATTTTGCTTCACGTTCCTTCTCCGCTTTCTCTTCTGCATCCCGTTTCTCTTTCTCTTTCCGAAGTGTATCCAACTCTACTTGCTTGATCTTTATCTCGGCATCCATGGATTTGAGTTGTGTTTTATTCGTATTTATAGTGATTTCTAGTTCAGCTGTATCCTCTTTGAGTTTATCCCGTGCTTTTACGAGGGTTGCAATTATTTTTGTTACGTCGCTAATGGAATGGAGATCATTTACTGCATTCTTCTTCGGCATATTATATTAGCAAACACGATGTACCTTTAAATATGCCCATAAACCCGTCAAATTTTATCATGTCTTACACCAATTGCATAGTCGCCACGTTCCCTGCTGTTTCTCCCTGTCTTTTTTCAAATCATCATTGTACAGATTATTAAGCTCCAAAATAGTTAATTGATTTAACTATATTTTATGAGAATATTATCTGATTATTTGCGTTGAGATTATAAATTATATAGACTATGATATTTTTTGTCTAACCCCTCACAATCTCTCCTTCATTCTTCTTTAACCATTTCCCTAATTGTATTGCCATTTGTTCCTGAATATCCGTAGCGGACCCTTTTGACAAAAGTAGAACCCACGCCTTCAGTTCAGACACATGCGCCAAATGCTGTATTTTGCCATGAATGCCCAATTCCTGTTGAAATTCAATTAGGCAACATTCCTTGGGACAGGCCCAAATGCTAGCCGCTTTTAACGACTTATACGTGATACAGAGTGAACTGCCAAAAAAGTCAGCAGGTTCAGATTCTTCCTTTATAATACGCAACGACCATCCTTTACCCGTTAGCATCAATAACGGGAAGAATAATTGTTTCGCCACTGTCTCCGTAAGAATGTCATCGATGAGCACTGTACATACGCGCTTCAATGGATACGTAATCCACCCACTTTTACGTTTTATAGTTCGTAAACACGCAATGTCTTCACTGCCGAGTTCATTGGAACAAGGACCAGGCAAAAAGCCTACCACTGTTTCTGCCCAGCATGGTTGGCCATTGAATGGAATGGCACGACTAAGGTCTACTACCTTCAAATCAATAGAAACGTCCCTTAACAAGGGGGCAAAAGCAGGAGGCATCCAAAACGACGCATTGTTATTTACTGTGTTCATTACTGATAGACGAAGAACGCGTGACAGATAGTAGGTAATATACGTATCAATATGATCAAATACCGCAGTTGATTCAAATGGGATTGCCATCATCTGCTGTGTAAAACACATGGGGGCTAAGATATCGGCAGTAGCACCCTTCCAGAAGTTGTACTGCGGATCATCCGCATGTTTCCCCATGTAAATCGTTCGCAGATCGTAGACGAGGCCGTTGGGCGTAACTGCAACAGGTTGATTCCACGTATACACAGGGATGGCCGGTTCAAAATAGTGGTTTTCTACCGAGGGTTCCCATTTGTATCGCCCGTCTTTCTCCAACATGGTACAATACGTAATCTCATTGGACATGGAACTGCTCTGTACTTCAAAGGACACCAGCTGATTACAGAGATGTGTAACGGGCGTTTGAGGTACGGTTTCTTGACGCGTATCAATTAAATAGGTCGGTACTAAATTAATATAGATGGGTGCACGAATATAATCCTTCTTGTCATAGGTGCGTATGTTCGAGTTGTGTAGATGAAATGTTTTGAAGGTGAGCGCTGGATTGCATAAACAAAATCGCTGTTGAAGCATGTGTCCTGCAAAGGCATTGTCGCAACCGGCCTGACCGAGCTGAAACTGAAAGGGCTTGTAATCCCATTTCCGCTGTTTGACCGAATCGGATAAGACAATCCATGCATCCTGTGAATCGGCACGAGGTCCGAAAATGATTGCATTATCTGCGTTATCTACATCCCAACGTAACAAGGCCAACATTTTATCGGCCATGTTGATCTTCCACAGTTCCAAGAGTGAATCGCCAAAATAGATATCGGCATTGGCCAAAATCGCGTATACACCATTCGGTACATGTTTGTTTACGTATCGCAAGAAATCGGCATACATTAACCGATCACCGATGACGACTTGTTTGATCTTTTCTGATCCTGGCATTGGCCCTTCTGGCCCATTCATCCATACACCAGAATAATCCCTTTCATTAAGAAGCACAATCTTGTCAATATGCGGACATGCGCAGTTGCGACGAAGACATTCCTTGATTTCGGCAGCGCGTTCTGCTGATTTCGCAGCGTAAAACTGCGTGATAAGCCAGGCCTTCTGTGGAATAGCCTGTTCAAAGACAATATCGGATGGGCGATTTGTGTCGGGTATACAGTTAATAACACGATGATACCGACATATAATTGCAAATAGATGAATGGCATCTTCCACGGTACTAGACCACGGCATCAAAAAAGGATACGATTCCATAATCAGATCCAAGTTAACTACATTGTTAAAGTTTTCCTCCCAAAAGTCAGCCGATTTCAGAGATAGAACCTTCTGCGAAAGGAGAATGAGTGGGACTTCTTTTGAAATGGTAAAAAGTTTATCAACAAAGTCCGTTATGTCCATTGATGGAACGTCCACCAAGATCAGTCCGACAATCTTCGCAGTGGTGGAATAATGATCATATGAATCGATGGAAGTGATAATGCTGTCCCATTTAGTTATGGCAGATCCCGTGGTTAACCATGTTAGGGTATGTTGATCCCGAATCGTGGGTGTTTGAAGGGTTACTAGTTTTGGTTCCTTTTCGGGTCTGTCCTGAAGAACATAGTTATGTTTGGCCTGTGACATATTAGTTATCTAGAACAACGTATACTTTAGACCCTATTGATTTTCTTAGTAGAAAGGAGAGAATGGCACAGTCACAGTCGCAAGGTTTGCCCGAAATACGCAATGATTGCCCGATGCCTCTGTATAATACATTGAATTTTAATGCGGATAACCCGAAGATTTTTAGCACACTACAAAGTTTCGCTCTGAATTCGCCCAATTATCCCTTGCCTCCTGGCTCTAATGCGAGACAGATTTCAGATAATCAGGCAAATGTATCCTATTTTAGTGCGTTGAATCAGCAGACATTGGCTATCGTTTCTACCAATGTTGCTACAGGATCAAATGCCCCTTATCCGCAATTTAAAACAGAGGGGGAACGGCTTAAGTATCGTCAAGGACAGGCCACGACTTCGGCAAGAACCGTGATTACTGGGCAGAATCCTGCTGCACCAGCAGGTGTCATTTTATCAAGTATCTATCAGATTATCAATGATGATTCAAATTATGAATAAGAGGGGTAATGACACTGTGTAAGGGACTTGTCCCCACTATTCATTTGTCCCCACTATTCATTTGTCCCCACTATTCATTTGTCCCCACTATTCATTGAAAAAATAATTCTCCGCCTCCAAAGACAAATCCTCCCATTCGGTGGAGGAAAAACGTTTAGTGCCATGATTCGTATATCCAATCCACACACCTGCCTTACCATCTTCAACAAGCCATTCATCTTTGATCCAACACGAAGGAAAGGCATCAATCAAGGATTGCAACCAGAGATAATCTGGCTTCCAGGCACTAGTTACTTGCAAACGAATTCCATAAGGACCGCGCTGAATGACATGAATCGCGTAATTCGCAGCAATGGTGGCAGTAATCGAATCTAAGTCCAGACGGGTTTTAGCAGTAATAGTGAGACGATTGATACATTCATTGGGCATGTTTATTAGTAATATGCTGTATGCATTTAAGTTCATATGAAAAATAAGATATCATTTATATTTTTACAGACTTTTTTCTAGCTTGTCCCGTGATTTTTGGGCACTTTTTTCTAGCTTGTCCCGTGATTTTTGGGCACTTTTTTCTAGCTTGTCCCGTGATTTTTGGGCACTTTTTTTTAAAAAGTGCTAAAATGTGCAAGACTCGCGAAATTCCGTCACCACCTGACATAATGCGTCCAAATCAGACTGGCTCACATGCAACACTCTTGGTTGTACCTGTGGCACTTTTTCGAGGAGCTCGTGTGGCTTTACGTAGCTTTTGAGGCTTTTCATTGGTACTACGAGCCCCTCGATCTTGGGAGTTAATGGCTCCGCGGAAGGCATCAATACGAGGTTGGAGGAGCTGTTCCCAGTTGTCATAATAGACGATGGAGTCAGTTGCTGGATGATAGGTCCCAAATGGGATGCAACTACTGCTGGGCTGCCCTGCATCGAGTTCGAAGGTGTGAACGGTAGTTCCGTGGAGATAGTAGGGGATGCCGCGGATGTGTTTGAGCTCATAGGTCATTGGCTTTTAAATATGACAAACGAGTCATCAATTTTATGCACTTTTTGCACTTTTGCACTTTTTAGAAAAAAGTGCCCAAAAAGTTCTAACGAAGTTCTAAAAATCATTAGAGATTTTTGCGCACTTTTTTCTAAAAAGTGCAAAAAGTGCAAAATTGAAAACATGGAACATCATACTAAATACTGCCTCCAAAAATGAATATCTTCGCCCTACACTGGAAAACACGCAAGGCTGCCCGTTGGCATGTAGACAAGCACGTTATTAAGATGCTGTTAGAATACTGCCAACTCTTGTATACCGCGCATTGGGCCCTCTTCTACCCACATCTGATGGAATGCAAATCGGCAATTGCTCTTTCAAGGGCTCAAAAACAAATAGAAGTACCTGAATACATGTGGGATGCTCCTGATTGCGATTCTACCAAGGAAACTGGATATCGTCCATGCCATATTCATCATCCATGCTCCACCTGGACCAGAGCCTGCTCAGGAAACTATATGTGGCTGGCAGAACTAGGATTAGAACTGGCCAGGGAATATCGGTTTCGATTTAAAAAGGAGCATTCTTGTGAAAAACACATTCAATGGTTATATGACAATTTGCCATTAAGCATTCGAATGGGAGAACGTGAAGGATTTGCTGTTGCAATGGACGATCAATATAAAATCTCATTCAATCCTATTGTGAATTATCGGAATTATTATCGGACTGCGAAGAAAGAGAAGGGACTCATTAAGTATACAGGACGACATGTGCCACACTGGGTGGGGGTCTGACTTCGTTAACCCCACACGGCCGAACAATTGCCCAAGGGGCAATTGTAATTAATTTTATAAACATACATATTTTTTA
>TBL_comb47_HYPODRAFT_10002677_pt1 | contig 21802 bp, 18 predicted proteins | sample TroBogypolimnion_40_FD_10682 | JGI IMG/M metagenome (IMG submission 10682) | reverse complement strand
AAAACTATAGGAAGATTATTAGAATAAAATTGAACTATCTTCGAATAACCTTCGAATAGTCTTCGAATAACCTTCTAATAATTTAAAGGGTCATAGGCTCATTGAAAGCGACACAACAAGGCAGAAGAGCTTCACATTTTTGGTAAGAAGTATTTTGGCATAGCAGGCCTGTTTTTATTTTACAGCCATGAACTGAAGACTGCCGGGCAGACTAGCGGAGATCTTGCTGGTGCCTTTAAGCTGCCCGAATTAGCTTCTCTGTCCACTCCTGTCTTCCTGTATTTTTGAATTCCCTGACCAAAAGAAATATTCGGAAAGAGTAGGTTGAAGATTTGAGATCCAGGTGGCTCTGTTCAATACTTTGGAAAATCGGACAGGATGATGTGTCAATTAATTGTTGACACGACACGAAGTATGTTTATGGATATTGCAGTTTAAATTCAAAATTCCTTGCACTTATTTTAAGTTTAATGCGGTCATTTTATTGAAATACTTAAGATTATGAGTTTTTCAGCAGACCCTATGTAATTTAAATGTAAGAAATAATTACAAAAAAGCCGCCTCCCTTTTCAGGAAAGCGGCTTTTGAATTTTTATCACTCTCTTATGGGGAGAGTTAATGAGTGGCTTTTATTCTTCGTGAGCAGCAAGCAATACTTCCAGAATCTTCTTTCCCGCAGCGGCAACGCTGGTACCAGGTCCAAAGATGGCAACCACGCCTACATCATAAAGGAACTGGTAATCCTGGGCTGGAATAACTCCACCTGCAATCACCATAATATCTTCACGACCCAGTTTCTTCAATTCAGCAATAACAGCAGGAATGAGGGTTTTGTGCCCTGCAGCCAATGACGAAACGCCCAATACATGCACGTCGTTTTCGACAGCTTGCTTGGCAGCTTCTTCAGGGGTCTGGAATAATGGCCCCATATCCACATCGAAACCCAAATCGGCATAACCGGTTGCGACTACTTTAGCACCACGGTCGTGTCCGTCCTGACCCATCTTGGCGATCATGATACGAGGCTGACGACCTTCGAGAGCTGCAAATTTAGTGGCCAGATCCTGTGCTTCCTTGAAGGTAGAATCGTTTTTACTTTCTGCTGAGTACACGCCTGAAATAGTTCTGATAATTGCTTTATAACGTCCTACATGTTTTTCGCATGCGAATGAAATTTCACCCAATGAAGCACGTTTCTGTGCTGCTACGATAGCCAGTTCAAGTAAGTTACCTTCGCCGGTCTCCACGCATTTGCTGAGGACCTCCAGGGCAGCCTGACATTCTGCTTCATTACGTTCGGCACGCAATTTATTCAATCTTTCGATTTGTGACAAACGAACGGCAGTATTATCAATTTCAAGGATATCGATAGGATCTTCTTTTTCGAGACGATACTTGTTAACCCCTACGATGGTCTGAGTTCCGCTATCGATTCGACCCTGTGTACGGGCAGCAGCTTCTTCGATACGCATTTTCGGAACACCGGTTTCAACAGCTTTCGACATACCACCGAGTCTCTCAACTTCTTCGATCAGAGACCAGGCTTTATCGGCCAGTTCCTGGGTTAAAGCTTCAACGTAATATGAGCCTGCCCATGGATCAACGGCACGGCAGATTTCAGTTTCCTGCTGAATGTACAACTGGGTGTTACGGGCAATACGGGCAGAAGCATCGGTAGGCAAAGCGATGGCTTCGTCCAGAGCGTTTGTGTGTAGCGACTGGGTATGACCCAGGGCAGCAGCCATTGCTTCGACAGCGGTACGGCCAATGTTGTTGTACGGATCCTGTTCAGTCAACGACCAACCTGAAGTCTGGCAGTGTGTACGCAGAGCCATTGATTTCGGGTTCTTCGGATTGAACTGTTTCACCATCTTGGCCCAGATCATGCGGGCGGCGCGCATTTTGGCGATTTCCATGAAGTGGTTCATGCCGATAGCCCAGAAGAACGATAAACGAGGCGCAAAAGCGTCAATGTCGATTCCGGCTTTGATACCCGTACGCAGGTATTCCAGACCGTCAGCCAGGGTGTAAGCCATTTCAATGTCGGCAGTAGCACCTGCTTCCTGCATGTGGTAGCCTGAAATAGAAATAGAGTTGAATTTTGGCATCTTCTGAGAAGTGAACTCGAAAATGTCAGCAATGATTTTCATCGAGAATTCGGGTGGATAGATATAGGTGTTACGCACCATGAATTCTTTCAGGATATCGTTCTGGATGGTTCCTGCAAGCTGGTCCAGAGTGGCGCCCTGTTCCAGTGCAGTAACAATGTAGAAAGCCAGTACAGGAAGTACTGCGCCGTTCATGGTCATTGAAACAGACATCTTATCCAGAGGAATCTGGTCGAACAGGATCTTCATGTCGAGGATAGAATCAATAGCTACTCCGGCTTTACCCACGTCACCCACTACACGTGGATGGTCGGAGTCGTATCCGCGGTGAGTAGCAAGGTCAAATGCAACCGAAAGACCTTTCTGACCTGCAGCAAGGTTACGGCGATAAAAGGCATTAGACTCTTCGGCAGTAGAGAATCCTGCATACTGACGCACCGTCCAGGGCTGCATGGCATACATTACTGAATAAGGTCCGCGCAGGTAAGGAGCCAGACCGGCAGCATAGTGCAGGTGTTCCATTCCTTCCAGATCTTCTTTGGTGTAAACCGGCTTCACTGGAATCTGTTCAGGAGTAATCCAGTTCTTTTCAATCTTATTTGTAGCATTCCACTCAGCTGTATTGAGCTGCGGAGTTGCTGTTTTGATGTTTATGTCTTTGAAATTTGGCTTCATATAATTTTATTTTTAACGCAAAGTCGCTAAGACGCTAAGAATTATCTATCTTTTGACTTATCGTTGTTTCCCTTTTATGATTAAACTTATTATATCCTCTTTGCGTCTTTGTGCCTTTGCGTTAATTATTTTTCTAACGCTAAGACGCTAAGACTCTAAGAATAATCTGTCTTTTGACTTGTCGTTGATTCCCATTTGTGATTTAATTTATTATATCTTCTTTTCGTCTTTGTGCCTTTGCGTTTATTATTTTTTAACGCAAAATCACTAAGACGCTATGTAGATAAAAAATAGTTGTTGACTTTTCGATGAATTCCAATTTTTATGAGTGTAACATTGAAATTGATTAAGAATCCAAGTCTTTTATCTGCAAGTTTTAAATAAGTCACTAACTGAACTTCATGAACCGGAAGTATACTTTCCACCGCTTTGAGTTCAATTATTATAGTGTTCTCAACTAACAAATCGATAATGAAATCCTTTTCTAATGTTTTACCTTTAAAGATTACAGGTATTTTAACCTGACGTTCAACAAAAAGTCCACGTGATCTTAACTCTTCAACCAGACAAACTTCATAAACCGATTCGATTAAACCAGGTCCCAACTCATTGTGAACTTCAAAAGCGGCATTCACTATGTGTTTGGCAATACGTTCATATTCGGTTTTTGAAATCATCTCTTTGCGTCTTTGAGTCTTTGCGTTTATATTTTTAACGTTGATTGATATGCCTTTAGCTCTGACAACAAATTGCTCTTTACACTGATGAAGTTGGTAATGCCTTTAGCTTTTAATTCATCAGCGTTAGCAGGAGCGCCAGCTACAACGAAAATTGCTTTTCCATTGATGGCATTGAAAGCGGCAGGAGCCAGTTCAGTATATTCATCGTCGGAACTGCAAAGCACTACTATAGCAGCACCTGATTTCTGAGCGGCAGCCCATCCTTCTTCAACAGTTTTGAACCCATTGTTGTCAAGAACATCAAACCCGGCAACGGCAAAGAAGTTACATGCAAATTGTGCACGTGCTTTGCGCATATTCAGATTTCCCATGGTCAGCATGAAAGCCAGCGGACGTTTATTGGTTTTGGCATAGACATCGGTCTTGTAACGCAAGGCCTCAAAAGCCTGTGCACCACGGTATGGTTTCAAGGTTTCGATTTCTGCATCTTCTGAGGTGATATCAACCGGAGCAAAAACTGCAGGGTTCATTTCATGATCGATCTTTTCATTGAAATTAGGGAATTGATTGGTCCCTAAAAGGTTCTCGCGACGAGTTGCAATATTCAAATCCCGTTTAGCGGCCATCTTTTTAATTTCAGACTGAATAAAGCCTGCACGAAGTGATGCAAGGAATCCACCCTTTTCCTGAACTTCAAGGAACAGTTTCCAGGCCTGGTCAGCAATAGAAGCAGTTAATTCTTCAATATAGTAAGAACCTGCACCGGGATCGGCAATCTTATCAAAGTTGACTTCTTCTTTTAGGAGCAACTGCTGGTTGCGTGCTATACGGTCAGAGAATTCTGTAGAGACTTCGAAAATCGCATCAAACGGAAGAACGGTCATTGAATCTACTCCTCCCAAAGAAGCGCTCATGGCCTCGGTCTGTGTACGCAGTGCATTGACAAAAGGATCATAAACAGTCTTATTCCAACTACCGGTTTCGGCATGGACAATCATCTTGCATGAACATTTGCATTTAGGATCATAAGCCTTTACGATTTGGGCCCATAACATGCGACCTGCTCTCAGCTTGGCTATTTCGAGGAAATAGTTGGCACTGATTGAAAGGTTAAATTTTATATTCTTGGCAACGACATCAATCTCTACACCCTGTTCAGTGAGGACAGTCAGGTATTCTGCACCCTGAGCCAGAGAGTAAGCCAATTCCTGAACAATGGATGATCCTGCATTAGGGAAGTTCTTGCCATTCACTGCCAGTGTTCTGAACTTGCTCAATTCAGCAGTTGATTGGATCATTTTGGCTGCATTCTCTACGATATGTTCCTGACCCTTTTTGAATTTTCCAGTTAAAGCATATTTACCAAATGGATCGAATTCAACAGATGCACGGATACTTTTCAAATCCCAGTTGCCTTGTTTCACATACTCTGTAAATGCTTCAGCCACTCTTCGTGAGCAACAATTACCGGCAAAGTTCACTTCAATGGCATCCAAACTGATGTCATGGAGTAAAACAGCCAAGTCAGCAACCGATATATCGATATGTGCATCAAATACGAAAGCCAGCGAATTCACCCCTTTCATCAGATAAGTCAGGGCTTTTTTGTTGGCTTCAGCAAGATCAATTACCGGAATGCTTTGACGGACTAACCATTCGTTGTTGTTTTTCTTGTTTCCCCTTGTGTATGGAAACTCCCCAGGCAAACTGTTCAGGTAGTTCAGTTTTTCCAGGTCTTCTTCCCTGTAGAACGGTTGAACATCAATTCCTTCGTTTGTTTTCCATACCAACCTGCGGTTGAAGTCGGCGCCTTTCAGGTCAGCGGTAACTTTATCCATCCATTGCTGAGTGCTGACTGGTGGAAATTCTTCAAATAGCTTGTTATATTTTTCTGCCATAATAATGTAACTGTTTAGAAAATCGGGGGCAAAATTAGTGCTTTTTGAGAAGTGAGATTCAAAACAGTTGTTTTTTTACCTAAATGCTAACATTAATCAGGTTTTGAGAATCAGGCACTTGATCACAAAACAGCTTATCTTGAATGATTCAAAATAAGGGAAACTGGAATTAGATCATCCCAAAGAATAGAGGATGTTTAAAACAGTTGTAATCCGATGAAAAATAAAGGTTTAAAAATTATGCCCCCGGTAATTTACATGGAAACCTTCAACTGAAAAGTGTTTGAATAAGTAATGTTTTGCGGGGCTTGTTGAGAAATATCAATTAATGTATAGTTAACATTGTAGGTCCCCTGTGGTAACTTTCCAATCAGGATTGTATCGTTCTTCATGAAGCATGGCCATTTCATCATGCTGTTGAACTGTTTCTCAATGTCAATTATATTGCCTGTTCGCTTATTTTTGGAAAGAGTATTGTAGGTACAGTCGTCATAGATTACCAACCTTATCTCATCTTTGCTACCTGGGTTTTCAGGAATAATCTTCATATTATTCCCAATCTGATTAACCTGTTGAACAATTTTATCCTTATCGGTACATCCAACAGAAAACAAGAGAAAAAGGACTAAAGTAAAAAAAGAATATTTCATACAGTCCTGATTAAAGACGTTAACTATAAGACAGAATCTGTTGCTGTATGGTTGCGTGGGTTTCTTTAATAAGATATCAATTGTTTCAGGGAACTAAAGACTACTTGTTGCTTCAGCCAAATGCTATCCATTCTTTCCTTTTTCAGAACATTTTTCAACCTCACGGAAGACGCGAAGTAAGTTACCTCCCCAGATCTTCCTGATTTCGGTTTCGGTATAACCTCTTCGGAGTAGTTCCAATGTAATATTCGGGAACTGACTTACATCAGCACTGTCGCGTAATCCGCCACCGCCATCGAAGTCACTTCCAATACCCACATAGTCCACACCAACCAGCTTTTTAACATGATCAATATGATCGACCATGTCTTTCACGGTTGGCATCAGCTCCGGGTTCATGGCCTGAACCTCATCCCACTCTTTAAATAGTGCTTCTTTCTCCCCATCGGTCATCTTATCCATACCTTCTTTGTAACGTTTGTGGATTAGTTTCATTCGCTGATATTTGACATTTGTTGTATCCGGTTCTTTGATGTATTCATCGAGCAGACAGATTTGAATAACACCGCCCTTTTCAGCAAGTTTTTTTATCATTTCGTCGGTCATGTTCCGGTTGTGTTTTGCAACTGCACGCACCGAACTGTGTGAAGCAATGACCGGAGCCTTGCTCAATGCAATGACATCAAAGAACGACTTATCTGAAATATGTGAAACATCAACCATCATTCCGAGGCGATTCATTTCAGCAATAACCTGTTTCCCGAAGTCGCTTACGCCATTGTGTTCGGCTGGTTTAGGGTCGCTTGACGAGTCACAGATATCGTTGTGGTATGAATGGCAAAGGGTGATATAGCGAACTCCCTGCTTGTAAAACTCTTCCACACGGGATATATCTTTACCCAATGGGAACCCATTCTCCATACCTATATAGATAGCACGTTTACCGGTTTTTTCAATACGGGCAAGGTCATCCGCTTTCAAGGCAAGGGTGGCCAGATCACTGTTGTGTTTCAGCATCGAATGAATCGAATCGAGCATTTGGTGAGCTAAAGCGTAATTTTGTTTGTAATTCTCTTCGGTGCGGGGTTTTTGAGGAGTGAACACAGCAAAGAAACTTGCATCCAGTCCACCTGCCTTCATTCGTGGTAAATCGACCCGGCTGTGGGGTGCCTTATTTTCTACACGAACTGAAAATCCCGGTTTAATCATCAGCATTGGAGTATCGCAATGCGTATCCACAGTCAGACACTTTTCGTGTATACGGTTAGCCTTCTTCTGAAGCTTCAATTGATTTTTATCGGAGCCAAAACTCATTAATGTTGCTGAAATTAAAAGTAAGGTCAATGCTTTTGTGATCATCGGTCAGGTTTATTTTCGGTTTGAAGATTCAAAGGTAATTAAATAGAGAAAACATCCCAAGCCGATTGTTGCAATTGCCGCTTTTTCCTTCTCCATCGAAAATACAGGGAGTTTCGTCGAATAAAATTCACCCTTGGTTTTATTCTTCCGATCTTCGGTTTAGAAAATAAAAACCGATGATTATGAAACTGAATAAACTATTGATCGTCTTCGGAATCTTCCTGTTTATTTCAGGATGTTCCGATTTCATGATGATTTGCTCGCTTAACCCGTTTTATCTCGATAAAAATGTAGTGCTTTCATCAGAAATAGAAGGAAACTGGACAGCACATGAGATCAAATCACAAAAAGATTCGAACGATAAGAACAGTAGTCACTGGGAAGCTATGGATACGACTTCAGTCTGGAGGATCAACCGATTCATTTCAGAGGAAAAGGTAAAGACCAAGCATGGTACTGATTCCATTGTTTTTAAGCCTCAGAACTTTTATGTGGTGAAACTTATAGGCAATAACCCTGATACGGCACGATATCAGTTTCATCTGACGATTTTCAGGATTAAGGGAGTTCTGTTTGGTGATTTTTGTCCTCGCGAACTGACTGCTCTTAAAGATAGCCGAATGGCAAAAGAAAACTACCTTACAGTTCATACACTGGCACGTATTACGTTTCAGAATAAACAACTGAAAATATCATGGCTGGGTGCTGATTATATGAAAAGCATGATTGAAGGTAAGCGCGTCAGAATAAAATACCGCTATGTTTCCGATGCCGGAAGGTTACTCCTGACTGCTTCATCGAATGATCTGACCGAAATGATTGAGCGATACGCTGGTCAGAAACGATTTATTGACTGGGACAACCAGCCTGCTATGCTCAAATTAAACCGAACCCACTAAAACTTCAGCCATGAAAATCTTTCGATTAAAAAAACAGCTTAATCTTATTCCTTACTCCTGGTTCCCGCACATCCTATTCTGGTTTATATCGTTTAATTTCTGGTATATGATTTTGAACCCGGGAGTAGAATCCGGCGGTGTAATTCTGGATTTTGAGGTAGAGTGGGATACACTTTTACTGATCAACTCCATCCTGCTTATCTATTGTGCCCTGCCATTGGTATGGTTGGTCCGGAAATTCAAATTGTGGTTAAAAATGATACCAACTATTTTGTTCCTGATTCCCATTGGCTACGCTGTTCTTCAGGAGATACATCCTAACGGAAACAAAGAAGAAATACAGGATTTTATGGAATATTTCGCAAAAAACTTTCTTTATGTGGTTGTTTTTCATATAACCATAATAGGAGCAGTATATTTTAACCTGAAATTTTTACTTGTTCGGTATCTCAATAAAAACCAGTTTATTAAATACCTGATCGGTATCATTATTTTACTTCCTGTTGCGGCAATAGCAAATTATTCCATCTACAACTTCTTTATCGACAAACTCTTTCCAAGCCTTTATTATATATCCTATTTCAGGATTTGGGAATTGATTTTGATCTTCAAAGTATACCTGATTATATCCATCCTGGTATTTTTGGTTAAGCAATACCTTGAAATGCTGATTGCCAAGCGGGATGCTGCCCATAATGAACTTTCAGCCCTCAAGGCACAGATTAACCCACATTTCTTATTCAATAACCTGAACACCGTTTATTCGATGGCTTCGAAGAATGACGAAAGAACTGCTGAGGTAATTCTTCAGCTTTCTGATTTCCTGCGCTATATACTGTATGACACTGCCCGTGAAACTATCCCACTTGAGAAAGAAGTTGACATCATTCGTACCTATGTTGACCTGCAGAAAGAACGGGTAAATCCTGAAATTACACAGGTGGTACTTACTACTGAAGGAAATTTTGATGGTGTGAATATTGCACCACTATTGTTGCTTCCGCTGGCTGAGAATTGCTTCAAACATGGAATTGGCATGGGGCCAGGAACAATTCTGATAACCATTGGTTATGACGGGAAGCTACTGCACTTCAAAACGGAAAATAAGGTTGCCCTTCGCGAGAAAACGAATGCTGAAGAGAATGGTGGTATCGGAATCAGAAACGTTGAAAAACGCTTACATTTGATCTATCCTGAAAGCCATTATCTTGACTATGGAGAAAAAGATGGTATATTCAGTCTTGAAATGAAGATTGAACTGAGATAAGGATAGAACGACTGAAAAAGAATGAAATATTCAATTACCAATAACGAATAATGAAAACGAAAAAAGTAATAAGGAAACAGGAATAATCTAGTCATTGTTACTTAGACATCAACAACTTGCAACCCGAAACTCATGAACTGCATCATCATAGAAGACGAACCTGCGGCACAGTCAATTCTGGAAAGTTACCTTTCGCATTGTCCTGACTTGCATTGCATGGGTGTTTTCGCTGAAGCTTTTTCCGCACAGGTATTTTTAAATTCGAACAACATTGATTTGATCTTCCTTGATATCAACCTTCCTGAAATGTCAGGCATAAGTTTCCTTCGTTCATTAATTCATCCTCCACTGGTGATTTTTACAACAGCATATTCACAATACGCCGTTGATGGGTTCGATCTTGAAGTGGTTGATTTTCTGCTGAAACCATTTTCATTCGAGCGGTTTTGCAAAGCAGTAAACAAGGCACGCGAACGTTTTAACTCAAAAACTACAGCACCATTACCGCAAAAACTAAGTATCAAATCTGGTCCTCGCATCTATCAGATTTCGCCAGACGATATCCTTTATATTGAGTCATGCGGCGACTATGTGACTGTTTTCTGTACAGATAAAAAACCTGTGGTCCATGGAACATTGAAAAGCTGGGAAGAAAAGCTTAAAGGATCTTCATTCCTGAAGGTTCACCGAACAGTGGTGGTTAATCTTTCGAAGATCAGTCATATTGAAGGGAACATCATCCATATTGGTGAGCACAAATTACCTGTTTCCGAACAGTATAAGGAACAACTTCTGGAACATTTGTTTGGAAAACAGGAAAATTGAAATGCCCTGCTGGAATTTAATATTACAGCAGGGTATTTCTAACTGACGAAAAGCAAAACTACGCGGCTTTCCTTTTTTATTAGATTTATTTTACCAATTTGGCATCTTCCATAATGACTTCATAAAAATAACCGAAGCCAAAATCCTTCTTCAAAGTAATTGGTCCTTCAAAAGTAACTACATCACCGACTGCTGCTTTATCAAGTGTTGTAATAGTCAAATCAAAATCCTCAGAAGTTCCTGTTCCATCCTGAATATGTATCCAGTTTTTCCCCATCACTTCATTATTAATTTTTACGACCTGGCCTTTCATCTTAATTGTTTTCCCGGCATAATTATCTCGTTTGGCAAACAAATCTGCAATCGAAACACTTCCTGCAGCAGGTGCAACTGATATTCCTTCGGCCTTTACTAAATTACCCTTTCCTTTGTGATTTGCCGGGGTTGGTATACCAGCGATAATTGGCTGTTTGCTAATTTCCTGAACAAAAAAGATGGATGGGAAAGTACGGTTAAGTTCCTTACTGTTGAAATTTTGCATCTCCAGGGCCTGGTTATAGTAATAAGTCTCGCCTGCGGCAGCTTCCATTTTAGTAACAGCTAACCAGTTCTCTGCACCGTTTTCACTAACTTTCAGGTAGGTATAATTAGTTGCCTGAACGACCTCTTCAACTTTTACTTCGTGCTGTGAAGGATTTGCCCCGAGTACTCGGGGCGCAGTAGGTACCTTGTTCTTTCTTACACACCCAGAAAAACCTACCAATAGGACAAGACAAATAAATAATGATCTCATTTTGATTGTATTAAAATATTATTACTCGTTGTAAATGCTTAAATTATAAAATAATGTGATTCTTAATCCGGCGATAAAAATAACAATTGTATCGGTAACTGTTTTGTCATTTTCCCAAATTGACATGAAAATACGATATTTATTGTCCGTAAAGCCAAATAATCAAAACTTCTTCGGGTCTCTTTAACAAATATAAGCACAATTAGTTGTAATTTTAATACATGTTAGAATAGTCAAAAAGTTCAAATCAACTAATCAAAATAGGAGGACGAATTATGGATCAACATCTAAAGGATAATATCGGCGAATCGAACACTGTCAAGACAAATCGCCGTGAATTTCTGAAAAAGTCGGCTGCCTTTGCGGGTGGATCAGTTGTGGCTTTTTCAATGCTGCAGTCTTTGGATCTGAATGCACAAATTACCCAATCAGATGATCCGCGATTATATACTGAGACCATCAAATATTCAGGTGCTGAAGGACCTGTTCTGGCTTACCTGGCTAAACCCAAAGGGACAGGAAAATATCCTGCAATTTTAGTAATACACGAAAACCGTGGACTTCAGCCACACATTAAGGATGTCACCCGCCGGATTGCATTGGAAGGCTTCCTGGCCCTGGCCCCGGATGCCCTTTCTCATCAGGGAGGAAGTCCTGAAAACCTGGATGAAGCGGTCAAGATGATTCAAAAACTTGATCCGGAAGCTACCCGAAAAGATTTCACTGCGGCTGTTCAGTATTTAAAAACAAATCCGCTCACCACCGGCAAGGTGGGTTGCACTGGTTTTTGCTGGGGTGGTGGAATGACCAATCAGGTTGCTGTCAATTCGCCTGACCTGGTAGCTGCGGTTCCATATTATGGGAAGCAGCCTAATGCTGAAGATGTGCCAAAAATTAAGGCTGCCCTTCTGATCCATTATGCAGGTAATGATGAATGGATCAATCCCGGAATTCCTGCATTTGAAGAAGCACTGAAAAAGGCTAAGATTGAATACCAGATCTTTATGTATCCCGGAGCATCGCATGCTTTTAACAACGACTCCAATCCTGAACGATACAACAAGGACGCGGCCGAACTTGCCTGGAAGAGAACAATTGCATTTTTCAAAGCGAAACTTGGATAATAAATATTCAGTCTCAGTGCTCTGTCTGAATTTATTGCTTTAATATACCGGACACTGAGGCTGAACACTATTGTTTTCTCCAAACCTCTGCCACTTCATCGACAAAAGGTGAGCAATGATTGAAGAAGAGTCTGTACCCTTCACACAAATAATTCAGACCTTTTTCACCTTGTGGAGTCGTAATGAAACGGTCCTTTGGACAGGCTCCGTTACACATGGACAGAACTTCGCATTTCAGGCAATAAAGAGGCAACTCAGTGCGTTTTGCAAGCCCGAATGCCTTCTGCTGAGGACTTTCGAGGAGTTCGACCAGGTTGGTGTCCTTGATATTCCCAACAAGGTGTTCTGGATAGACAAAATGATCACATGAGTAAAAGTCGCCATTACGCTCGACAACAGGCACTGAGCCACAAGTCCTTTTAAAAATACAAAGTGTATGTTCCAGGTTGAAAGCAGTCCGGAGTGCTTCTTCAAAGATCTGGATCTTTATCTTTCCAATATCGTTTGCCTTCCACTCATCAAAAATAGTGCAAAGGAATTCTCCAAATGCTTTTGAGGAAACAGAACATTCAGAAACCTTGTTTTCTCCGTCCGATTGTTCTTCAACCAAAGGTAGAAAAGTTATAAATTCAGCCTCAAGTTCTTTAAAATATCTATAAATGCGAAGTGGAGACGCAACATTTCCATCAATAACGACACACAATATTTCAGTGGAAATCTTGTGCGATTTCAGAAGATTGTACCCTCTTATACTATCCTGAAAAGCAGAACGTCCATCAGGTCTGTGCCTATATATGGAGTGTAACTCTTCCGGTCCGTCCAGACTGATTCCAACTACAAAATTCTCAGCAGCAAGAAAACGACACCATTCTTCGTTCAGCAATGTTCCGTTTGTTTGCAATCCATTAATTATACGGCAGTTTATAGGCTGATATTTTTTCTGAATCTCTACAATCCGCTTATAATAGGATAATCCGGCAACGGTAGGTTCACCGCCATGCCATGAGAAAAAAATTACCTGTCCAGAAGAAGCATTAATGTGTTGAATGATGTATTTTTCAAGCAGTTCATCGGTCATACATTTATCTGTCCCCTCAGGTAAATGTTTATTTTTCCCCAGGTAATAGCAATAGGTACAGGCAAGGTTACAGGCTGGTCCTACCGGTTTTACAAACACCTGAAAATCGTCCAAAGCTTTTCTCACAAATCAAATTTTTGTTTTAAAATACTCGCCTACCTGACTCGCTGGCTCTGATTAGCTTCATAAGCCTTGCTTCACGGGTTGAATCCTGTTTTGCACTCATTACCCAATAAATACAGGTCCTTTGATAGGAAGGACCCAGTTTGGTGAAATAATTCCATGCATCCCGATGTTTCTTAAAATTAATCTCAAGTGCGTTATCGAGTTTCTCTGGTTTATTTTCATAACTGTAAATAGACGACTTTTCAGCTTTCCGCCTTTCGAAAGCATCCAATCCAACAGGTTGCATTCGTCCCTGCCGGATCAATTCTTCAACCTTTTTAATATTCACCCCACTCCAGTTGCTCTTTGGATTTCGCGGAGTAAAACGAATGCAATAACTTTCAGCATCGATAGTGTTACGAATGCCATCAATCCAGCCAAAACATAATGCTTCATCAACCGATTCTGACCAGGTCATACTGGGCTTGCCTGTTCCCACTTTATAAAATCCCACCAGCAATTCAGCTTCAGTCTGGTGATTATGGCCCAACCAAATTCTGAAATCGCCCGCAGTCGCAAAAAACACAGCTTTATCACGATAGTCTGTGGTCATTGGTTTTCTATCCTCCTGAAATTCAAATCCTGGAAATCGTAACTAAAATCCGTCAACGGAGAAATAGCTTTCATGTGAAATCCGGTTGCTTTTCCTTCAGCATCAAGATCGAAAACCGCAAAAGCATCTGCATTCATGCTTCGGTTAATCCATTTGATTACAAATGTGTTTCCCTTGTAATATCTCATTTCTCCTCTCAACTGCAGAGATCGTGCAGAATGAAACCAAAGTTTCCCATGATCCATTGAAATCTTTACATTTCCCAGCCAATCATCCTTGAATTGACCTTCATAGGTAGTTGCATCGAAGACTGAATTTTTGGAGTTTAGGACATTATTCACTTCGGCCTGGATTTTATTTGTCAGTTCATCTGATTCCTTTTCGTTTTTTGATACCAGCGTGTCGTAATGCAACACCCAATCTTCGGGTGCAAAACCGAGATAACTATCTTTAATCGTATTGGTTATTGAACTAAAAGCAGCACCTGATTCCTGATTGGTCAATACAACGATACCAAGTTTTAGTTCAGGGAGAAGTGTCACCTGCGTGACCATTCCCTCCATTCCTCCGGTATGACTGACCTGTTTGGTTCCTTTTACATCCGTCAGGAACCAACCCAATCCATAGGCGCTGAAATGACTGTCGTACTTATCTGGTCTAACCGGTATATTGGTTTGCGCACTCCACATTTCGTTTTGAGTAGCTGTACTGAAGAGTTGATTTTTCAGGTCATCACCGTATTTCCCATTATTCAACTGGGTGATCATCCATTTACTCATATCGGAAATACTTGAATAAATACCTCCTGCTGAACATTCGCCAAGGCTTAGGTCATGACGGGGTACAACCTGAAGCATTTTATCTCCAAAGGCATGGCCATCAATTACATTGTTCTTATCTTTTAAACGCGAATAAGATGCTGCGGAATGATTCATCTCGAGCGGTTTCATGATTTGTTCCTCAACAAACTTTTCCCAACTCATCCCGGATATACGGGTGGCCACTTCACCGGCTACCATGTAGAGCAAATTGTCGTAATCAAATTTTGTTCTGAAGGGTGACACTTGTTTTAAAAACCTCAGGTTGTAAATGATATCCTTTATGGTGAAATTAGTCGAGTCGGGCCAGATCATCAGGTCACCTGCACCAAGTCCAAGACCACTGCGGTGTGTAAGTAAATCACGAATCGTAAAATCTTCGGTCACATAAGGATTATACATCCTGAATTCAGGGATGTATTTGATTACTTTATCGTTCCACGACAACTTCTTTGAATCAACCAATATCGCAAGCGTGGCGACTGTAAATGCCTTGCTATTCGAAGCAATGCCAAATAAAGTATTCTCATCAACCTTAATTCCTGTATTCAGTGACCTTACACCATATCCCTTTGAATGAACCACTTTACCATCCTTCACAACAGCAACAGCCATCCCTGGAACCTGAAAGGTTTTTAGGGTTCGTTCAACCAGCTGATCGATTTCTGCTGAGGTAATAGGTTGTGAAAAGACCGAACCAAGGCTAAAAAGCAAAACCACAAAACTTAATGCATACTTTCTCATAAAACTAAATGTGCATTTTAAAGTATAGAAGTTAAACCGTAAAGAATCATCACCTGAAGACATTGAGCATTTCACCTGAAGAGTTTGATTCTCTTCCGGCGCATCTTATGTCGCCATGGATTAATTAACAGACTTACAAGAACAAGCAATATGCCGCCAACAATAACTGGCAGGATATAACGAACCAGTTTATCGGATTTATCAAGGTTGACCAAAAGATATATCATAGACGAAATGATCAGAAGTGCACCCAGAAAAAGGATGATATTGCCAAAGATTGTGCCAATCCGGTTAGGCTTTGCCTTCTGGATAGTCTGGCTTTTTATTACTCTTTTTTTAATCATAGGTAAAGGTTTAGAAAATATTCTGAAGCTCAATTTTAACTGATTGTTCATCCTTTCAGTCATAAGTTAGATTTAGTGGCTTCTGGTTTGAAGCCGTTAATTTACGATAAAGATTCTATTTAACGCTTAAAATGAGCGATAATATATTCAAAATTCTACCCCAAACATTTTTCCCTTCCTGCTATTTTGTAAAACTAACCGGACAATTTATCCGACTGAAATTCTTTATATTTGTTTAAAATTGAAAGTCATGAGCGCAATAGAATTCATGCCAGAGGAATCTTTAAATGAACTAACAAAGGAAGAACTTGAATCTATTAACCGAGAACTGAAAGATATTGAAGAAGGGAAAATATATACCCATGAAACTGCACATAAAATATACGAACAGTATTTATCAAATATGGAAAGTACTTGATGGAATTAATAACGTTTTGCTGATGTAAGCAAAACGATCACAATGCCAAAAGGTGCTTAGACAGCGACAACAAGATGCTTTTAAACAAAACCAAAAAGAGAAATAATTAACCTCCAACCCAATAATGCAATACGAATCAAACTCCCAACTTGAACTTGCTTTTAACTTTCTGCAATATACCAATCAGAATATTTTCCTTACCGGGAAAGCCGGAACCGGTAAGACCACTTTTTTACGCAACCTCAAGAAATTATCCCCCAAACGAATGGTTGTTGTTGCCCCAACCGGTGTGGCGGCTATCAATGCAGGCGGTGTCACGATCCATTCCTTTTTCCAGATGTCATTCGGACCCCAGATACCCGTAGATCCAGATCAGCAGCGACCAGTGACTGTCCCAGTGGATGGTAATGTAGCCGCAGGAATCAAACGCTTCAGCCGCGAAAAGATCAACATTATCCGCAGCCTTGACTTACTTGTTATCGATGAAATCTCCATGGTTCGTGCCGATATTCTGGATGGAATAGATGAAGTGCTCCGTCGTTACAAAAACAGATATAAACCCTTTGGCGGTGTTCAGTTACTCATGATTGGCGATCTGCAACAATTGGCTNCTGTGGTAAAAGATGAGGATTGGGCCATGCTGAGAGCTTATTACGACACCTGTTTCTTTTTCAGCAGCCGTGCCCTGAAACGATCAAAGTTTATAGGCATCGAACTGAATCACATCTTCAGGCAAAGTGATCAGCGCTTCATCGATTTACTGAATAAAGTGCGCGAAAATCGCATGGACATGGAAACCCTTCAGGAATTGAACAAACGCTATATTCCCGGCTTTAATCCTGAAGAAAAGGAGGGTTACATCACGCTCACCACACACAACTACCAGTCCCAGCAAATCAATGATGCCAAACTGGAACACCTCAAAACCAAAGTTCACCGTTTTACTGCGGATGTTAAAGGCGATTTTCCCGAATACTCCTACCCCACCGATCCTGAACTGGATCTGAAAGTCGGGGCACAGGTGATGTTCGTCAAGAATGATACGGAGAAACGCTTCTACAACGGCAAAATCGGTAAAATAACCGGAATTGATGCTGATCTTGTTCATGTACTTTGCCCCGGAGAAACCTTTCCCTATGAAGTAGAACGGGCCGAATGGCAAAATGCGAAGTACACCCTCAACGAGTCTACCCAGGAAATTCAGGAAGACGTGATCGGTACCTTCACCCAGTTTCCGCTCAAGCTGGCATGGGCCATCACCATTCATAAAAGCCAGGGGCTTACCTTCGAAAAAGCCATCATCGATGCACGTGCTTCCTTTGCCCACGGACAGGTCTATGTGGCCCTGAGCCGTTGCAAAACACTCGAAGGATTGGTCCTCAGCTCTCCAATAGCCGATTTTAGCGTTAAGAACGATACCACGGTCATTCAATTTACCGACGATGTGGAGCGAAACCAGCCAGGACCTGCAGAACTTGAACAGTCGCGCAAAGAATACGTACAGCATCTGTTGGGTGATCTGTTTGATTTTAAGACCATGCAGCGCCAGATTCATTACCTGCTGAAGCTTTGTGAGGAACATTCGGCCCAGCTGCTTGGAACGCTGAAACCCCGGTTGCTCAGTATGACTCAGCCCCTGCAAACCGAATTGATCGAGGTTGCAGCAAAATTTGATCACCAGATCCATCAACTGATTTCGCAAACACCCAATGCCGAAGAGAATGAACAGCTTCAGGAAAGGGTAAAGAAAGCCTCCGCCTATTTCTCCGGAAAGCTGGAACAGGTTATCGCTCTGCCCTTTGCACAAGCCACCTTCGATACTGACAATAAGGCCATCCGTAAGAGTTTCAATGAGGCTGCCGATAAACTCCGAAAGGAAATTCAAACCAAGAAGGTCTGCCTCGAATTATGCTCCAATGGGTTTAACATTAAAACCTTCCTCGAAACACGGTCGAAAGCAGCCATCGAACAACCCGATACCGGCTACAAAGGTCCGTCCTCAGGCAGTTCGTCCAGCTTCACCATGCATCCTGAGTTATATGCCCAACTCAAGAAATGGCGTGATGCAAAAGCTGACTTGCTAAATGTTGAAATCAGCCGGGTCCTTCCGCAGAAAACACTGCACGAAATTGTACAAACCCTTCCTTCAAGCAGAGCCGCTTTAAAAGCCGTCAAAGGGATGGGCGGAACCCGTATGCAGCAGGTTGGCAAGGAGATCCTCGAACAGGTGATTGCTTACCGTCGCCAGAAGGGATTGGACTTACCCGTTGGCGTCGAGAAGGAAGTAGAAACAGCAGGACAGACCTCCCAGGAAACCAGTTTCAGGCTCTTTCAAAACGGGCGATCCATAGCTGAAATTGCAAAGGAACGCAGCATGGCTCTTTCCACCATTGAGGGACACCTGGCCCTTTATGTTGGCACCGGTGATCTGCAACTCAACCGCCTGGTGGATCCCAGAAAGACCAAAGCAATCCTGGCCTGCATCGAAAAACAAAAGACCCGTGGGATGAATGAAATCCGATCAGGCCTGGGCAATGATTACAGCTATTCCGAAATCCGCTTCGTCCTGAAGTACCTGGAGGCAAACCATTAAGACTTTGACGATGAATATTTTGAAAATCATCATCGTTAAGAATTTCCTTTTTTAAAACATTTCGGAACGCAATATTCATGGTCATTGAACCTACAAAAACCGGACCCGCCTGCCACCCGCTCCCATAGTTCTGACCGCCATCAGTACTATATCCAGGGTCTGCTGAAAAACTCATAATATTCTGTGCTTCAATAAAATGACCGCATTAAACTTAAAATAAGTGCAAGGAATTTTGAATTGAAACTTCAATCCCGAGGCCTCGGGATGCACCGACCTCGTTTGGTGTACTATGCCAAAAATACTTCTTACCAAAAATGTAATGCTTTTAGGCCCTGTTGTGTCCTTTTCAATGAGCCTATGACCCTTTAAATTATTAGAAGGTTATTCGAAGACTATTCGAAGGTTATTCGAAGATAGTTCAATTTTATTCTAATAATCTTCCTATAGTTTTCTAATAATCAATGAATAATTTTCTAATAATTTGAGAGTCTGTTAGCTGTCCAGTAAATGGGAGAAACAATCAACACTTTAACCTTCCCGCCTGCCTCAGCTAGGACTGAGTGGCGGGCAGGGAACAGACAATGGATTTTAGAATCAATACAATGGAAATAAGAAATCCTGATACCTCAATGTTGGGGTATAGGAGTAAGAGGCGGTCCTGTATGACCGAGAATAGAAGCAATCCTATCGGGAAAGTAAGGGGAATAGGTCTATGTATGGAGTAGATGGATTAAACGGTTCATTTGAACTGCCTGAACTTCCTGATCCAGCCATGCAGGTTTCCCGGGTCATTGGCGATGAAGATAAAAAATAATACTCTTAGAGGCTGTCCGTTGTCTAAAGGCAAACGGCAAAGGATATCACCGCCTTGAATGATCAATAATGTTAATCGGAGCAATATGCTTTGCCGTCTGCTTCATCGGACGGATACAGTGAATCTATTTGGTTGTTTTTGATGTTTTGGTTTTATTGGTTCAGGATAATAAGATAGATGCCTTCGGGCGAATTTAGTTCAATACACAGTAAAACCAATCAGGGTTTATGTGGTTTGGGAAGTTCATCACTTGTAAAAGTTTGTTAATACAGGAAACAGACGCTATATACAATCTTTTTCAGGCTATATTGCATGTTATTGTGTGTAAACCAAAGATATTCTTTGATTTCTGATTATCTGATATTTACGACAGGACATTTTTATATTTAAACCACTACCTAATTTTATAATCAACATGAAAAACCTAACATTGTTATTTGTTACAGTGTTACTACTGGCGGTACTTAAATCTGCTTTGGCCCAGGAGTTGAAAATCAATAATCTTGAGTATTTCGAGACACAAGGCGTCAATGTCCTTGTTTACAGCAACCTTTTTAACGGAGGCTTTAACGATGAGAAAAACGCCGGTATAGAATTGATTCACCATGGAGTCCGAACAGCGCAAGGTGGCGCAGTGAGACTTTCCAACACTCCGGAGCAGTGGGATCTTGTTCCTGAAATCTCAAACCGTATAGTTGACCGTGTGTCGGAAACTATTGAGGCTACCTTAAAGTATAAAGATTATGATTTTAATTCTCGGGTGGTTGTCACGGCTAAGGGTAAAGGCGTTGAGATATCTGTTTATCTTGACAAGCCTGTTCCCAAGGCACTTGAAGGGAAAGCAGGATTTAATCTTGAGTTTCTACCTTCGCAATATTGGGGAAAAGCCTATTTAATGGATGGGCGTCCAAATCTATTCCCTAGATATGCGGTAAGTAAAACAACTACAAAGCCAAACAGTGAAAAAATTAAACAATTCAAGGGCTATGTAACTGCGGACGACAGAGGTACGGGCAGATTTATCGATCCGCTTCAGCTCGAAACAGGCCGTACCTTTCTTTTGGCACCCGATGCGCCTGAACGTTTGGTGAAAATCACCTCGCCTGATGCCGACCTGATGCTCTTCGATGGTCGTATGCTGGCACAAAATGGCTGGTTTGTAGTTCGCAGTTTACTTCCGGCAGGAAAAACAGGCAAAGTTTTGACCTGGACAGTTGAACCAAACGCCATTGAAGGATGGATAAGAGAGCCAAATATCGGGTTCTCTCAGGTGGGTTATCTCCCCGCGCAACCCAAAGTGTCAGTGATTGAACTCGACAAGAAAGACAAACCGCTTGAAACCGCATCGATCTATAAAATAGGCGACGATGGAAATGCTACCAAAGCATTCAGTGGTAATATTGTATCCTGGGGCGACTATTATAAGTACCACTATGTGAAATTTGATTTTTCTTCAGTGAAAACTCCGGGTATATACTATATTCAGTATGGCAACTTTAAAACAAATAACTTTTTAATCGACAACAGTGTTTACGATTTGATTACTGATGCTACCAGCGATGTTTGGATTCCCATACACATGGATCACATGTACGTAAAAGAGGGTTACAGGGTGTGGCACGGTGAGCCTTTTAAGGACGGTTATCTCCAGGCTCCCCCAAACACCGATCACTTCGATCTTCATAGCCAGGGACCAACAACCGATACCAAATATAAAGCGCTGGAATTGATTCCGGGATTAAACGTAGGCGGTTTCTTCGATGCAGGAGATTTTGATATTGAGACAGGATCGAACATTGGCGTAGTACAGAACTTTGTCCAGATATGGGAATATTTTAAACCCTTACGCGATGAGACTTTTGTAGATCAGAAGCATCGCTATGTTGATCTCCATCGCCCGGATGGGACACCAGACATTTTGCAGTTTATCGAACATGGAACATTGAACCTGTTAGCTCAGGCAGAGATTATTGGTCACATGTCACAAGCTCTCTCTA
>TBL_comb47_HYPODRAFT_10002676_pt1 | contig 21803 bp, 15 predicted proteins | sample TroBogypolimnion_40_FD_10682 | JGI IMG/M metagenome (IMG submission 10682) | reverse complement strand
AAGGCAGTCGAATCCCCGGTGGATTTTCATCCGGTTAATGCAGGGGCCACGATTAATTCGGCAGAAGATGAATATTGGCCCAGCTTAAATGCCGAGGCCAATGTATTGGTATTTACCCGCCTGATAAAAAAGGATCAAAATGGGCGGAAGATGTCCTATCCTCAGGAAGATTTCTACGTCTCGCGAAAAGATTCTTCAGGATGGATGGCCGCAGTGCCATTGGGCTCTCCCATAAATACCCCTGAAAATGAAGGGGCACAATGTATTTCGGCTGACGGAAGGCTGTTGTTTTTCACAGGGTGTGGCCGTCCTGACGGAATGGGGAGTTGCGATCTTTATATGTCGGTGAAACAGAAAGGAGTCTGGTCTGAGCCAGTCAACCTTGAGGCGCCGGTCAATACCAGCGCATGGGAGTCCCAGCCTTCCGTTTCGGCGGATGGTCATTGGCTCTATTTCACGAGTAACCGTAGCGGGGGTAAAGGGAAAATGGATATCTGGAGGGCGGAGAAACTGGGTGTGTCGCCCAAAGGATTCCCTGTCTACGGCAAGGTGGAAAACCTGGAACGGGTTAATACTCCGGGAAACGATCTCTCCCCGTTTATCCATGCCGATGGTAAAACGCTCTATTTTGCCTCCGATTATTGGCCGGGAATGGGAGGGAAAGACCTTTTTAATATCAGGCTTGACAGTATGAATACAAAACCTCCTCAAAATATGGGATATCCGCTGAATACCTTTGCCGATGAAGAGGGGTTGGTTGTGGAGGTTTCAGGTGAAAAGGGCTGGTATGCTTTGAATAGCAAAGGTTTAGGGGGGAAGGATATCTATAATTTTGCAATTCCCCAGGCTTTTCGACCAGACCCCGTATCCTGGGTAAAAGGGAAGGTGGTCAGTCGGAAAACCGGGAAGTTAATCTCTGCCGATATTGTATTGAACGATTTGGTTTCTAATAAGTTAATACAGCACCAGTACCCTTTTGAAAATGAAGGGGAGTTTCTTTTCTGCCTCCCTGCAGGCTACAACTACGGTGTAAATATTTCAAAAGAGGGGTATTTGTTCCATTCCGAAAACTTCAATTTACTGAACACCTTCAGCCGGCAAAAACCGATGAATCTTGAAATCGCTCTGGATCCTGTCGAAACCGGTAAAACAGTTATCCTGAAGAATATCTTTTTCGATACCGATTCCTTTAATATCAAACCGGAATCAAAAGCGCAACTTGCAGAGATAATCGATTTTATGAAAGGTAATCCTGGCCTTGTTATTGAGATCGGGGGCCATACCGACGATCAGGGATCAGAAAATTACAACCTGACACTTTCAGGAAAACGTGCCGGATCAGTTGTAAAATATCTGGTTGAAAAAGGCGTTCCAGCCCTACGACTCAAAAGCAAGGGTTACGGATTTTCTATACCTCTGATTGAAAACTCAACTGAAGAGGGAAGGTCTCAGAACCGAAGGACGGAGTTTAAAATCTTAGAGCGAAAGACCGGATATAAGTAATGAATTTTGAAGAATGCGTATCCACAACTACTAAGTGCTTTCCAAAATATATTTTTTAAAGTTTTATGGTTTTCTTATTCTTTTAAATCTTTATTAATTTAACTTTGAACTTAATAGGATGACTGATTTAAAATTTATATATCAACATAATTAAAAATATGAATATATTGGGGGGGGGTAAATTGAGTGATGCTTTAACACTTCGTCAGAAGGCAGAAGCTGTTTTAACGCAGAGGCAAAAGAAACCAGCTCCAATTCGTTCTGAATCTGAGATTCTCAGGATTGTTCAAGAGCTGGAATTGTATCAGATCGAGTTTGAAATGGTCAATGAAGAACTGCAAAATCAAAACAAGAATGAAGAAAATCGGGTTGCGGAGTTGATCCTGCTGAATAAAAAGCTTGCCACAAATTTATCATTATTTAAGTCCAATAAAAAGCTTAAGCTTCTTGTTGGTAAGAGACAAAAAAGGGCTGGTGAACTAATTGTCACCAATGAAGAGCTCGTTTTTCAGAGTGAGGAGAAAGAAAAACGGGCGGCTGAATTAATTGTGGCCAATAAGGAGCTACTCTTCCTGAATAACGAGAAAGCTCAACGGGCTAAGGAACTTATCCTTGCCAATATTGAATTACTTTATCAGAACGATGAGAAAGCCAAAAGGGCAGCGGAGTTAATTCTGGCGAACAAAAAATTACTCCTTTTGAATGATGAGAAGGCGAAATTATCCATTGAACTGCTCCTATCCAATAAAGAGCTCATCTTTCAAAATGAGGAAAAATCCCATCGTGCCGATGAATTGATTGTGGCCAACATCGAATTGCTGTTCCAGAATCAGGAGAAAGAAAAACGGGCGGCAGAACTATCTGATGCGAACAAGTTGATATCCTTTCAGCGGGATCGTCTTAATGAGATCTCCAGCCTGTTGCCGGGTGTTGTTTATCAATACAGTCTTCGCCCCGATGGTACTTCCTGTTACCCCTACGTTAGCGAATCGATCTACAGGATCTACCAGCTTACCCCTGAAGAGGTTTGCGAAGATGCAACTAAAATGTTTACAAAAATTCACCCCGATGATTATGACGGAGTGGTTGCTTCCATTCAGTCTTCGGCAAAAGAATTAACCCTCTGGCAACACGAGTACCGCTTGAAATTTGACGATGGCACTGTCCGTTTGCTTTGTGGAAACGCTGTGCCTCAGGCTGAAGCAGATGGATCAGTGCTCTGGCACGGTTTTATTACCGATATTTCTGAACGAAAACAGATTGAACTGGCATTGAAACAAAGTGAAGAGAGTTTTCGTAATGTAGTCGCACTCTCCCCTATGGCCAGTGTTGTGCATCGCTATAAAACCATAATTTATGCTAATCCGGCGACACTGCAAATGTTCGGCGTTGAAAATTTGCATGAGATGGAGGGTTCCAGTATTTTAGATTGGTTACACTCCGATTTTCATGAAATTGTAAATATAAGAACCATAAATTCAATAGCGAGTGGTCTGGCTACTCCGAGGATCGAGATTCAGTACATCAGGCGCGATGGTACAATTGGGTATGCCGAGGTACAGAGCACTCCTATTATTTATGATGGGTTACCTTCAATTCATGTATCCCTGAATGATATTTCAGAACATAAACGGATTGAAATTCTGTTGAAAGAGAATAATTCAAGGTTGGCTATTGCAATGCAAATGGCAAAAATGGCCTGGTGGGAGTTGGATGTGGCTACCGGTAAGATACATTTCGATGACCTGAAAGTTGAACTGCTTGGTTTTCCCCCGAGAAACTTTAACCTTAATATGGAATTTACCAATTTCATTCATCCGGATGATTTGGGTAAGATAATGAATGCAAAGAGCGACTTTTTGAGCGGCAAACTGGACAAATTTGAAGTGGAGCACCGTATTCTGAATCAATCAGGCGAATATAGGTGGGTTTTTAATAACGGGACGGTTATTAAGTCGGACGAGAATGGGATACCGCTTTACTTAAGTGGATTTATTATTGATATCACTGAGCGCAAATATTCCGAGGAATTATTGCAGAAAAGTGAGGCCAGGTACAGCTCGATGATCTCGAATATTTCGGACGTAATCTGCATTCTAGGTGCAGACAGTATTATGAAATATGTCAGTTCGAACGTCGAGAAACAGTTCGGATGGCTACCGGAAGAACTTGTCGGCCTCAAAAGTTTCTCCTTTGTTCATCCCGCTGACCTTGCACATGCTCAAAAAGAGCTACAGTTGTTTTTGGAATCTGATGAAAAAACAATGACAACAGAATTTAGGTTCAGGTGTAAAGATGGAAGTTATAAGTCTATCGAAATCATGAATTGCAATCTGTTGAACGATCCGATTATTAATGGGATGCTGGTGAATTTACATGATATTTCCGAACGCAGAGAGAGGGAACAGGAAATCCACCTTAAAAGCGAAGAACTCCAAAAGCTTAATTCCGAAAAAGATATATTCTTCTCCATTATAGCCCACGACCTAAGGGGCCCTTTGGGTGGCTTTATGGCACTAACCAAAATGATTGTCGATGATAAGTGCGATTTTACCGATGATAAAATCAAGGAGATGACCTTCAGCCTGAGTCGTTCGGCAAGCAATACCTTTAATCTGCTGGAGAACCTGCTCGAATGGTCCCAAATGAACCGTGGAATCACCGAATTCCAACCACAAAATCTTGAGTTAACAGAGGTCGTGACTGATTGCAAAAATGTCGTTTTTGAATCTGCACGGGGAAAGGGGATTGAACTGATTGTGGATATTCCAATGGAATATAATGTATTTGCCGATAAAAACATGGTACAGACGGTAATCCGCAATCTGCTTTCCAATGCCATCAAGTTTACTCCCCAGGGAGGCCTTGTTACCATTTCTGCAAACCCGGCAGAAAACAATATGATTGTGATATCTGTAAAAGATACAGGGATCGGCATGAGCGATAAAATGAGAAATGATCTTTTCCGTATTGATTCGAACACTAAACGGCCGGGCACCGAGGGTGAAAAGAGTACAGGGCTGGGATTGCTGCTTTGCAAGGATTTTGTCGCGAAGCAAGGGGGCGGGATTTGGGTTGAGTCGGAGCAAGATCATGGATCGCTCTTTAGTTTTACCATTCCTTCAATTGGACCAGAGGGGAACGAAATTGCAAAACCCAAAGTTAAACTTAGTGAAAAACCTGCAAGTCAAATAAACAACCTGAAAATCCTGATAGCAGAAAATGACGAAATTTCGGCTAAGCTGATTCATCTGATGGTTAAAGGGTTTAGCAGGGAGGTTTTTGAGGTAAAAACCGGCAATGATGCTGTTGAAATCTGCCGCAATAATAACGATATCGATCTGGTAATGATGGATATTGCCATGCCTTTTATGGACGGATATGAAGCAACCCGCCAGATCCGGCTGTTTAATAAGGAGGTGATCATTATTGCACAAACTACCTTTGTATTTTCGACTGATCGGGAAAAAGCCTTTGAGGTCGGATGTAATGACTATATTCAAAAACCTTTTGGTAAAGAGGGACTGGTTGAATTGATTAAAAAGCACATAAAGTAAATAGAATTTGGAGGAAGAGATATTTCCACTTTAGATTTGATTGGCTGGTCGTGTTAAATACGGACATATATTTTTTATGGAATTACTGCGAAAATGACTTTCCCAAAGCACTAGAAAAAGTTCTTTAAGAGGCAATATAGTAACAAAATTGTTACTATATTTGTTAGAGTATTTGTGGTGCCATAAAAATTTAGGAGACTATGCCGGAGGTTTTCAGAATATTAGGAATGCGCTTTTTCTTTTTTGCCAATGAGCATTTGCCAGTACATATTCACGTTCAGAATGGAGACGGAAGAGCTAAGTTTCAAATTTTGCCACGAATAAAATTAGTTTCAAATAAAGGATTAAAGTCGTATGATATAAAACTTGCTTAAGCTGTTATTGAAGAAAACGAAGCAACTATTATAAAAGCGTGGGAGGTATTTCATGGAAAAGCTGAATAATTTGAGGATTGAAAAGGTATGGTTTGATGAAGAAAGCATTTACATCCTTACAAATGATGGGACACAAAAAAGTCATCCTCTTCGTTGGTTCGAAAGGCTATTGAATGCAACCACGGAACAACGTGCAAAATATGAGCTTGGAAGCTGGGGCGATTCTATTCATTGGCCTGAATTGGATGAGGATTTAAGTCTCGAAGGGTTTTATACTTATAACAAGGATGAGATAGAAAAGCACGAAAACGAGGTGTCACGTGTGTTCGGCCAATTTCCTGCAATAAACATTTCACGGTTTGCCGAAAGGGTTAAAATTAACCGAAGTCTTCTGGCAAGCTATGTATGCAATGAAAAGAAGCCCGGAGCCAAAAATAAAAAGCAAATCGAAGAGGCGTTGCATCAGCTCGGCAAAGAGCTTTTAGCGGTGAAGCTGTAGGTTGGCGGATTTAATTCAATCAGATCACCATCGGAAAGTGAGTTTTGCTGAAGAGTATGACCAATTCTTGAAAATTAGCTGGAAAAAATTGAAAGAATAAGGTCAATAAGGTTTTTGGCAGGTTGAATGTTGTAATGCGACTAAGGTTAAAAGACAGTAAATAAGGTTTTTATTGCACAAGTTCCACCAGATAATCAAAATGGAGGCCGGTAAATTTATCTTTCACTGTAAACCCGCAAAATCCGGCATACTCGCAAAAGGTATCCGGATCGACGAATAGCCATGAGAAGGGTTTTCCTTTAATTGATTGATAGGTTAACTGGTATTGCATCTGACCGTAATAGGTATCGGAAGCAATATCGACCCAGGCCTCACCATTCTCATCGGTAAAAAGATAAAGCAGATCGGATGAGTCAGCAAGAATTTTCCCGCCGGGATTGAGGAGTGTCCCAAGGTGTAGCAACAAGGTTCTTAATCCGGGTAAAGTCTGGGCAATACCCGCGCCATTCATTAATAGAAGTATTGTATCGTATTTTTGGTTTATAAGCGTATGAATGTCCTGAAGAAAAACATTTTTCACCCCTCTTTTGCGCATCGTTTCACACGACAAGGGCGAAATTTCTAATGCATCTACCTCAAATCCATGTTCCTGAAGCCAGATGGAATGCGCTCCTGCTCCCGCCCCGACATCGAGTACTTTTCCGGAACAGCGTCTTAGGGCCTCCTGCTCCTGTATGGGCATCTGCTCAAAGGTCCTGAAAAAATAAGAGGGTAAAAGCACTTCATCTTCTGCAATATCGGTCGTTACTATGATTGATTCCCCCCGTATACCGTTGAGGTAGTCCCAAACCGCATGACCGACCGGATCGTGATTTTTTTTTAGTACAGGCATATAAGGTTATGTTCAATGTTCAATTAAAAATGTTCAATGCTTTTCCGGGATGATTTTCTGTAGATTAAAATGATTTTATCATAACGAAAAATCATTCCAAAACTTAAGTATCAAGTGCTGAATTAAGTTAGGAAACTAATGAAAAGAGCTATATTTAAGGCTGTTACAATTGCTCCGACAAAATAGAGTGATGCGGCATAAAATTTACTGTTCTTGTATTTTCCCATCACTTTTTCGGACGAAGTGAGCCACACCTGTACAAAAATGGTGATCGGTAATTGCACGCTCAGAATCATCTGCGAATAAATCAGCCCATTGAAAGGGTTCGAGATTAAAAAAATGAGCAGTAGCGCTACTACAAATGAAATAGTGATTCCTAACCTCGAGTGATTGTCCTTGATATCGTAGGGTTCGCTGAAGATTCCCGAAAATATCGATCCGGCGGCCATTCCTGAAGTGATAGTGGAGGCAATACCCGAAAAAAGCAAAGCTACGGCAAGTACTATTCCGGCATGAATCCCTAATAACGGAGTAAGTAGCCCTTTGGCCTGTTGCAATTCGGTCACAGCTATCCCTGCTTTATAGAAAGTGGCAGCCGCCAGCAGGATCATGGCACTATTGATGGCCCAGCCTATAACCATTGATATTATTGTATCCAGGAATTCATAATTAAGTCTCTTCTTAATCGTTTTCTCATCCTCAAGGTTCCACTGCCGGCTCTGAATGATTTCGGAATGGAGAAAAAGATTATGCGGCATCACTACAGCACCGAGAACGCTCATCATAATCAACATGGAACCTTTTGGAAAGCTTGGGGTTACCCATGAATGAATGGCGGTGTTCCAATCGATATTCACCAATGAAAGTTCGTACAAGAAGGAGAGCCCAATGACCGAAACAAAGGCGATGATCCATTTTTCGATCATCCGGTATCCGTTGGTAAAAAGCATGATGAGCACAAAAACAACCACAAGAACCGCTCCGGCCCTGATCGGAATTCCGAAGATCATATTTATGGCAATGGCGCCCCCCAGAATTTCGGCCAGCGAAGTAGATATCGAAGCGATTATTGCTGTGACCAAAACGGTAATGGAATAGGCCGGTTTCATGTATTTGGTGGTCGCCTCTGAAAGACAAAGACCGGTGGCAATTCCCAGGTGGGCTACATTATGCTGCAGAAGGATTAACATGATGGTTGACAAAGTAACCATCCAAAGAAGCGTATACCCGAACTGGGCGCCGGCACCCAGATTGGATGCCCAGTTCCCGGGATCTATAAACCCGACAGTCACCAGCAATCCGGGCCCTAGGTACTTGAGAATTTCAAGCCCTCCGAATTTAGGCCGGTAATCTTTCCGGTCAATGTCTTTGATGTAATTTGATAAGCGCTTGAACATAGGACAAAGTTAGCGTTTTAGGTTCTATAAAGAAACGGGTAGTGAAATAAAATGCTATTTGGCTGCCGGCTACTGGCAACTGGCTTAATGGCAACTGGCAACTGGCAACTGGCTTACTGGCGGCTGGCAACTGGCGGCTGGCGACTAGCGGCTGGCGACTAGATGTCCTTGCTGAAATTGGAATAGTGCTTAACAAAGTATATATGTCGTATGGGAATTTATAAATTTAATTTACGGGAGTACAATTATTTATTGGATAACATACTCCGCCAATTGCCAGCTGCACATACCGCTCGCTAAAATCGTTTTTCTGGCTCAAAAACGGTAACTTTGTGCCGGAATGAACAAAGAAAAAGTTGTTATCGGTCTTTCTGGAGGTGTCGATTCAAGTGTGGCAGCCTACCTTCTTAAAAAAGAGGGGTATGATGTCATCGGTGTGTTTATGATTAACTGGAAGGAGAGTACAGGGACGCTTACTGCCGGATGTAGCTGGGAGGACGACGTAACGTTTGCCGAAATGATTGCCAAAAAACTCGATATACCTTTTCATGTAGTTGATCTTTCAGAGTTCTATCGCAAACGGGTTGTCGATTACATGTTTTCCGAATACGAAAAAGGGAGGACGCCCAACCCGGATGTACTCTGTAACCGCGAGATCAAATTTGACCTTTTTATGGAGAAGGCAATTGAACTTGGTGCCAGCTACGTGGCGACGGGGCACTATTGCAGAAAAGAATTTACCGATGTGGAGGGCAAAAGATACTATCGCTTACTAGCCGGCACCGATTCCAATAAAGACCAAAGCTACTTCTTATGTCAGTTAAATCAGGATCAACTTTCGAAATCCCTGTTCCCAGTAGGCCAACTGTTGAAACCTGAAGTGCGCGAAATTGCCAGGCAACAGGGGTTGATTACCGCTGAACGCAAAGATTCACAGGGAATTTGCTTTGTGGGTAAGGTGGACCTTCCTGTCTTTCTTCAGCAGAAACTTGCTGCAAAAAAAGGAAATGTAATCGAAATTGATGCCTCTTTTATGAGGAAGAAGGTATTACCCTTTTTACCCGAAAATTTAGCTAAACTTTGTGATTCCTTCCCCTATAAACCGTGGAATGGGAAAGTGATCGGGGAGCATAACGGAGCCCATTTCTACACCATTGGTCAACGCAAAGGGCTAAACATTGGCGGATATGAAAAACCACTTTTTGTTCTGGCAACCGATGTAATACGCAATATTATTTACGTTGGCGAAGGACAGGATCACCCTGGTCTGTTCCGCCGTGGATTGTTTATTCCAAAGGTGGATATTCATTGGGTGCGCCCCGATTTTGAAATGTCCGAAAATGGGGAACGTGAATTTCTGATTCGCATCCGGTATCGTCAACCGCTTGAAAAAGGAATCATAACAATGAAACCTGAAGGAGCCTATATCCTTTTTAATGAAGAGCAACGCGGAATCACTTCCGGTCAGTTTGCAGCCTGGTACCTCGATGACGAATTGATTGGTTCAGGGGTAATCAACTGATTTGCAGCCTAATGCATCAATGCGTAATAATTCTAAATAAGGATTATTGCATTTCGTATACTTTCCTGATTTACAATAATATCCGGCTTTTTGTTATTTAGATCCAAATTATTTCAATATTCCTTGCTTTCGGCTCATTCTTACATTATAATTGCATTAATTTAATCTAAATTAAAATAGTAGATCCGATGAGTTTTTTTTTACTTTGTCTGTTTCATAAACCTTCCAAGCCTAAACTTACATTATACTATCTCTGAATTATATCGGCTAATAGTCTATATAATAATGTATATCAAGTATATATGCTTTATTTACCTATAATTGGATTAACAGTATGGAAAGAAGGGAATTTGTCAGGAACAGTTCATTGATTACAGCAACTATTGCAGTGTTTGGAAGTATAAAATGGGTCAATGGTAAACCGGTAGGAGACACGCCAACTACCTCTGATATTTTAGGTCCTTATTATCGCCCGGGAGCACCGGTACGCACCAATATTAATCCCGGGGGTTTTACTGGAGTTCCCCTTCACTTGTCAGGAACAATTTTTAAGGATGATGGGAATACCCCGTTTAAAAATTGTCTGGTTGAAATCTGGCAGTGCAATCAAAATGGCGAATATGATAATTTGTCGGATGATTACAATTACCGCGGAGCCACCAGGACCGAAGATAATGGTTCTTATCATTTTATTTCCACCTATCCGATGGCATATAAGGTTGACCCTGTTAACAATAAATACCGCCCTTCTCATATTCACATGCGTGTTGAGGGTGCATCAGGTGACCGCGACTTAATTACCCAGGTTTATTTTCAGGGAGACCCCCATCTTACTGAAGATTCTTCCTCTTCTGCACCGTCGGCCATAAATCGCATTCTGAAAACTTCGAAGAATTCAAAGGGTGAAATAACCGTAGATTTCGATATTGTGATGTCTAAGGAGTTTCCTCTCGAAGCGGCAGTATACGGGCAGTTATGTGGTCTTTATGACACAGGAAAAGATTCGAAGGTCGAATTTTTCAGGAAAGGTGATCTGCTCTATTCAAAATGGAACGGACAAATTTCAGATGCACTTTACTACAAAGGGAATAATTCGTTTGAGGATGGAAGCGGATTGAATGTTCAATTTGAAATCCTGGGGCATGGTTCTGTGAGTATGAATTACTCTTATACCGAAAATGGGTCGCAAAAAACTATTAAAGGGACCAGAATCCTCAGTTATAATGAAAAACATAGAATATAAAGAACTGTTTTAATTACCATTGCTTCTTAGCATTGGGCTTTGGATGCAGCCCCTGATGCGCTTTTGTGAATTCTTAATTATTTAATTGTAAAATTTGTATCTTGATAAAAAGTATTAAAAACTACTTGTATTATGAAAACTAAATTAGTTTTATCTTTATTCTTATTGTTTTTTGGTGTTCAATCATGGTCTCAGAGTATCCCCATGATTGGTGATAATGCTCCGGCATTTAAAGCTGCAACTACAGCAGGGGACCTCAATTTCCCTTCGGATTATGGAGGAAAGTGGAAAATAATTTTCAGTCATCCGCGTGATTTTACACCGGTTTGTTCCTCGGAGGTTTTAACACTTTCGCATATGCAGAATGATTTTAACAAACTCAATGCGAAAATTGTAGTTGTCTCAACCGATAACCTGGAAAAGCATGTCATGTGGAAACAGGCTTTAGAGGAGACAACCTATAAGAACATAAATCCCGAGAAGATCAATTTTGCGATTGTGGACGATAGCCATTTGTCAATTTCCAAAAGTTATGGAATGCTGCATCTCAATTTAAGCACAACCAAGGATGTAAGGGGGGTCTTTATTATCAGCCCTGATGACAAGATCGCAGCAATCTATTTTTATCCGATGAGCATCGGAAGGAATATGGAAGAGATAAAAAGAACCCTTGTAGCACTCCAAACTGCTTCCGGTACTGGTAAAGACCGTTGTCTGACACCTGCAAACTGGCAGGTGGGCGATGACGTGTTAGTTCCTTTCAAGCCTTATACCGAAAAAGAGGCTCAGGTTAATCCTGACCTGAAGTTGTCCTATTACAATGTTGGCTCTTATATGTGGTTTAAGAAAATGTAACCTTAAAAAGAAAAAGAAGAAGCCGTTTCAATTCGATGAAACGGCTTCTTCTTTTTAATTAAAGATGGTTATGATAAATCCCCTGCATTTTCAAGCAGATAGGCTTCCGCTTCAGTGCTCCAGAGTCCTAAATGATTCTCGCAGATCTCAGCCAGACGCGCATAAACCGGATTGGTAATTCCCTTTTGGGCAAATTCAGCAATCGGAGTTAAAGACATTTCAATGTGGTTGTAAATTAATTTCTTACCTCCCGGGATCTCGGGAAGATGTAAAGTTGCATCAATTACCGCATTGATTCCTCCGATATGGGTAACCAATCCGGCCGGATCCAGACCTGCAGACATTAACTGAAGAGCCTCCTTCATATCATCGGTATTCCCGCCGCTGGTTCCAACAATATGGGTATATGCATAATGTACATTATAGAAATTCAGGGTTGCCCTGAAATTAGGGTCAGAGGGTCCGGCGAAGAAATTCAGGCATCCATCAAAGGCCAGCAAGGCATCGGCTTGCTCAACAACGGGTGCAACGGGGGCAAAAACAAAAATGTCATTAAACCCTTCCCCACCGGAAATTGTTTTTAAATCCTCAACAGGATTGGCGAATTTGGAAGTATTCACATATTGCAAGTCGATTCCTCTGGATGTTGCGAATGCTACTGTATATAAACTTGCAGCGCGGTCGAGACGTGTCTGATCGATATCTGTGACCACAAGCAACGCTGGTTTGCGGTCGTCGCGATGAAGCACATAATTGATCGCAGCAAGTCCCATGGGGCCCACGCCAGCCAATAATGCCATTTTCCCGCCATCGACAATCTCCATTTTATGAATATAGGAACCAGGAGTGGTATGATAATTGGCATGGATTGCCCCGATCACGCACGAAAGTGGTTCGGATAAGGAGGCCGGGTAAAAACCTTCTCCTGTAAAAGGAAGCAGACAATTCATTTCCATCACTTCATTGGGGATCACAACGTATGTGGCATCTCCGCCGATGTGTTGATAGGAATAGCCGGGGGCTCCCATAACACCTACAGGACCGTCCGGATAGTTGATCGCAGGCTGTATCGAGAATTTATCCCCAACTTTAAATTTATGTTCCCATTTCGATCCGATTTCAACGAGTTCCCCTGCAAATTCATGTCCGATAATCACCGGATTTACATTGCAATCATTGGGGATTCGCTTATGATCCGATCCCTGTCCTGCAGCTTTATATGACGACATGCACAAGCTGTCGCACACTACTTTAGCCAATATTTCGTTCTCCTTAATAGGCGGCAACTCGAATTCCTCGAGTCGTAAATCTTTTTTTCCGTATAATCTGACTGCGCGTGTTTTCATGATGAATAATTAAGTTTTAATTTGTGGTGCTGGCGGCTAGCTGCTGGCTTCTGGCTGCTGGCAGTTTATTCGCCAGTATATAGATTATCTGTCAAAGTGTTTTATGACGTTATTTAATTTTTTCCCGAGCAATTCACATTTTAGATGAATAGACTCATAAGTTGCTACCTCTTTTAATGAACCTGTTTCAAAGAGAGATTCAAGATGATCTATAGTTTCGTCATTTGAGGCTATGGCGTAAGTCAGGAATTTAAAATATTCTGCCTGATAGGTTCTTCTACCGTATCCTTCGACGATAGTAGATCTTACACTCTTTGAAGAACATCGGATCTGTTGACCGGTTTCAAATTGCTCAAATTTAGGTAACTGCTCCAAACTCATTTTGTGAATTTCTAATGCAACCTCTCTCGCGAGCTGCTATATCTCCAAATTCTTATACGACATATTTCCTTTTTAAGCAATGATTCCAATTTCAGCAAGAACAGCCAGCCGCCAGCTGCCAGTTGCCAGCCGCCAGCCCCTAGTTCAGCATATTCTGCCCACCGGTAACCGGCACAGCCTGGCCTGTTTCGTATTCCTGTTCCATGACATAAAAGATGGCACGCATCACATCGATAACCCGACACCCTCTGCCTGCAGGAACCTGGGCTTCGTAAAACGCCTTTACATCCTTGATTTCCTTAGCTCCCGGAACTTTTCCTGCGTTCAGGTATTGCACAAAGAGACCTCTTTCGGGGTCGCTCCAAAGCGGACCTTCGAAGAAATTACCGGGGCAGATCGAGTTGACTTTAATTTTGAAAGGCATCAGTTCCATAGCAAAAGATTGGGTAAGCCCTATACCACCAAACTTTCCGCCTGCATAGGCGAAATTCCGGTTACTCCCCTTCAATCCCGACTTCGAATTGATCTGGATAATATCGGTGAAATAATCTTCCTTAAACCTCGACTGAACCTTCATTATTTCAGAAGCATATTTGGCACACAGAAAATAGCCTTTGTAATTGATATCGGTCATCAGGGAGAAGGTTTCGGGGGTCATTTCATCAAGACCGCCGGCGCGAAGTATCCCTGCATTGCTGATAATGACATCCAATCCTCCAAAATGTTTTACCGTAGCTGCAATCATCGCTTCTACCGATTCTGCACTGCCCACATTGACTTTGACAAAATAAGCCTGGTTTGTCTGAGGATTTGCATTTAACGAATCGGCCATTTTCCCGCCGGTCTCCTCGTTGAGGTCGGCAATAACAACATTTGCCCCCTGCGCATACAACAGTTCGGCAATTCCGCCACCGAATCCCTGGGCTCCTCCGGTCACGATAATTATTTTATTCCGGGCACGACCGGAAACTTCCTTTACTTTTTGCTGAGGTTTGCCAAGAAGGTCATCAAGTGAGGCGGCATTTTCGGCGATGGCAACCAGTCCAATCCCTTTTAAAAGAATGTAGTCGGGGTGTGGAGTTCTGGATTCGTACCACGTTGACAATTTTACCGTTAAATCATCGATAATCTCATCAGGGTCTTTAGTCTCATCAACCACCAGAATTCCGGATGACTTTTTGATGAAATCAAGATTCAGCAAATCAGACTCATCTTCAGCCCTTACCAGTTCGGGCCGATCATCGAATCTGGCCACCATAATCATTTGCTGAGAGGTGAACATTCTGATTGCCGGAACGACACGATTAATGATCAAACTACTCATATTCCGTTTTTTGTAAGGTATTCAATCAATGCTTTACCGAGTGTTTTGTAATATTCACGTTTCTCCTGATCCGGTTTTCCTTCACTATCGACATAGCCTGCTCCTTCAGTTGCAACCAGGTATTGATGTGCGGCTGTTATGCAAGCCCCTTCGTAGTTAATCTCAAGGAGAACAGGACTCAAAGGCGTGGAATTCCTGGCAAAGAGCTCGATAGGCTCCATCGCCGGTGTATTATGTTCCGATCCAAAAGTCACCACAAATCCGTTCTGATTGAAGAATTCTGCGTATTCTTCGAGTACGGCAATGGTGTTGCGTGTGGTAATGAATTCCACTGAACAGATATTTCGTTCCCTGAGAATCTCTATGACGGTTTCCTTTGGTGATTCAAAATCGGTGAAATTGCCGTTGTTATCATCTGCAAGGAACGGATAAGTAGGGATTCCTCCCGATTTGAGAATCATTTGACAAACCATTTCCATATCGAGAAATGCCTCAGGGCTTTCGGGAATAAAAGCGGCACCGCCGGCTTTTAACAGGTTGCTACGAATCTCATTCTCTATTGCAGCAGAATTCCCAATATCCGATTTGGGTTCTTTATTTCCGAAAATAGTTTTATAGAACATTTCCCGTTCATAGGCAGTCACAAAATGATGGTTGATCTTCATTCGTAACGCTTTGGCCAGGTGGCGTTCCCTGACCATCCCCTTGGTTATGCCTGATCTGATCTGTTCATAATCGAGCTGAAACCCGGCATTGATTCGGACAAGTAATTCATTGATTTTGGCGCACATCTGCTGAACCTGACGATTAGATTCGGTCAAAACAGACTGAAGACTAAGGCTATACGGCCCATCAAGGTTTGCCGGGAAAGACAATCCTTTTCCGCTCAGGTAGGTTCGGCCCGGGTTGTTTGGGTCGTTAACCTTGATCCCTGCAGCCTGATCTGAACTGTTAAGGCTGATATATTCGATGTTAAAGAGGGGGAATATTTTTCGTTTGGCACAACCTTCAGCCCACTCGTCATAACCATTGACTGTATAGAAGTCATTAATGCCCACTACCTTAATATTCTCATTCACAGCCATATTTAATGCCTGTGAAATATCGGTAAAGGCACTAAATGAATAGGGTGTGTGCAGGTGGGCGTTTACCAGGCGGACCTGGCCATCACCATGCTTTTCGTACCATTTTAACAACTCCTCCTTTTCAGGGAAAATTTTCCAGAAATCCATATTGCCTTATTTTAGTTTGTCAAAAAAGAGAATCAGAAGACTCTAAGTTTCTTTTTTGCCACCAAGGCACCAAGACACGAAGATACACCAAGGTCTGATTTAACAGGATATTCTAAGTGTTTCTTTGAGTCTTAGAGCTTTGTGGCATTGTATAATCTTATTTCAGTTTGTCTTGAAATTAAACCCCCAGTTTTGCCCGGCGAATCTGTTCCAGATCACTGAAATTCTGCCCGGAGACATGCCCTTTTAAAGGTACAATCTTTTCATGGATTGCATCAATAAACCATTCAGGCTGCGGGAAAAAAGCTTCTTCCAGTTCATACGCCGGAGTGATCCAGTTTCTTGAACCAACCACAACAGGTGGTGCATCGAGGTAGTCGAAAGCAAGCTCGGTGATATTTCGGGCCAGTTCATTAAGGAACGAACCACGCGAGGTGGCATCTCCCGACACAATGATCCGACCTGTTTTTTTAACCGAGGCGACCACTTTTTCGTAATTGAATGGGACCAATGAGCGGGCATCAATCACTTCAGCTGAGAGGCCATATTTTTCTTCCAGAATCTTTGCTGCATCGAGTGCGCGGTAGAGCGTTGCACCGATTGTAAGGATTGTTACATCTTTCCCTTCTCGTTTCACATCGGGTTCACCGAACGGGATTTCGTAATATCCTTCGGGCACACCCCCTTTATGGAATTGCTCCCCAATATCATAAACACGTTGGCTCTCGAAGAAGATAACGGGATCAGTTCCCTGTAATGCGCTGTTCATCAGACCTTTTGCGTCATAGGGGGTCACCGGGAAGACTACTTTCAGTCCAGGGATATGGGCAACCAGTGAGGTCCAGTCCTGTGAATGCTGAGCTCCGTATTTGGAACCCACAGAAACCCTCATCACGACAGGCATTTTAAGCATATTCCCGCTCATCGCCTGCCATTTGGGAAGTTGGTTGAATACCTCGTCTCCGCAACGGCCAAGGAAGTCGCAATACATGATTTCAGGAATTACCCGGCCGCCACACATCGCATACCCAATTGCTGTTCCGACAATAGATGCTTCCGAAATTGGTGAATTAAATAACCGGTGATACGGGAGGGCTTCCGTTAATCCGCGGTAAACGGCAAATGCACCGCCCCAGTCGCGGTTCTCTTCGCCATATGCTACCAGGGTTGGATCTTTATAGAAACGGTCCACTATAGCGTCGAAGATCCCGTCACGCAATTGGTATTGCTTCATTTTTGAGAATGGTTTTCCATCGGCATCAAAGGCAAAACGCTCTTTTTTTGAAATCTGGATGACCCTGGGGTTTTCAGCCATTGGGTGATTCACCTCAGGAGTGCGGTCTTCCATTTTGTCAACCGACTGATTTGAGAATATCATCTCTCCAATCTGCTCTGGCCGTTTCATGATATCCATGCGGGGCGAAACCTCGTCATTAATAGAGAGTTTAAGCATTTCGACCATGATTTGCTTAATGTCAGCCCAGACTGAATCGAGTTTGTTTTGATCGGTTACCTTTGCATCAATAAGGCTTTTACCGAAAGAGGCAATGCTGTCCTGTGCCTGCCACGCTTCGATCTCCTCCTTGGAACGGTAAGATGAAGCATCTGAAGGGGAGTGTCCGCTGTAACGATAGGTAAGAATTTCAAGGAGGATTGGTCCTTTTTTCTCTTCAATAAGCTGCCGTTTGCGCTTATAAGCGTCAATCACTGCCAGGGGGTTATATCCGTCAACACGTTCGGCATGCATCTGGTCAGGATTTACCCCTGCACCGATACGGGCAACTTTACCATAACCCATCGTTTCACCGCAGGTTTGGCCACCCATCCCGTATTGATTATTCATCACGTTGAAAATAACTGGTAATCCGCCTTTCATGTCGCCTTCCCAAAGTTCGTTGAACTGATCCATGGAGGCGAATGAGAGACCTTCCCAGACAGGTCCGCAAGCCATCGAGGCATCCCCGATATTGGCAACGACTAATCCTGGTTTACGGTTGATTTTCTTGTATAATGCCGCACCTACAGAGATATCACCGCTTCCGCCAACAATGGCGTTGTTTGGATAAACTCCGAAAGGTGTAAAGAATGCGTGCATGCTTCCGCCCAACCCTTTATTAAATCCGGTCTCACGCGCAAAAATTTCGGCTAAAGTACCATAGATTAAAAATCTGCGGCCGAGTTCTTTTGTTGTTCCATGAAAGTCTTTCTTAACCACATTGAGTACAGTTCCATTGAAGAAAGACTCCATAATGGCTAAAAGATCAGCGTCGTTCAGTTTCTGAATTGCACTTAATCCCTTGGCCAGAATTTCGCCATGGCTGCGGTGTGAACCGAAAATAAAATCTTCAACGGTAAGTGTATAGGCCATTCCGACCGCCGCAGCTTCCTGACCAGCCGAGAGGTGAGCCGGGCCGGGATGATCGTAAGGTACTCCACTGTATTCACCTGTTGTCTTAATCAGGTTCAACATTGTTTCGAATTCACGGATTACTACCATGTCGTGGTAGATGCGAAGGAGATCGTCGTTCGAAAAATTTGCTTTTTCTTCGGCAACTGTTTTTGCGTATTGATTTACCGGGATTGGTTTGAAGGTGATTTCTCCGGCTTGTCTGGCCACACTTGGGTCAATAAACTGAACTTTAGGCATAAGACTTTTTAATTGATGTTGAGAAGATTTCTGGTCTTCTTATTTTTAAAATGAGAAAATTGTCTCTTTGAAAATTTCCGAAATGGTGGGATGAGGGAAGATAACCTCTTCCATCTCTTTGATAGTCATTTCCATTTCAATGGCCATTGAAGCTCCGTAAATAATCTCCCCGGAAGGATTTCCCAGGATGTGAACACCCAGAACTTCACCATATTTTGCTCCGATCAACACTTTGCAAAGACCGCTGCCACCTTCATTTTCGGCAATAAAACGGCCGGCAAAAGCGAGTGGCAATTTGGCAACCCTATATTCGATGTTCTGCGCTTTTGCACTCTCTTCTGTGAGTCCGACACCTGAAAACTCAGGATTTGTATAGACAACACCGGGAATGGCATTGTAACGCATCTGATCATTACGACCTGTAAGATTGTTTACCACTACTTCACCTTCGCGGCTGGCGGTATGGGCTAATAATGAGAATCCGGTTACATCACCTGCTGCGAAAACGTTGGGGACATTGGTCCGCATTTTTTCGTCAACCTTGATTCCGCCACGGTTTAGTTCAACACCGATGTTTTCAAGACCGAAACCGGCAGTATTTGGTTTGCGGCCAACACTTACAAGAATTTTTTCACCAGTAACAGAGGAGGTTTTTCCCCCTTTTTCGAAGAATACTTCATTTCCCTTAACTTCGGTAACCTTTGCTGAAAGATTAAAGGTGATCCCTTTCTTGGTATATTCTTTTCTAAGCATCGCGCTCATCTCACTATCCATACCGGTAAGGATTTCATCCAGCATCTCGATAATGGTTACTTTGGTGCCAAGGCTGTTGTAGAAACTTGCAAATTCGAGGCCGATAACACCACCACCAATAATAACAAGCGATTCAGGTCTCTCTTTAAGGTCGAGGATTTCACGGTTGGTAAGGATTAAATCACCTGGTGCTCCAAGTCCCGGGATGGGAGGCAAAAAGGCTTCCGATCCCGTGCAGATTAAAAGATTGGTGGCAACAACTTCCTGCCCTCCAACAGTTATTGCGATTCCGTCAGCCGAACGCCCTTTTATATATGCTGAGTCTTTGATCACTTCAACATGGTACTCTTTCATTTTTGAACCTACGCCGCTAACTAATTTTTTGACCACCTTTTGTTTGCGGGCCATCATTTTTGAAAAGTCGAAAGTGACTTCTTTGGCCTCTACGCCATATTTTGAAGCACCAACAGCATTGTCATAAAGTTTGGCACTGTAGAGCAACGTTTTGGTCGGGATGCAACCTTCGTTGAGGCAGACGCCGCCCAGTTCACCTTTTTCAATCAAAACGACCTTAAGTCCTTTTTTACCAGCTCTTTCAGCTGCGACATATCCGGCAGGTCCCCCGCCGATTATTGCTAAATCGAATGTTGTACTCATTTATGTTTCTCCTATTTATTAAAGTTCAAATTCAAGGTTTTCAATTTCTGTGGCGATTTGTTTGAGGAACCTTGTAGCTTCACCACCGTCGAGAGCCTGATGATCATAAGTCAGACTGAGTCCGATATAGGGTACAAAACCGTATGCTCCGTCGCCTAAATCCTTAGGACGGGGAACAATGGTGTTAACGCCCAGGATTCCAACCTGAGGCAAATTGATAACAGGGGTGAACATTTCAACGCCATAATTTCCGAGATTTGAAACGGTAAACGAGGCCGCTTCCGCAGATAGCAATTCAGGATTGATTGCCCCTTTGCGGCAGGATACCGCAATTTCGCGCATCTGGTTCGAAAGTCCCTGAATGGAGAGGTCATCAGCATTCCGGATTGCAGGAACCATCAGTCCGCGATCGGTATCGACCGCTATCCCAAGGTGTATTTTGTTGAAATATTTCACACTATCGCCAAGAAAATGGGCATTGGCCTGCGGAAATTTCCGCAAAGCTTTGACCACTGCAAAACAAACCATATCATTAATAGTAATGTTCACAGGATAACCATTATCATTTGCTTTTTTAACTTTTCTGCGTAATTCTAACATTCTGCGGGCATCAGCGCCCAAATGGTGGGTCAATTGCGCCGAATTCTGCAACGACTGGTGCATTGCTTTGGCAATCAACTTCCGCATATTGGATAGTTTCTTGATTTCGAAATCGTTGGCGTATATTGGATTTGGAGCGGTCAGATCTTTGGCTTTTACCGAACCTCCCAAACCAGATCCCTGAGAGGCAGGTTGCAACTGCTCTTCACCGGCTATCTTTCTTGCCAGCGGGGTGGTTTTGGGATGACTTTCGATCACTGCCTTCACATCCTGTTCGATGATCCGTCCGCCAGGTCCGCTTCCTATAATTCCTTCGAGAGTAATTCCCTCCTTTGAAGCCAGGTTTTTAGCTCGTGGCGAGACCGAACCGGATCCCGCAGACAGACTGACTGGTAAAGAAACAATAGTTCCAACAGTTTCTATTGTTTCTTTTATTTCTATTGTTTCTATAATTTCTGCTTTTGCTCCGCCGGGTCGGAAGCTATCAACAGGTTCACCGGGAGAACCAATCACGCAGACATTAGTCAGGACAGGAACTTCGTCTCCGGTTTCGTAGAAAAGCTCTAAAAGAGTTCCATCAACGGCAGCCTCTTCTTCAAAGGAGGCTTTATCGGTTTCATAGGCAAAAAGGATCTCCCCTTTTTTAACCTGGTCACCCTTTTTCTTATTCCATTCGGTAATTATACAACTTTCAACAGATTGCCCCTGTTTAGGCATGATAACAACAAAAGCCATAGTTTGAGATATTTTTTTGCAAAGATATTTTATTGAACTTGTATTTACAAGTAATTTATTAGTTTATTTTTTTTCAACTATATAAAATTATTTAAAGGTAAGATATACAGGTATATAATACTGAATTATATATCATATCATGTAATTACATATTTTTGTTTTGTGGAATATTTTATTATTTTTGCAGTTCTATAATTTTCAAATCCAAAATGTGATCAGCGACCTGGAGACATCAATTCCGCAGCATCGAAAAGTATATGAGATCCTAAGATCGCATATTACTGAT
>TBL_comb47_HYPODRAFT_10002675_pt1 | contig 21803 bp, 23 predicted proteins | sample TroBogypolimnion_40_FD_10682 | JGI IMG/M metagenome (IMG submission 10682) | reverse complement strand
GCCGCGCAAAGGGTCGCACCCACATCTCAGCTTAAATCGTGCTTCCAGCATCCAACCGTATGCGCCGAGGCCAAGATTTTTCTAGAACTACCAAGACTGGGCATCGGGCAACCTCCGATTTATTAGTTCTCTACTTTTTGACCCATGAGCAATTACCGAGCGTTCCGCAAGTTGGGTTAATTATTAACAAGAGCGTCGGTGGATCAGTGACGCGCCATCGCATCGCCCGCCAATTACGACACACAATGGCAGAACATATAAAGGATTTGCAACCACATACCCAAATTGTTATTCGCGTCTTAAAAAACCAGAGTGATTATCGCTCCGATCTATCTGCGCTGATTGCGAAAGTTATAAAAAGAACCGGCGCGCACCAATGAAGAAAATCTTGATCGCGCCTATTAGATTTTGGCAGATCGCCATCTCGTCAAATATAGCCCCCCGATGCAAATATTTCCCATCATGTTCGCAATATACGATCGACGCGATCAAAGAATTCGGTTTAAAAGGTTTGATGATGGGGGCTTGGCGGATCCTCCGTTGTAACCCATGGTCACATGGCGGCGTCGATTACGCCGGCGGCAAGCGAGTTGTCTACGAACATCTAAAGGGAGCTAAATAATGAACGCGATACTGCACCCCCTGTACTACGCGGTTACATGGGTTATGGTCACTTTCCACACCATGCTCGGTTGGATGCTCGGCAAAGATTCACACGAATCCCTTAAGTGGACCCTTTCCATTGTTCTTCTCGTAGTATTAATTCGAGTAATTCTGATCCCACTCTTTGTGAAGCAGATTAAATCGCAGCGGGCCATGACCGCGCTGCAACCACATATGAAAGAGATTCAGAAGAAGCATAAAGATGATCGTCAAAAGCAATCCGAAGAGATGATGAAGCTCTATAAAGAGCATAAAACCAACCCACTGGCACCATGTCTCCCACTGCTCGCACAAGCCCCAATTTTCTTTGCACTATTTAGAGTACTAAGTGGAATCGCACACAACACTTCATATGTTCCAAATATATTAACTGTAAAACTTTTAACTACGGCACATGATGCAAAATTCCTCAGCGCTCCCATCGCAGATAGCTTCCTTAGCCATAACGCAACAACAGGCACCAAGATCGTTACGGTCTGCCTCATTGCATTCATGTCTGCCACAACATTTACAACCCAACGCCAATTGATGGTGAAAGGAATGCCAAAGGTCGACCCATCAAATAATATGATGGCGCAACAACAGAAGATAATGTTGTACGTATTTCCATTCATCTTCGCAATCTCCGGAGTGAACTTTCCAATCGGTGTTCTGATCTACTGGTCAACGACAAACCTCTGGACCTTTGGTCAGCAGTACTACGTCATCAAAAGAAACCCAACGCCAGGTTCACCTGCCTATGAAGAGTTACAACGCAAACGCGGAATTTCCGAGGCGGGCGATACGCAGACACCCGAAGGCATGACAGAGGCGCAGCGCGAGGCAGAGGCGGCCAAGAGCCGGCAACGCCAACAACCGAAAAAGAAGAAACCTCGTAAATAGCCCTTAAATACCCACAAAATATAACAAAAGGTTTAAATCCGACAGAAAGGCAGCACAATGACTGAGACCGAGATAGTTCCTGAGACCGAGACCGTAGTAGAGACCCCAAAAAAGTCCCTCATCGCTCGTTTGGAAGAAGAGGGTGATGTCGCGGCGGATTACCTCGAGGGGTTGCTCGATATTGCCGACCTTGATGGGGATATTGATATTGATGTAGAGAATGAACGCGCTTCACTGGCCATCGCCGGTGGCGCCCTCTCTCACCTCGTTGGAGATAGCGGTGAGGTACTCGATGCGCTCCAAGAGCTCACTCGCCTGGCGGTTCAAACCTCCCTGGGTGAGCGTTCCCGCTTGATGCTGGATATCGATAACTTTCGCAGCAACAAGAAGATTGAACTGACCAAATTGGCACATGAGATTGCAGATGAGGTTAAATCCTCTGGCGAACAGGTAAAACTCAAACCAATGAATGCTTTTGAACGAAAAGTGATCCACGACACAATCCAAGAGATTGGGCTGACGAGCGAATCAGAGGGCGAAGAACCAAACCGTTGCGTGGTGGTTCTACCAGCTTGATCGTTTCACGTGAAACACTCCTAGAGAGTTACTTTAAAGCTAGCCCGGATAAGGCCGATCGCTATGCGCAAATCCTTGGAACATGGGGGATTGAACGCGGTTTGATTGGCCCCAAAGAGGGAGAGCGCATTTGGGAACGCCACATTGCAAATTGCCTTCCTTTAATGACCCTGATCCCAGAGGGAGTAAGGGTGGCAGATATTGGCTCAGGAGCCGGATTGCCTGGAATAGTTATCGCGTTAGCGCGCCCTGATCTAGAGATTGTTCTTGTTGAGCCGCTCCAGCGACGGGTGGATTTCTTGCTCGAGGTTATTGGCTTGCTAGATCTACCTATAACGGTAATACGGGGCAAGGCCGAGAGCGTCAAAAGAAGCTTTGAAGTTGTCACCGCAAGGGCAGTTGCGCCACTTCCTAAACTGCTGGCAATCTCTTGGGATCTAGTTAAAAGAGATGGAGCACTTCTTGCCATGAAGGGAGAAGGGGCCCAGACAGAGATTGACTCTACAGAGCCAAAGAAGCACTCAATAACCACGCTCCACATCATCGAACTGCCTGGATTTGAAATCTCGCGTGTCATCGAGGTACGAAACACTGCTTAACTACGCCTATGAGTGATTCACGTGAAACACCAAAGGTGGAGGAGAAGAAGCTCATTGGAGTTCGTCGCCTCAAAGAGCCTATGCCACAACCGATCAAAACTCGGATCTTCACCGTGGCCAACCAAAAAGGCGGAGTGGGAAAGACCACCTCTGCAGTAAATCTAGCGGCGGCAATGGCAATGGGAGGGCTAAAGGTCCTCGTTATCGATTTGGATCCACAAGGAAATGCCTGTACCGCCCTTGGGGTCGACCGCAATAGAACTCCTGGGATGTATGAAGTCTTGGTTGATGAAGTTGATCTCTCCCAAACAATCCAAAAAGTTGCAGGTTTTCCTAGCTTGGAATGCGCTCCAGCAAATCGCGAGCTCGCAGGCGCCGAGATCGCCCTAGTTACATTTGTTGCACGCGAAAGTATTCTTAAAGGCGCACTCTTGAAATATCTCGGCGAGCGAGATGCGCGCGGAGATCGTCTGGATTATGTAATTATCGATTGCCCACCAAGCTTGGGCTTGCTGACTATCAACGCGCTAACCGCAGCAGAAGAAGTCCTCGTTCCTATTCAATGCGAGTACTACTCGCTGGAGGGAATCTCCTTACTTATGGAGACGCTGGGAAAGATTCAAAGAGCCCTTAATCCATTAGTTCGCGTCAGCACAATTCTCCTCACGATGTTCGATTCACGCACTCGATTAGCGAACGATGTTGCAGATGATGTTAGGCGTCACTTTCCCAATGAATTAATTGATATTCCAATACCTCGCGCAGTACGAGTTTCTGAAGCGCCATCTTTTAATCAAACAGTCATGACATACGACGCAGCTTCCCCTGGTGCAATTGCATATATGGGGGCTGCGCGTGAAATAGCACGGAGAGGATCTGCAGCATGAGTGCAGTGCGCAAGGGAGGTTTGGGTCGCGGTTTAGATGCACTCATCCCCACAACAACTATTGGTGATGTTGTAAACAATTCTGGAGTTATTGCAGGTACTGCTCTTGAAGTTGATATCAACGCAGTCCAACCAAATAGCAAACAACCACGTACCTATTTTGATGAACGCGCCCTACATGAATTAGCGGCATCGATCAAAGAAGTTGGCGTTATGCAGCCCCCAGTTGTTCGCGAGATTGGTGCTGGTCGTTACGAATTGATTATGGGTGAGCGACGATTACGCGCCTCCAAAATAGCTGGGCTAAAAACTATTCCCGTCATTCTTCGTGCATCAACAGATAATGAGATGTTACGTGAAGCTTTATTAGAAAATATTCACCGTAGCGAACTCAATCCCCTTGAAGAAGCCGCCGCTTATCAAAACTTACTTAATGATTTTGGCTACACCCATGAAGAGCTTGCGGTGAAAGTTGGGAAATCTAGACCAGTTATTACTAATACTTTACGTCTTCTCAACCTTCCAGCTTCTGTGCAAAGAAGAGTGGCAATAGGAATTCTCTCCGCAGGACATGCGCGTGCGCTGCTCTCATTAACTGATGCACATGAGATCGAAACGCTGGCAAACCGGATAGTTGCCGAAGGCTTGAGTGTTCGCGCGGTAGAAGAGATTGTTGCGACAAGCGATGGAAAAAGGAAGGGCGAGAAAGTAAAGCGCCATACATCGCCAAACCCATACTTAAAAGAGTTGGGTGATCAACTTGGCAATAAACTCGATACTCGCGTCACTATCGAGTTAGGGAGAGAAAAAGGCAAGATAACCATCGAGTTCGCGGATGAAGAGGATTTAAAACGAATTACCCAGCTGCTTAGATAAGTGCGCGGTTTTCCATCTCGGTGCGTATAACTCCACCCAAAGCTTTTATACCTTCACGAATTCTCTCTGGGGTGGGGTAGCAGTACGCCAGGCGCATAGACCAACTTCCAAAACCATCCGCATAGAAAGCGGTACCGGGAACATAGGCAACCTTTGCGGCGATCGCCTTTGGCATCAGGGCGGTCGTATCAATTTCAGGGGGAAGGGTCACCCAAATATAAAAACCTCCGTGCGGCTTAGTCCAAATAGCGCCCTCTGGGAAATACTCTTCCAAACTTTCTAGCATCGCATCGCGACGGATCTTATAAAGTTTACAAAATGAAGCGATTTGATCGCGCCAAGGTTGGTCTGCCAAATAACCGCTAATAGATAACTGTGTGAAATTAGATGGACAGAGAATCGAACTTTCTGCCGCGATCACCAACTTCTCCTTCAACGCTTGAGGGACCAAAGCCCACCCAACTCGGAAACCGGGAGCAATCGTCTTTGAGAAGGAACCAAGGTAGATAACATTCTCAGAATCTTGTGCGCGCATCGCATTAGGCGATGGTTTGTCGAAACCGAGAAGGCCATAAGGATTATCTTCAACTATAAAGATCTTTTCTGCGGCGCAGATTTCAAGTATCTCTGTGCGTCGCTCTGCTGGCAGAAGTACCCCGGCAGGATTTTGGTAATTAGGGATGAGGTATAGGAATTTAATCTCTTGACCAGATTTACGCACTGCTTCAATCGCTGCGCGAAGCGCTTCTGGGATCATTCCTTCGTCATCCATCTGCACATGAACAACATTGGCTTCATATTGCTTAAAGGTTCCTAGCGCTCCAACATAGGATGGCGCTTCCACCAAAACCACATCGCCGGGATTAATAAAGATACGAGAGATGAGATCAAGGGCTTGTTGTGAACCAGTCGTAACAATGATGTCATCTGGATGCGCCCGGATACCTTCTAAAGCCATGACATCGCAGATCTGTTCGCGTAACTTCGGGTGGCCCTGGCCGCTTCCATACTGCAGGGCTTCATTGCCATTCTCTTTAATGAGTTTTTCAACGACTTCAGCCATCATCTCCATAGGGAGAGCTGAGAGGTTTGGCATACCACCAGCAAGAGAGACGATCTCGGGGCGGGAGGCGACGGCAAATAAGGCTCGAATCTCGCTGGCTTGCATCAACTCGGCGCGGTGGGCAAAGCGCTGCGTGAGTTGTTGATCTTCACCTGTGCGAAAACGCTTTACCTCATTAGACATTAGACAATTCTGCCACACCAATGAAGGGGTATGGGTCGCCTTTATTTACGCAGACCAGCCCTGCGCAGATCAGAGATCTTCAGAGTTCCCGTCTTTGCATCGTTCTCAGCGCTTAAGTAAAGGCGTTGAATTGCAACCATCAAAGCTTCTACGACTGTTTCACGGAAGGCGGGGTCGGAAACTCTTTTGGCATCCCCAGGGTTGGTTTCATAACCCAATTCAATACGAACGGTAGGAGATTTAGTCAGACGGAGCAGATCCCAGGTTTTTGCATGAATTCGACAGTTAAGGAGATCGGTCCGAGCGCAAATTTCTCGCTGTGCCAGCGTGGCAAAACGTTCGCCTACTATTGAGTGCACCCCATGAGAGTCGCTGCCATAGTAATAAGTGGCAACTCCATGAGCTTTCTCGTTTATATGACGATCTTGATGCATAGATATGACCAGATCAGCGTTAGAGGCATTTGCAATCTCAATACGTTCAGAGTCACGCGGGGCGGAAGAGAGGGTGCGAGTTAGAAATACATTTACCCCAAGGGCAATCAATCGTCCTTCCAGGCGCTGTGAAAGATCGAAAATATCAGGTGAATCAGATGGATCAATAACAATCACTTTTCCAGCGAGTGCCGGTCCGCGTTCGGCCCGTATCGCCGCATCTCGGAGTTGGATCGGAGCCCCACCAGAGACGATCTTCTTTAACCGCAACATCGACATGATGGTTGCAGGCCCACATCGACCATCAACCTTTGCACCGACTGATTTCTGGAAATCCATCACTGCAACTTCACTCTCGATACCAAATATGCCATCAACCCGGCCGCAATTAAATCCCATCTCACTCAGTTGAGATTGCAGGGCAGCGACATCGTCCCCGCGCATTGGAGGTGAAGTGAGGGAGAGAACTCGGTCCCCTAATTTCCGTCTCGCCTCGTCGAGGGCGCGCAGCGTGATGGCATCTACAACCCCAGTAACGGTTAATCCTCGAGATTGCTGAAACTCTTTAACTGCTGATTCAACGCTGGCGTTAAAAATTGAACTCTCTGCTTTTAACAAATTTAGGCGCGCGAGATAATTAGTTACCTGTAAAACAAGATCGCCCGATCCACCAAAAGTTAGATCGGGCGTCATGAGAACTCGTTAATTCGATACTTAATAAACTACTGGATATAGTCCGCTAGATCTTTGAGAAGAGCAGGCTTTGGCTTAGCTCCAACAATACTTTTTACAACTTGACCACCAACAAATACATTCATGGTCGGGATTGAAGTGATTCCATATTTCATTGCGATGGAAGCTTCTTCATCGGTATTAAGTTTCACGATTTTGATCTTTCCGGCATGTTCGCCAGCAATCTCTTCCAAGATTGGGCCAACAGCGCGGCATGGGCCACACCACTCTGCCCAGAAATCTACGAGTACTGGCGTCGTGCTCTTAAGAACTACCTCTTCAAAGGTGGCAGCTGTTACTGGCGATGTATTGCTCATTTTTCTCCCTCGATTATGTAAATAAAACCACTGCTATAAATAAAATCAGAGTACGAATTCTAGTGTCCCGCTAAGAATCTTTCAGCGTCTAACGCGGCTTCACATCCAGTTCCTGCTGCGGTGATCGCTTGGCGATAGGTGTGGTCAACGAGATCCCCGCAGGCGAATACTCCTGGGAGATTGGTCCGCGTAGAACGTCCATCGACCTTCACATAACCTTCGGGGTCGAGATCAATTTGACCGAGAAGAAGTTCAGAGCGTGGTGAATGTCCGATAGCGACAAAGAGTCCAGTAAAAGCCCGTTCGCTCTCGGTACCATCAACAGTGTTACGTAACTTAAGGCCGGTGACATTTTGATCACCCAGAACGTCAATGACCTCGGTATTCCATACAAATTCAATTTTAGGATTTGCAGTAGCTCTCTCAATCATAATCTTAGATGCGCGTAAGGAATCCCTACGATGAATGAGAACAACTTTGGACGCAAACCGAGTTAAGAAGGTCGCCTCTTCCATCGCTGAGTCACCACCACCGACAACCGCTATCTCTTGATCTCGAAAGAAGAATCCATCACACGTTGCACACCAAGAAACACCGCGACCCGATAAGCGTTTTTCGTTAACGAGACCAATCTCTTTATAAGCAGATCCTGTAGCGAGAATTACAGATTTAGTACGGAGAACGTTTCCACTGCCATCAGTTAATACTTTGATATCTCCAGCAAGTTTCATTTCAACGATATCGTCGCGCACCAATTTCGTGCCAAATTTTTCACATTGCGCTTTAAGATTGTCCATCAAATCAGGTCCGATAATTCCTTGCGGAAAACCTGGAAAATTCTCTACCTCTGTGGTGTTCATCAGTGCGCCACCCGCGGTTACCGAACCTTCGTAGAGGACTGGAGCGAGCTGGGCACGGCCAGCGTAAATGCCTGCCGTATATCCCGCTGGACCAGAACCTACGATAACTAGGTCGTGGATTGTGTCACTCACTAGCACACCATCTCTCTCTTAAATATCTACGAAATTACTATTAACGCTGGCGCTTTAAAAAGAGCGAGAAAGCGGCGTTCACTTCTACGATCTTAAAGGTCTTGGCTAGACCAAGGTAGCCCAACCCGCTTAAGCAGAGAACAACTAATAACTTAAGACTATTCCCTCCTGGTATATGCCCCATTACAAGATAAAGCGGTACAGCTACCGAACAGTAAATGGCAGCTAAGCGCATATATAGACCGGTGATCTCATGTGTCCGTATCACGACGTCATATCTGCGCAGTAAACGAATAGAGGTCCAGGCCCCAATGTAGTAACTCAAGGCGAGGGCAGCAGCCAGGCCTACCGTTACCCATTTAGCAGGAAGAGTCATCGCTAGAAGAATGGCGACAATGCTGGCCACGATATTCATGATTGCATTGCTAAGTACCTGCAGCTTTACATTTTCAAAAGCATTAAGCCCACGTAGAGCTATCAAATTGATACTTAACGGCAGTAGTCCAAGAGCAAAGGCAGAGAGAACTAGCCCAAGATAGCGGGCATCTGCATTTGAGATTCCAAAGAAAAGAGTCCTTGTGATCAAGGGTCCAAAGAGCAGAAAAGCGATGGCACTTGGGACTGTCACGATCCCAACTAACCGAATGGCACGCACTAACTCATCGTGAATCTCTTTAAATTTGCGATCGATAGCGTGGCTAGAGAGCAGAGGAAGGATTGCGGTAACTATCGAAATAGTAATCACCGAGTGGGGCAACATAAGAATTAGAAAGGCATTTCCATATGGTGTGTATCCGACGCCCGTTGTGATTCCCTCTTTGAGAGCTCGAACGGCAGCACCGGTCGATAAGTTGACGGTGACGAGATAACTCAACTGCGAGAATGCCGCAAAGGCTAAGGCCCAGGAGGCCAGGTGGAGCGATTTCTTAATTTCAGGATCGCGCCAGTCAAAGCGCGGGCGAATCTTTATCTTCGTCTGTCTTAGCACTGGAATAAGACAGGCCAACTGGACTACAAATCCTGCAGTAGTTCCAATTCCAAGCCAACTGGCTTGGCTGTGGGAAATGGTAGAAACCTTCCAACCTTTGGAGATATGCAAGAAGTAAATGAATACTCCAATAACAACAATATTGTTAAACACTGGGGCCCACATCATTGGGCCGAACTTTCCCTTTGCGTTTGCAACCTGCCCTAAAAGTGCGAAAAGTCCCATAAAGAAGATTTGTGGCAAGCAATAACGCATAAAGAGAACTGTGAGGTTGAACTCTGGTCGACCGACATAACTACTTGCAAAAAGTCGCACCAAGAGAGGTGCGGCAATCGTTGAAACAAGGACCAGGAGACCTAGAACGACACAGGTAGCAGTAATTAAACGCGAGACAAAAGCGGAGCCACCATCTTCTTGTCGAATGGCTCGCACTAACTGAGGAACAAAAACTGCGGTAAGTGCGCCGCCAATAATAAGGTTATACAAAATGTTTGGCATGGTGTTAGCCACATTGTAAGTATCACCCAAGAGTGTGGTTCCAAGAACGGCAACGAGAAGTAGACCGCGTATTAATCCAGTAACACGTGAGACAAATGTCCCCGCCGCCATGATGGCGGAAGATCGAACGATCGAGTTATCGCTCATTTCTTCCTTCTTCTAATACGACGAATACTTTGAATGGTTGCAGCAATAAAGAGGACGATAGCCGCTCCTGTTGTGAACCAGGTAGCGACAGGGCTGATGACAGAGAGGGCAATGGGGTAAGTAACTGGGTCGCCGAGGAGATCACCGCTAGTAGTCGTGAGTTCGATTGCAAGTTCGGAGGAACCCGATGTCAGCACAGTAAGGGGAACCATTACTTGAATCTTAGATTTTGCGGGGATCAGAAATTGTGGCAGATCGCCAATTACTACCTTGAAATTGCTGGGAATGACAGTGAGGTTCACTTTAATGTCGCTAGGAAATCCATTGGTCAAAGTAATCGGTAGGTTCTGATGAGTAGAAGTCACCGTGAATTTTCCGGGGCTTAAATGGACAAGATGGATCTGATCATACGCAGATGCAGTGAGATCACGGATCAGGTATGCGCGTCGATCCTTACTAAGGTCAGGGTTGAGAATTTTTATAAGAGCTAGGCGATAGGTATCTATCGAGGTCGGGGCAATATATTTAGCAGTTTGTGAAAAATAAGTAGCTGCCTGGTTGATAGCGGAGATATCCGCAGAAGCAAGTCCAAAGCCACTATGCGATTGATAGTAGGCGGGAATCGATATCACGCGACCTAGCAAGGTTTCGAGCCGAGTGCGTGATATTGATAAAACATAATTGACTTCATGGGGTGAGAGTCGATTTACCCAGTAGGAAGAGGGATTGCCATAAGCCATAGCCTTAACGCTGGCAAACCTAGTATCCGTAATTAGTTGCGCTAACCAAGATTGCGCAAAGAGCTGACCGACACCTGCTACACCAGAAGTAAGGGTATATCCATTGCTCATCGCTTCAACTTCTTCAATAAGTGCGGGATCAATCACCCACATTCTTGTTCCTGCAGGTGGATTGAAAACCAATTTTCCTAAACGACCAGTAACCCCCAGAGATGTTGCAAGGGCATCATCAATGAATTCCCCATTGATCTGACGGTGAGTTGGCTCAGTGAGAATGACCGTCGTACTTGCTTGTGCGATAGGAGTTGAAATAAAAGTAAGTGTCAGGGCGGCGAAGAGGGCGAAGAGGCGCTTCATACTTTTAGCTCACCAGATTTTGCGATTAACTTTTTCTCATCGGGGTAGGCCAAGAGGGAGATAATTTCATCAAGCGGGAACCATCCAACATCATCGACCTCGCTCACCTGTGGAGAGAGGGTTCCTCCTACTTCACGAAAAAGGTAGTGATGTACGGTCTTATGGATTCTTTTTCCGCCAGCCATGAACCAGAAATCAATAACGCCCAACTCGCGCGAGATCTCACTTTGAATCCCAGTTTCTTCGGCGACCTCTCTGATGGCTGCCTGCTCAGGTGTCTCACCTGCTTCTATATGTCCTTTAGGGAGTGACCAGAGTAAACGTTCTCGAGTGGCATCTTTAAGGTCGCGTCTTCCTATCAAAAGCCCCTTAGTTCCAGTGCCATCTATAACCAACCCACCTGCGCTCACCTCGTCGACACGTTTGGCGTATACCGTCCGTTTTCGAGGGGGGGCTTTTTTGACAGGGGCAGTACCAGGGTCAGTTTTAACAGCAGAAGAAGAATTAGTAGGTGTGTGTGGCCCCGCAGGACGCCGTCTCCGACGTTTTTTCCGTTTCGCTTCGCCACCCGCACCAGGTGCCGGGGTCATAAGAGAAGGGTACTGCTCTAGCCTTACTCATTGTGAGTACTCAGAAACCTAATCCCCGGCAGATCGCCGCGCAATTGGCCTTGGACGCCCTCCGCCTCCACGGCCCGCTTATCACATCTCTGGCAGAGGCCTTTAAGGCCGCGGGATTTACTTTGGCTCTCGTAGGGGGTCCAGTTCGCGATGCGATCTTGGGCCGACTCGGAAACGATCTTGATTTCACGACAAATGCGCGCCCCGCAGATACCAGCAAGATCCTTAAGAAGTGGGGGGATTCAATATGGGAGACCGGTGCGGCATTTGGAACGATCGCTGCCAAAAGCGGGGATGTAACGATTGAAGTAACTACGTACCGCAGTGAAAGTTATGATCGCGAATCACGTAAACCCGATGTTAATTTTGGGGACACTATCGAGGGAGATTTATCTCGAAGAGATTTCACAGTTAATGCGATGGCTTTAGAGTTAACGGGCGAAACGCCGCTCTTCATCGATCTATTTGATGGAGCCGGCGATTTAGCTAAAAAAATTCTGAGAACCCCCGGAAGTGCAGAAACATCTTTCTCTGATGATCCACTCCGAATGATGCGAGCTGCACGATTCGTAGCCCAACTAAATTTTTCGGTAGACCCAGAAATTATTTTGGCTATCAACGAGATGTCCGGTCGCTTATCAATTATCTCAGCTGAGCGAATTCGCGATGAACTAATAAAAACGCTGATGTCAGAAAACCCTCGGCTTGGTTTACAACTTTTGGTCGAAACCGGTTTAGCTGCGATCTTCATTCCAGAACTTCCAAAACTTAAACTTGAAATTGATGAGCATCACCATCACAAAGATGTATACGAACACACGCTTACGGTTTTGGAACAAGCGATTGCTCACGAAGATCGTTTGGGAGGGCCAAACTTAACTATCAGGTTGGCAGCGTTGATGCACGATATCGGAAAACCTCGAACTCGAGAATTAATTCCTGGCGGCGGAGTTTCTTTCCATCACCATGAAGTCGTCGGCGCCAAAATGACGAAGAAGCGCTTGGTTGAGTTACGTTTCGATAGCAAGACGGTTGAAGAAGTTTCCACTCTAGTTTTCTTACATCTGCGCTTTCATGGCTACGGCAGCGGAGAGTGGACTGATTCAGCCGTCCGCCGCTACATTCGAGATGCGGGACCATTGTTAAATCATCTTCATGTACTCACCCGCGCAGATTGCACCACTCGAAATCAAAGAAAAGCTGATCAATTATCTCGAACCTACGATTCTCTTGAAGAACGTATAGAGGAGCTCAAGGCGCAAGAGGAGTTAGACCGCATCCGTCCTGATTTAGATGGTGAGAGGATTATGGAGATTCTGGGCATCAGACCTTCACGGTTAGTGGGTGAGGCGTATGACTATCTCTTGGAGCTGCGGATGGAGCGTGGACCGTTAGGCGAGGAACAGGCGACGAGAGAGCTACTTGCCTGGGCGAGCGATAAAGAACTTGGACGGCCTCAGTAACAGCAATGAAGTTAATGCGAAAGCCACTGTTGTAATTAGTGGTAGCTCTATGGATTTGCCACTCTTTGGGAGCACTATTGCTGCAATAAGTGCTCCAACGACGATGATTGCGTTTACAGCGACGTCATAAAAGGCGAAAACTCGGCCACGGTATTCATCTGCTATTTGAGATTGAACCAAAGCATCGTTTGTTACTTTTACAGCCTGTCCGCTAGCCGCTATAAAAAATGCGGTGGTTAGGAGCAACCACTCTTGGGGAATAAATGCGAAGAAAATTAAGAAGATTATTGGTGCGATCATCATTAAACGTATCCAACGGTGTCGTCCAAAATAGGAAACGAAGTACGGCGTAATAAATGATCCAACGCCAAATCCAACCCCAGCTACCCCTAACGCAAATCCAAAGCCAGCAAGTCCAGCATCCGGATTGGAGGATGGATTAAATGTATTGCGTTCCAGTAAAAGGCCCATCAAGGTCAGAGCCGTAAGCCCACCCCGTTGAATAGCTGTGGTGAAAATGCCACGAAGCGCATCGGGGTGGTTCTTTAAAATGTTCCAACCTTCTTTCAATTCACCAAGACCACGGAATTGTGCGGGAGTTTCATGAGCAGCAGGACCAATTTCCATCCTTGAAATCCGCCTAGTAAAGTAAGCGCTAGCCAAATATAAGCACATAGCAATTAGGATCACTTTTGCATCTGAGAGATCGCTCTTTCCATGTGCATCAAATAATTTCTTAACTCCAATACCAAACCCACCACCAATAACCACACCAATACTTCCGCCAGTCACAGCAAGCGCATTCGCGGAGATTAATTCATCTTTTGTAACGATAAGCGGTAGACCGGCTGATAACCCCGAAAGAATCAACCTGTTGATTCCAAAGGCAACTAGAACTAGGAGAGTCAATGGAACTCCGGTCGCTCCAGATTTAATCAATACAGTAATAAGCACCAAGTCCAGAGCTCGAACCAGATTCGAGATTTGGACGATTCGTTGCCGGGAGAAGCGATCCAGAAAAATTCCCGCGTATGGTCCTACAAGAGAGTAAGGAAGGAGAACGACGGCAAAGGCGGTCGCAGCGCCCACTGCATTGGGTTGGCGTTCTGGGGAAAAGAGAACGAAGGATGCCAGGGCGGACTGAAATATTCCATCGCCCACCTGACCCAACCATCGGATCGTCAGAATCTGCGGCAATTTACTTCCCGGGTGGAATCTCCATTTCGCGCTCATTCCAACCCTCTTCATAACGCCAAGCGTAGTTAGTAATAAAGGTTTATTCTTGGCAACTATGTTGGCCGTCTTGTGGAGTCGCCGTGATGCGATTGATTATTCACTTAAACGCAGAGCTACGTTAATCGCACTCTTCAAAGGGACGACTTCGGGTCTGGATGCGTGCGATGCCGATCCATATCTTAAGAGCGCCGCTAAGTACCATGGCGAACGCGTTGCGCGACTCTGCCCGGTTTGTCGGAAAGAGGAGATGGTTGAACTTCGATATACCTTTGGAGATCAACTCGGTCAGTACTCAGGCCGCATTAAGACTTCAAGTGAAATTGCAGAGATGCAGAACGAATATGGGGAATTTCGCGTCTATATCGTCGAAGTATGCATGGGGTGCGGTTGGCATCACCTGATCTACTCTTTTAGATTGGGCGATGGAAGGTATCGAAAACCACCACGTAAGGTGCGAACCCTCGAAGATGAGGACTACGCCAGCAGCGCAGGGCGGTAACCTTTCCGCATGGAAAAACCCACCCGCGAGAACCTTCGAACCTGGTTTATTCGTGGTGCGATCTTCACCATTGGCGGAGGATTCGTCATAGGTACCTACCTTTTCTCTTACGCGTATTTCACCGTAAAAATTCCAGATCCTAATCAATATGTAAATAGCCAGGCCACAATCATCCAATATGCCGATGGCTCTGAAATTGGTCGGGTAGGCGCCCAGGACCGCACCAGCGTTCAGCTCGCGAGTATTCCTATTAATGTGCGCCACGCGATCATGGCCGCCGAAGATCGCAACTTCTATACAGAGCACGCCTTTAGCCCAACCGGAATTCTGCGCGCACTGTGGCACGACCTGCGCGGTGGATCCCTTCAAGGTGGATCAACTATCACTCAGCAATATGCAAAGACAGCATTCCTTTCACCGCAGCAAAGCGTTCAGAGAAAGATTAAAGAGATTGTTATCGCAGTAAAGCTGGAGCAACAACTTTCAAAAGATCAGATTTTGGAGAATTACCTCAATACAATTTACTTTGGTCGCGGGGCATACGGTGTACAAACAGGTTCACAAGTTTTCTTTGGAAGAACAGTTGATCAGTTGAGCATCTCACAAGCAGCGGTGCTCGCCAGCGTGTTGAACGCTCCAGGTTTTTATGATCCCGCCAACGGCCCAACCTATTTGGCTCGCTTAAAAGCACGGTGGAAATATGTTTTAGATGGAATGGTCAAAGCTAAGTGGTTAACGCCAACCCAAGAAGCAAAACAAGTCTTCCCTTTCATTCAACCTAGGGTCTCACCTGGTTCGCTAGCTGGACCAAAGGGATATGTCATTTCATGGATCGAAAATCAACTGCAGCAATATGGATTTACTCAAGATCAATTAATGCAGGGTGGGCTAGTTGTTAAGACCACACTCGTTAAAAAGGATCAAGAGGCTGCAGTAGATGCCGTATCAAAACGCACTCCTAAAGCTCCATTTACAAATTTGCGCATCGCTTTGGTGTCGATACAACCAGGTACTGGAGCTGTTTTAGCGCTTTATGGCGGACAAGACTATTTAAAGAGCCAATACAACAATGCCACGCAGGCAACAACACAAGCTGGTTCTTCTTTTAAACCCTTCGCCCTCACCGCCGCACTCGAAGCTGGGATTAGCTTGCAATCGGTTTGGAACGGTCGTTCCCCACAAGTCTTCTACGATCCTGGCTCACAAGGGCCATATGCTGTTTTCAATTATGGCAACGAGCAATTTAAAAACATAAACCTCTTGGATGCAATCGCTAACTCCGTTAACACCGTCTTTGTTCCTCTTGGAATCAAGGTGGGCCCAGATAAAGTTATCGATGTTGCCAGACGCGCCGGAATCCCAGCATCGGTAAATATGGTCTCTGGACCTTCAGTAACTCTCGGAGTGGCAAGCCCTCACGTTATTGATGTGGCATCGGCATATGCCACCTTTGCTGCGCAAGGTATCTATGCCAAGCCTTATATCGTCTCCCAAGTCTTGGGCAACAATGGTGGGATTTTGTATCAAGCTCAACCACAGTCAAGCCAAGTTTTTGCTAGTGATGTGATGGCAGATCTTACGACTGCACTTCAAACAGTCACAACGTATGGAACAGCTTCAGGAGCTGTCGCCGATCTCGGTAGGCCCAGTGCGGGAAAGACAGGCACCACCACAGATAATGCCAGTGCCTGGTTCTCGGGGTATGTACCGCAAATGGCAACTAGCGTTGCGTTTTTTAGAGATAACGCTTCACAATCACTCAACGGTATTGGCGGAATGAATGCCGTTACCGGCGGAACTTTCCCAGCCCGAATTTGGGATCTATATATGAAAGAGGCGCTGGTTCATGTTCCAATCATGGACTTCCCACCAGCGTCCAATATTGGTGGAGTTGATCCAGTACCTATGCAGAGCGCGGTGCCAACAATGGATCCCGCCCTTGCGATTTCTCCAAAGCCAACTCCAAAGCCAGCACCAGCACCTAAGAAGAAAAAGTAAAAAGCAGAGAATCGATGCGGCTTTCCTTCTTAACAAAGGCCGTCCTGGCTCTTACGTTATTTGCGGCGCTTCTCTCTTTCGCCAAATTTGATCACTGTTACAACACGAATTGGTCTGGCGTTGGAGTTGATTCTCATGAATGTTATAGCGACCTACCTGCACTCTTTGATGCACGCGGCCTAGTGCATCACGTCTGGCCGTATTCAAGTTCCACTAATTCGGTGGAATATCCTCCACTTACTGGCGTCGTAATGTGGGCAACGGCTTTAGTCACGCCAGAAGGTATCTACTCCGATAAATATTATTTTCTCATCAATGTGGCTCTATTGGCATTTCTCTTCATTGCGATTGCATTTGTAGTCTCGAAAATAAATCCTAAAAAGTGGTATCTACTTCCCCTGTTACCAGCGGTTATAGCATCGCTTTATATCAACTGGGACCTTTGGGCGGTTCTCAGTGCGGTTGCTTCGATTTATTGGTTCGACCGAAGACGCTATGGCTTGAGCGCCGTTGTTTTGGCAATCTCGATAGCAACTAAATTTTTCCCCATTGTTTTACTTATTCCAATGGCACTCATCTTCATTCGCCAAGGAGAGATTCGGCGCGGGGTTCGTTACATTGCACAAACTCTTCTCTTATGGATTGTGATAAACCTGCCCTTTGCGTTGACAACACCAACAGGGTGGTGGAGATTTTTTAAGTTAAACAGTTCCAGGCCGGCAGATCTTGGCTCGATCTGGCAGGCTCTCAATATTTTTAAGGTTAATCCGCCAGCTATCAATTTCTTGTGGAGTGCGCTATTTATCATCACCTCCCTTGCCGTGTTTGCATTTCTGTTACGTCGCGCAGTTACCCCAAAGTTGGCAGAGATCGCCTTTATATTTGTCGCGCTCTTTACCGCTTTCAATAAGGTGTACTCCCCGCAATATGTTCTCTGGTTGGCTCCGCTGGGTGTGATAGCCCTGGTCAATAATCGAGATCGCTGGGCGTTCTGGGTTTGGCAGGCAAGCGAAGGGATCTACCACTTCGCCATTTGGGAATATCTCGCCAGCTTTGCTGGAGCCAAGTTCTCCCTTCCCGCCCGCTGGTATGCGGCGGCGATCTTTCTTCGCGTCGGCGCCAGCCTGATTTTCGCCCTCAAACTCCTCTTATCCACACCTATTCCAGCGCCCCCAGAGGAGGAATTTCTCCTATCTGACGTGGTGGATTAGGCTTACCCTTCCTCACGCGAACAGGGCACCCGTCCTTTCCGCTTTAGGAGCAGTAACCCTCCTGTCGTGGAAATCCCACGGCCGCTTTAGTCCAGAGGAGGTGGGGTTAACGCATGCGTCATTATGAAATCATGGTCATTCTCGATCCAGACCTAGAAGAACGCACAGTCGCACCAAGTCTTGAGACATATCTCAAGATCATCAAAGACAGTGGTGGAACCGTCGACAAGCTCGATATTTGGGGCCGTCGCCGCATGACCTTCGAAATCAATAAGAAGGCCGAAGGCATCTACGCTGTTGCTGACCTGCACTGTGGTCCAGATGCGATCAAAGAACTTGATCGCCAACTCAATTTGAACGAGGCCGTGCTTCGCACCAAGGTCGTTCGTCCAGATCAACTCAACTCATAATCAGTCAATAGTTAAGCGAGAGAAAAATGGCAGCTGGCGATACAACAATCACAATGATCGGTAACTTAACAAGCGATCCTGAACTGCGCTTCACACCATCTGGTGCTGCTGTCGCAAAGTTCACCGTTGCATCAACTCCTCGTTATCTCGATAAGGCAACGAACGAGTGGAAAGATGGCGATAGCCTCTTTCTTAATTGCCAAATTTGGCGTCAAGCTGCAGAGAATGTTGCAGAATCTTTGACTCGCGGAATGCGCGTCATAGTCTCTGGACGACTCAAGCAGCGCTCTTATGAGACTAAAGAAGGCGAAAAGCGCACAGTATTTGAGGTTGAAGTTGACGAGGTAGGTCCATCACTTCGCAACGCAACCGCAAAGGTCACCAAGACAACTCGCGGTGCTGGTACTGGCGGTTTCACCGCAACGACTGAAACTGCATCTGCAGATGATCCTTGGTCAGCCGCACCAGTAGGTGGCGGTTGGGCAACTGGAGCAGCTGACGATCAACCTCCGTTCTAATTCATTTAAACCAACCATTCCTGTTTTAATAAACAGGGCCCTCATAAAGGAGCACCACAGTGGGAGCAAGAAGTAATAAGACCTTAAAGCCAAAGAAGGTCGCACCGAAGATGTCGGCTGCGGCTTTAAAGAAATTTAAGAAGAAGCCATGCTCTTTCTGCCAACAGAAAGTCTCTTATATTGATTATAAGGACATCGCTACCCTTCGTAAGTTCATCTCCGATCGCGGCAAGATCCGCGCTCGCCGAGTAACGGGTGCCTGCACCCAACATCAACGTGCAATTGCTGCCGCGGTCAAGAACTCCCGCGAAATGGCGCTCTTGCCTTACACCTCAACAGCTAGATAAGGAGAGGATAAATATGAAACTCATCCTTACACGCGAAGTTACAGGGCTAGGCCAAGCCGGCGATGTTGTAACCGTTAAAGATGGTTATGCCCGCAACTCTTTGCTACCAAATGGCAATGCAATTGCCTGGTCGGTCGGCGGAGAGAAGCAGATCGAGGGAATTCGTCGTGCGCGCAGCGCTCGCGAGATCCGCGATCTCGACCATGCTCGTGAAATCAAGGCATCACTTGAAGCTGCACCAATCGTGGTTAAAGCCAAGGTTGGCGCTACTGGCTCCCTCTTCGGTTCAGTTACCGATAAGGACCTTATTGCGGCGATCAAGTCATCAGTCGGTATCGACATCGACCGTCATCGCTTGAAAGCTCCCGTCATGAAGAAGCTTGGCAACTATGCTGCCAAGGTAACCCTTCATGCTCAGGTCGCTGCCAATATCCAAGTTGAGGTTGTAGCAGCTTAAATAACGGCGATTAAGAGACCCCGCCCAGCTCACTGGGCGGGGTTTTCTCATCTAGTGAGATTCCCAGATTAATCTTTGTCCCCAGCCCTGCTTCGCAATTTGAGCGCGAAATGAGAGAAATTGATCGCTCTATCCACAAAAAGGGTGAAGTTACCCACACCCCTTCCACATAAGGACTCAGGTTGTCCCCAGTAAAACCGATCTTTCCCACAGAGAGCCCACATGCCCTTCATCTGAATGTAGGGAATGTCGGTGGCTCATAAGAGGATTACCGCATGAGCATCGCTGAACTTCCCAACCGCGGAAACAACAGCCTGCAAGCTCGCCCCGTGGAATTTGAGCGGACCCCTCCACAAGATCTCCTCGCCGAACAATCTGTTCTCGGCGGAATGCTCCTCTCTAAAGATGCGATCGCAGATGTCGTTGAAATTATCAAAGAGCGCGACTTCTATCGCCCGGCGCACGAACTTATTTATGATGCAATTCTCGATCTCTATGGCCGCGGTGATCCTGCCGATCCAGTAACCGTCTCTGCCGAACTCACAAAACGCGGTGATATCACACGCGCTGGCGGAGCACCATATCTGCACACTCTTATCTCTTCTGTACCAACCGCTGCCAATGCAGGTTATTACGCACGTATTGTGCGCGACCGTGCAATTTTACGCAGACTTGTTGAAGCAGGAACAAAGATTGTTCAACTGGGATATTCCGAAGCTGGCGATGTGGATGATGCTGTCGATGCAGCTCAAGCCGAGGTTTATCAAGTAACTGAATCTCGTATGAGCGAAGATTACATTCAACTCTCTGAACTTCTACCGGCGGCTCTTGATGAGATTGAAGCGATCTCTTCGGGTGTTGCAGATGAAGGTGTCAAGAGCGGATTTCGCGATCTCGATGCGTTGACCAATGGATTCCACCCGGGCAATATGATTGTTTTAGCAGCGCGTCCCGCCGTCGGTAAGTCCACGCTGGGGCTAGATATCGCACGTCATGCATCAATTCACAATGGCGATACCTCAGTGATCTTCTCTCTAGAAATGAGCCGCTCCGAGATCACGATGCGCATGCTCTCCGCCGAAGCGAAGGTCGGTTTAAATAACATTCGTTCAGGTTCCCTCTCGGATGATGAGTGGGGGCGATTGGCAAAACGTATGGGAGAAATTTCGCAAGCCCCACTACTATTTATCGATGATTCTCCCAACCTCTCTCTCATGGAGATTCGCTCTAAGGCTCGACGCCTCAAGCAGCGCCACAACCTCAAGTTGATTGTTATCGACTATCTCCAGTTGATGACTTCGGGCAAGCGCGTGGAGAGCCGTCAACAAGAAGTTTCTGAGTTCTCGCGTAATTTGAAACTCCTCGCCAAAGAGCTCAATGTTCCAATTATTGCGATCTCGCAGCTCAACCGTTCGCCAGAGCAGCGAGCTGATAAGAAGCCGATGCTTTCTGACCTACGTGAATCAGGCTCGATTGAACAGGATGCCGACATGGTTATCTTGCTGCACCGTGACGATCTCTACGACAATCAGAATCGTTCCGGTGAGGCTGATCTAATCGTCGCTAAACACCGTAACGGTCCAACTCGAACCATAACCGTGGCAGCCCAACTTCACTTTGCTCGCTTTGCCGATATTGCACCGGCATTTAGCGGTGGCGAAAGTTTTGTGAAAGATTAATTCGTTTTATCCGAGTACCTGGCGACGGTAAAACCGAAGTGAATCGGTAAGTTAATTGCGAAAATTACAAGAGTTGCGGTCATCAGCGTTAATACACTTCCGCGGGACCCATCTTTAATAAAGATGTATTCAAGCGCTGCCGCAATGAGTCCATAAGCCAGTAGGGTCCATTTTGCAACAGTGGTAAAGACCTTCCAATCAAACTCTTTGATTTGGCGCAGTAGGAAGAGATTTACGAGCACGATCGCACCGGCTAGTACTACCGCGACAGTTGTAGGAACCAAAGTGGTGTGCTTGGGAAGATTAGCTGCAAGAAATACGCCCCCAGCGACCACGATTGCCAAGGCCAGCACTGAGAGCTCTGAAATTGGAGGTAGCTTCTTCATAGTGTCGCGATCCTTGTCATAATAATGAGGGTTGCAACCTGCATTA
>TBL_comb47_HYPODRAFT_10002672_pt1 | contig 21821 bp, 20 predicted proteins | sample TroBogypolimnion_40_FD_10682 | JGI IMG/M metagenome (IMG submission 10682) | reverse complement strand
TTACAGCAAAACTCATAGCACCCAACTTATTAGCCACTTCTTGACACACCACTTCCAATAAATCGTGCCGGTTATGTGCTGCGAGCCTTAGCTCTGGCTCATTCAAAGATACAAAATCAGCACGAGCATATCGGTTAATTACATGAAAACCTCGGTTACCACTATTAATCTGCGTATTCACAGCTAAAAAATGGGACTTTTGACAAAGTAATTCGACCATTTCCTGAGACAAGAAGCCATTACCAAAATCAGCCGCAATTACCAAATCATATTTAGATAAATTTTTGTCAAGCCACGAAAGCGATTGCTTTCCTTCATCCTCAAATTTCGGATTTTCTTGAAAAAAATATACTTCAAAAAACTTAGCTAAATCTACATCTACAAAACGCCGTTTTGTAACGGTTGGTGCATCCTTAAAATAGGTAAAAAATGGAGTAACATTTTCTTTTAATCGTTCACGGATAAATTCTTCTTTACCGTCAGATCTACCTATTCCCGTCATTAAATCAACGTTCTTAATAAACCGTGACACATGATTCGCAACAGCCAAGGAGCCGCCAGCAAATTGCTCTTCCCCTTGATGTTGAACAGCCAATACATTTCCCTTGCCAGTTTGACCTAGCGGAGAAACATAATGGTATTGATCAATAATGGCATCACCTACCACTAAAACTTTAAGATTCAAAAGGGAATCAATTTGTGCGTGTATTTTTTTATCAGAATACTGTGCGCCAAACTCATCTAGGAATTTTTTTGTGTCTGGCGAAAAAACACCAAAGTGTTCATTCAATAATTCGCTTGAGCTAAAAGTAATTTCGTCAGTATAAAAAATGGAGCCGCCATATTTTTCAACCGCCTTAATTTCTCGCGCAATATTTCCAGTTACATCGCCAGCATGATCGCGATATTCGCTACCTTTAACATAAAAAGAGGGTTTTATCTTCTCCAGCAAATCTTCAGCAGTAGCGGCATGATTAACGCCCACATAACTAACGCACTCTAATGCTGCTAGATTTTCTGCGCGCAATTGCTCACTAAATACTGGTCGTCCAGGGCCTTTGTTGACAAATTCATCCGCAGTAACAGTCACTATTAAGACGTCGCCCTCTTTTTGAGCACGCTGTAAATATCGAATATGTCCAGTATGCATTAAATCAAATGTACCGTGGCATAAAACTACTTTTTTGCCCTCTTGCCTTAACTTACTCGCTAACTTAGTCAACGAATCAATATCAAGGATTTTTTTATTGGACATGTTAAAAATTCAACTTTTCATTAAAACGATCAGCAATATTATGCAATATAAATTGATGCCCAATTTCTATTAATCCATAGTCATCTGATTCCAACCAGATATTGGTGTTACCTAGATGGCGCAATGGATTACCTGCAGAAAATCCTGTGAGTGTTATTACGTATGCACCTTTTTCCTTCGCAATTTTTGCAGCATTTCTCATATTCATTGAGCTTCCTGAGCTACTAATTACTATGACAACATCGCCTTCATTTAACAATTGCGAAAGCATTATCGCAAAGGCGTTTTCATAACCATAATCATTGGACATACAAGTTAATAGGGAGCTCTCATGCAAGGTTGTAGCACGTATTTTTGCTACATTAAAAAAATCGGTAACTGCATGAGCTGCTACACCAGCACTGCCACCATTGCCTATAATATATAAATTCTGATGGTTACTTTTTAATTGTTGCAGGAGTCTATGCAATGACGCAATTTCTACCTCTAACTCACAATCTTTATTTTGTGAATTAGTAATTTTTATAAGCCTAAGAATTTGTGAAAATTTCTCGATTCGAGCGCGAAAAGTTAAATTCATATAATATTCAGCCCAATCATTACTTATTACCAAGATACTTAAACCAGCTTTGAGTTGCCTTATGGATCAAGCTTGGGCTCCATACTGGAGCATCTCTCCAGTTCTCAATGTTAGACAGCATCATAGCAACACCATCTTTAAAAGAAACCTGAGGATGCCAATCTATTAAACTTTTAATTTTTTCTACTTTTGCAAATGTACAGTCAGGCTCACCTGGCCTTTTGGGAATGTACTCAACCTCACCACCCAATAAGTCCACGAGGTGGTTGATGCTATAGTGATTTCCACTGCCGACATTCATAGTATGACCACTGACATTAGATTTTGCGGCCATATAAAATGCTCTTGCAACATCTGTTACATAAGTAAAGTCCCTTGTTTGCGTTCCATCACCCACTACGGTTAAAGGCTGCTGATTGAGTTTTTGAGCTAAAAACACACCAAATACAGCTCCATAGGCACCCGTGGTCCTTGATCGTGTTCCGTATACATTAAACAAGCGTAACGATAATGCTGAAAGTCCATAAATGCTCGACCAATGTAGCACCAATTCTTCACCCATATGCTTTGTTAGAGCATATGGGTATTGCGGTTTAATGGGTGAAGTTTCATCTGTTGGATAAGCATCAGGTATACCATAGCTAGAAGAAGATGCTGCGTAGACTAAGCGCTTAATTCCATTAACTTTTGCACACTCTAAAATATTAAAAGTACCGGCTACATTCACACTAAAGTATTGATCAGGCATCTCAATTGATGGAACGATATCAGCCAATCCCGCTAAATGAAAAACCCAATCAACGCCAACAAATGCTGACGATATTGCTTCGATATCGCGGATATCTGCATTGAAGAAAGTAAATTTTGGACTTGACTCAACTGTGCTCAGGTTTTTTATCCGTCCTGACGTCAAATTATCTAAAGCAATAACTTCATGGCCTTGCGTAATTAATAATTCGACTAAATGACTGCCAATAAAACCGGCGCCACCTGTAACCAAACATTTCATATTTTTATAAATAATAGTAGGTTAAATAAAATTCACGTGCTCTACCAAGCCCTCACGCAAATTAAAAAGGTATCGGTTTACTTCATCCATACGGCAATTTACACGGCACTGCTTAATATCTAATTCATTTCGAATGTAATCAAAATTTACTTTGCGCTTGTCGCCTTCCCAAATTTCCTGAAAGGATTGACTGTTGATATTGCCATACATAAATTTTTTATCTAGTAAATATGCGCTACACCCATAGACATCGCCATCAGCCATGATGTAAGCCCAAAAGAATGGGGTTGCATTACATTTAGTGTAGCGACCTTCAGTTTGAATATACTTTTTCATAGTATTTTCGCGAAATACCACCTGAAATTTATCAGTGCTAAGAGCCCTTAATCTATCGCCAAAATCGATAGAATTTGTGTAATCTATGTTTTCATAAACCTTAGTATCACTGAATAAATGCTGTGAGTAGGGTTTGATTACTAAATAATCTAAACCAATTTCATCACGACAGATTTTCGCTAACAGCTCCATTTCACCAGCATTTTCAGGAAGTAACAATGATTGCGCCCCAATCACGCATTTTAGATTTTTTGCTTTTTTTTCTTCTATCGCTTTTTTGAGATTATTAATAACCCTAGAAAAATCTTTTTCTTTCGTTTGATGAACTTTGGCGTACGTCTCAGAGGTGCCTGCATTCATGGAGACTTTAATCCAAGATGTCAACGGTAAAGATCTTTTAATAAATTCATCATTAAGGACCGTAGCATTAGTTGTGAAAGATATATCTATTCCAGCAGCTTTTGTAGACTCAACAATGTCATTAATTTTTTTATGCAGCAGTGGCTCTCCTTCGCCCGCATACATGATACTTTTAAGCCCTAATTTCCCCATCTCCGCCAATCGATGTGAAAAACTCTTAGCATCAAGCATTACCGCCTTATAACCTATGTAATCTACTGCACAAAAGGTACAGCGATGATTACAGGCACCAACAGGCGATACCTCCATATAAATCGGATAGATAGATTTTGCTTTCTCCCAGCTGTTACCAGCATCCAGAAAATTAGCCACCCTCTTGGGGTGGTAGATAAGCTTGTGACTATCGATCGAGTATTTGTCCACTCTAACCTCATTGATTAATGAGATATAATGATAATTCATTTACCCGTAAGGCGCGATTAGCAGTGAATTTTGCACCCATAGAATCAAGGTCGCTTCTATTTTTAAAGCCTAAAATCAACCAAAAAAGTTCAAATTACCTCATCAAATCTATACTGGTAGCGCTATCAGAACGAAATATTAAACTTATCTAGGCTCTAAAACCCAATTTTATCAATAACTTTCGAGGCCCATTTCGCAGCAAAAAGGCCAGGAAATCAAGCCTCCAAAAAGCATAAAATTGTGTTTTGGTTACCCACCAATGAGCAAACCTCGTGCTTAGGCTTCGATTGTCGAGGATAATATCCCCTGGAATGTCATCTATACCAAGATTAATTGCTTCTTGACGCTTAGACTCCCAGTTGATGTACCAAATATTTATATTTTTATAAAAATTAGATCCATTTTTTTTGAAGTTACGTAGAACTTCTTTGTCACGCCAATTCAAGGTGGTGTCCGGGTATTCATCAAGCAACTTAATGCCTTTTTTAAGCCATGGATCTATATGTTTAGAGTCAATTGGGTCTAAATTTATATTTTTAGTATCAAAAGCTATTGAATAAATTTTATTAATGTGTTCAGTGCTTTTATTTGGAAAGTGATTTCGTTCGTATACTTGATATAGAGCCTGCTTACTTAATTCATTTCCCTTATTTATAAATTGATAGTGCATCACACTTAAAGATTCAATGTAGATCTTATTTCTTAAGAAACATTCAGGGACTCTAGGGCCATGAAATATTGGACCCTCAAATTTAGCTTGTCTATCATCACAAAAACCAAACCAACAAGAGTTATTCGACCAAAGGCTGGCATCATTTCTATATAAATTTGGCTTATCCCACATGGTAATCCAGGGCATCATAATTGCGTTCCCTGGAATTCCACATTCTACAACTTTATTCCTATTTTTTTCTTGCAGTATTTCTGCGCTCATCACCTCATCAGCATGAAGTTCAAAAATAATATTATTACCCTCAAAGGATCGCGCAAGGTCTAATTGATAATTTCTTAAATCCGGAGTGTTAAATGAAAACTTTGGCCTAGTTCTAATAAAGGTTACATTTTTTAAGTAGCCAAGTCTGTCATATATATCATGTGATCCGTCATCACTATTTTCGTCTGCAACAAATACATGATCAGCCCAATCCGCCAAACTTAGGATTGACTTTTCAATAAACCATGAATCATTCTTTACCGGAATGGTAGCAATTATTTTCAAAATGACGCCTATATTATTTACCTGTACCGCAGCCTATTATAAAGCTGCTGCAACCTCAGAACAGCTGCTGGTCCGGCTTTTCCAAGCGCAATAGATGAGGCCCTATTGATAAACTTGATAAAAAGAAATCTTACTAAATAAGCATAATTGATCGAAACTACACCTCTGCTATGGTTTTTAATCGCTTTATAGGAACTAAACTCTACATTCTGAGCAACTTCGATTAGTGCCTTTTCAAATCTTGAAACAATTGCAGGAAATGAATACTTCTTTACCGCCTGATCATACCCAAGTGCCCCAATTTTTTTTGCTCTGGAAATATCCAAAACCCATTCAGTCAGTGTAGAAGCATATTGCACAGAATCTGAAACTACTTCACCTCCAGCACCAATTGTTTCAATGTGGGCATTCCATTGCGCTTTATGGGAAATAATTGGCAATTTATGCATCATTGCCTCCTGAAGTACTCGTCCCAAGGTTTCTCCATCTGCGCGCGCATGCGTATAAATATCTAAGGTGTTTAAAAAACGACTCACTCCATCAATACCAGGCTCATATTTCAATTGATGAAAATTATTAAGGCCTATTGATCTAGCGTGACTTTGATATAGATCTGATCCACCTAATATTAAAAAATAAATCTTATTTTTTAATATTTTCGAGATAGTCAGGACTGCATCCAGTGACATTGGGGAAAATATGGCATCCTCTGGCCTTTGATGCATTCCGCAAACAATAGCATCATCTTCAATAGATAGTTGCATTCTCAAATTATCGGTAGTTGTAGGGGTCAATACGGGCACGTATATTACCTCACACTTAGCGGCATCACCCCCGTTTTTTAAATATAGCTCTCTACATAGAGGGGAAATTGCTAAAGACTTTACTAGATTTGGACTTCTATCAACCATTCCAAATACATTCCACTCAACAACTGGGATACCTAGGTTCATAAATGGATACTCTGCTCTACCGCCTTTCCAAGTAAAAACAATGTCAGTTTTAATGTCCTCAAATATATCAAAAAAATCTGTATCGATCCATGGCAATGTAGGGTCAGGTATAAATCTCTTTTTGACTGAAAACTGTATTGGAGTAACGCCACCATTCTTAAGGCGCTGAACCTCATTCAAAACCAGCTCAGATGAAGCTTGAAGATGATTAAAGTTAGAAAATAAATCCTTCCCTGGATGGCACCAAAAATAATTAACATCAAAAAGACTTTTATCCAGTGAAATTGCAAGATCAATGAGTGATCTATAGGAGATTCCACCATATTGAACAAAAGAAATTTTGATCTTCTTCATTTTTTAAGGTTTGCTGGGAATATTTTTTTACACTCGCTAATCAAACCCTCTAAAGACGAGTGATTAGGCTTATATCCAATTTTTTTTGCATTGGATAGAAGAGAATAGTAGTTGGTTTTATTTGTATAGATTGATTGGTTGGGGGCTTGATCTTTGACAAGATATTTCAATCCAAACTCATTCTTCATGGCCTCTAACAATTCAATTTTCTCGATTGGCTTATTTGAATAGCAATCAATTACTGTATTTATTGGTTCCGTTGCAATAATTACATCCATTAGGGAACAAAAATCTATCGGGTGTATGTAATCTCGCACCATCTTATCAGCAGATACAATAAGGACTTCATTATCTCTAATTGCATTACATATTTGCGACATAAAGAACTGCGAACTAGGATCATACTTTGAGTTAAAGTAGCTAAATATTCTAAGGTCAACTATTGCAGTTTTTTGTAAATCTCGATGCCTTTTTTCGCAGGATATCTTAGAAATTGCATAACTTGATAATTCGGGATTAGCTAGATCATCGCTAATAGTTTTACCATTTTCAGGTATTGGCTCTAAAAAATCTTCGCCATATACTGCGCCACTACTGATAAAAATGTACTTACATCTATTATTAGCAGATAGATAATCTAGGATCATGGTGTCATAGAAATTAGCGATATCAACTAATTCATCAGCTGCATTTTTTATTTTTTTTGGACAACCCAAACCAATAAAATTAATTATGACATCGTATTTAACGATGGAGTTAAATGCTCTGTAGTGGAGGTAATTTACTTTTTTCGCATCAGTTTTTAGAATTAACTGATTTTTGGAATTTTCATTTCTCGAATATAAATCCATTTCGATATTTATATTCGAGAAGTGCTTTATTACGTCGGCGGCAATATTGCTTGTTGAGCCAAAGATTGCAACTTTCATCAGATCATCGCCTGGTTAATTCAATCCGCCAAGTCTCTCAAGTTGATTTTGCGTTCCTACCAAACCACACACCACAGGGTCAAGTGCATAGATTGTTATCCTTTGCCTAAGGCTTGGATTTTTTGCCAAAGACTCTAAAAGCCATGAACCAAATCCACCATCAATTAAATGATCCTCATAGATCTCAATACTCTTATATTTAGAAACCCACTCCGCCTGGCGGTCTTTACTGGCCATACTCCAAAGAGGCAGCGTATAGATATCTACTTTTTTATCTTTTCCATACTTTTCAACTGCAATTGATAAAGCGCCACCCGTTGTAAGTACCGCCTTATCGTTATCTGATTGCTCAGCCTTCACCACCAAACTCCAATCTCCAGGTTGATGATCTGCAGCTGAGATTAGATTCATTTCTAGACCCCTTGATTTCCCGAGTCTTAAATATGATGGTTGCGGGTTATTTACTAAGTATTGAAGGCACCTTATAGTCTCATCACTATTGCCTGGTGAAGCAATTAACATATTAGGCATTGACCTCATAAATGAATAGTCTTGTACTGCATGGTGAGAGTATCCAGACTGTCCATACATTACTCCCCCACCAACACTTACAATAGTTACGGGAAGTGCATGATAGTCAATATCATTTCTAATTTGTTCAGCGCACCTAAAAATTGGAAAGTTTGCAATCGAATATACAAATACATGATTTCCCTCTGATGCCAAACCTGCCGCGATGCTAGCCATAGACTGTTCAGCGACTCCGGCATTAATGAATCTATCTGGAAATTGATTTTGAAACTTCTCCACCACTGAGTAGCCAACGTCCCCAACGATTAAGTACAAATTTTTCCGTGTTTTTGCAAGCTCGCATAGCTGATCAATAAAAGAGGTTCTCATGAGGCACCCTCAATTTGCAATACGGCCTCTTTTAATTGAACAGCATTAGGTGACTTATAGTGCCACTCTACTTTATTCTCCATAAAGTCAACACCTTTGCCCTTGGTGGTATTACATATGATCATAAGAGGTCGATTAGAGTCCTCCCTCAAAAGCAGCGCATCGCGAATCTCATCATGATCATGGCCATTAATTGTCAATGTCCGCCAATCAAATGCGCTTAATTTGAGGTCCATGGGGAACGTATTTAATGTATCGGCTATAGTTGTAAAACTTTGTAGATTATTGTTATCTACAATGGCGACCAGATTTCCAAGTGAATGGTGCCTAGCAAACAGATAGGACTCCCAATTGCTACCTTCAGCCAACTCGCCATCACTCATTAAGACGTACGTTTTCCATGTTTTTCTTTGTTTTTTGGCATGCAGTGCTTTACCAATACCAAAAGGCAGACCGTGCCCTAAAGATCCTGTTGAGAACTCTATGCCTGGAACCTTATGGCTTACATGATTCATCAATCTCGAATTTAACTCACCATAAGTTTTCAACTCATCATGGGTAATAAACCCTCTAGCAGCAAGTGCAGCATAGAGGGCAACCGTAGCATGACCCTTACTCAATATAAAACGGTCTCTATCATCGAAATGTGGATTCCGTGGGTCAATACTTAATACATCGCTATAAAGAACAGCAAGTATGTCGGCGATAGATAATGCGCTACCTATATGGGAGGCATTGGCTTGACTAACCATCTCGAGAGATTTTTTTCGTATGAACTTGGCTAACTCTATTGACGACATATCGGTTGCTTTTAAAAATTTATTCCCAAGAAAGATTCTATTTTTGTAGCAACAAACTCAAGCATCTCTTCAGTTATGCCTGGATAGACTCCCAACCAAAATGTGTTATTCATAATGATATTTGTGTTTAAAAGCTCCCCCGAAACCCTAAATACCTTATCTACCATATAAGGCTGACACGTAAGATTTCCAGCAAATAGCATTCTTGATCCTATTTTTTGTTGATCGAGAAATGTGAGCAAATCTGTTCTGTTTACTGGGCAATTTTCTTTTAAAGTAATTGCAAAACCAAACCACGATGGATCAGCCGTTTTAGTAGCCTTTGGAAGGAGTAAAAATTCCTCACAACTCTTTAGGCGCTTAACCAGGTAATCGAAGTTCATTTTGCGAGCCTCAATAAACTTTTCCAAACTTGATAATTGACCAAGTCCGCAGGCAGCCTGCATGTCAGTAATTTTTAGGTTATACCCCAAATGCCCATAGGTAAACTTATGATCAAATCCAAATGGTAAGCCGCCAAGTTGCCAAGAATATCTTTTACCGCATGTATTATCTTTACCAGGTTGGCAATAACAATCCCTTCCCCAATCTCTAAAGCTCTCAGCAATTTGCTTTAGCTCGAAATTATTTGTAAAAACAGCTCCGCCCTCACCCATCGTAATATGGTGTGCAGGATAAAAACTCAGTGTTGCAATATCACCAAAAGTGCCAACCAATCTACCATCGTAAGTAGATCCAAGCGCATCGCAACAGTCCTCAACTAACCATAAATTGTATTTTTTACATATCGAAACAACTGCGGATAGGTTAAAAGGATTGCCTAAGGTGTGCGCCAGCATTACTGCCTTAGTTTTCGGGCTAATTGCGGCTTCAATTTTTGATGCGTCAATATTGTAGGTACCTAACTCAACATCCACAAATACTGGAATTGCACCAAATTGTATTATTGGGTTTACCGTGGTGGGAAAGCCTGCTGCAACAGAAATAACCTCATCACCCTGCTTGATAGCCCTATCCCCAAGCCTTGGGGAAGTAAGGGTGCTAAATGCTACAAGGTTAGCCGATGAACCAGAATTAACTGTAATTAGATGCTGCACACCTAAAAATTTTGCTAGTTTTTTTTCAAATTCCTCGTTAAATCTTCCTGTCGTTAACCACCCGTCTAATGCGGCCTCTACCATATTGCCAACTTCAGCACCGCTGATAACTTTGCCCGCACTAGGAATAGCGGTTACCCCTGGAAAAAAAGGCTTAGAAGCAAATTTTGTATCGGAGTATTTAGCAATTAGATCTAATATTTGAGATCTGATTGCCATTTCTTCTTTAGTATCCATAATTCATCCAATCAGATTTTTATTGCCAATTTTTCCACGGTGCGTTGCCACTATCCCACATTTTTTCTAACAATGTCTTATCACGAAGAGTATCGAGCGGCTGCCAAAAGCCATTATGTATAAAGGCTTTTAATTTACGTTGATTTGCAAGCATCTCCAGTGGGGTCTGCTCCCAAACTGTCTCATCTCCCTCAATTAAATCAAGAACAGATGGAGACAAGACAAAAAATCCTCCGTTAACATAGCCCCCATCTCCTTGAGGCTTCTCGGTAAATGTGCCTACTAAATTAGACTCTGTAATTTCAAGAGCACCAAATCTAGCAGCAGGATGAACCGCAGATAATGTAGCCGGCATTCCATGCTGTTCATGGAATTTGATCAGCTCGCCTATATTTATATTGCTTAATCCGTCTCCGTAAGTCATGCAAAAACTTTTTTCGTCTTTAATATATGACTCAATCCGCTTAAGACGCCCGCCAGTCATAGACTTTTCACCAGTATCAACCAATGTAACTTTCCATGGATCCGCATATCTTTGGTGTACTTCCATCTCATTTTTACCGATATCAAAGGTAATATCAGACATATGTAAAAAATAATTTGCGAAATATTCTTTGATTACATAGCCCTTATACCCGCAACAAACAATAAATTCATTTATCCCGTAGGATGAGTACATTTTCATAATGTGCCATAGTATCGGCTTTCCTCCAATTTCAACCATTGGCTTTGGACGAATTGAAGTCTCCTCAGAGATGCGGGTGCCAAGACCACCTGCAAGTATGACTGCTTTCATTTCTAGACCGGCTCCACCACAAATACTTGACCTTCAACCCGCCCTTTATAAACACCTTGAGCCTCACAAGCAATGTATTCTAAGAGCCAGTCGACAGTTGGGTAATCATTAGTTCCATTAAAATCCTTTACATCATCTATTAAAATACAATGTCTTTTAATGTGATGGGAAAATATCCCTTTCAACTCTTTGACAACAGGTGTTTGGAGCTCTCCTTTTGCAGTAACACCAGAAGAATAGTGCGCATCTAACCAGAAAATTGCCGGCTGACTTAGATCTTTAATGATCCCCGGTAAAATTTTAGAGCTATCGCCTTGAATAATTTTCACGTGTGGATAGTCAATTAATCTCTTTCTTGCAATTTGATAAATCCCCGGATCTAACTCAATTGAGTAAAGGCTAGAAAATTCATCCTTTAGACCTATAAGGGAATTGCCAATAAATGTTCCAGTCTCAATAAAAATATCAACATCATATTTCACCCTCAATTTCCTTATCAAATCATGCGCTAAGGAATATTCATAGATATTTTCTTTGGCACGTCTCTCTAGGTCACCATACCCTCTTCTCCATCTTCGCACAAGGACTACCAAGTCAAATACAAAAGTTTTCTTGAGCAGTTGACGAAATTGGAAGATCTTCTTTTTCATTATTGGGAAAGTTATTAATGTGAGAATGTAGTGATTCTATAAGTAGAGAGTGGAATTAAAGGGCCAATTTCAATTATAATCCACCCTTCACTAAAAATAAATCTATGCATTACATTAAATCTATACACAAAATGAAACTCCTTGCTTCTTACTACGAAAAATTCAATGAAAAGTCTGCAAAAATTGTTATTGCTGACCTTTTTATACGAGCTCTAAGCTTAATTTTCTTCCCTTTCCTCTTTGGTGCACTGTCATTTATCAATATTTTTTATCCTATTAAAATTGGCTTTCTATACAGGGAGAGAATTGGTCACCTTGTAACTAATACTGACATATATCTTAGGAAGAAATATTTAGGAGATTTCGATTCATCTGTAGATATATTTTTTACTTACCGACCAACCAATAATCAAGTTTGCAAATTATTCTCTCGCACCATACCTCTTATACAATCAGAATTTTTAACGAAAATTTTTGCACCGTTTGCAATATTTAATACTAGATTTGTTAGAAATATTCCTACATTTTCAAATGAATATGCAGAGAAAATAAGTGCGCCATCGCAAGTTTCATTTACCACTAAGGAGGAATATTTTGGCTATTTACAACTTAGAGAGATGGGGATTTCTAGGCATGATTGGTTTGTCTGCATTCATGCGCGTGATAATGCCTTTACAAAAAATCTTCCAAGTGGTCTCAATTATCTATCTTCCGGAGACTATCGGAATGCCAATATAAATACTTATAATTTGGCAGCAAAGGAAATCATCGAGCGTGGCGGGTTTGTAATCCGCGTCGGGAGTGTAGTGGAAAAACCATTCGAATTTGACCATCCCAAAGTTATCGATTATTCGCTGAAGTATCGCACTGATTTTATGGATATATTTCTTAGTGCGTCCTGTAGATTTTTTATTGGGACTGCAAATGGGGCAACGGATATTGCCTCCTTGTTCGATACCCCAACCCTTATGGTAAATACAGTTCCAATTGGATACTCGCCCACCTCGCGTCATTCAATGTTTATACCTAAAAGGGTTATCGATACTAATGGCGAAGATGTGCCATATAGCGAACAGCTTATGTTTTTTCAAAAATTACCCTTAGATGCAAAAGTCGATCCTACTGTGAATTTTACAACTAAAGGTTGGACCTTGGTTGACAATACATCCGAAGAAATTCTGCATGCCACCTTAGATATGTTCGACTATCTTGACCGTGGCTATTCTTTAGAAGAAAAATATAATCCATTATTAAATAAATATTTTAGCTTATTTGATCCTGACAATATATACATAAAGTCAAAATCTCCGTGTGCCCCGAGCTTTCTAAAAACTTTGAATCTAAATTAAAGCCATGTTAATTTATTTGAGAGCTGACCGTTTTCTCTAAGCCTACTAAGTGCAACCAATCTAATAAATAAAGAGTTACGGATTTCTTTTTCTTTCAGACTACTATTGCTTACGCTACGAATTATTTCCTCTATTACTTGATTAATAAATTTTCGGGACTGAGTTTTACCAGAATATTGTTCATATTTTTTAAAGCTTACCTTATAAGATCTTTTATCAACAGCTGCATTAGGATTAATAGAAACCTCAGTGCCCGGTAACGCATCTCGAACTAGAAACGCCAAATCTTTCACTGTATAGTTCCAGTTATTAAAACCAGTATTAATAGCCAGGAAATTGCCTCCATTTTCAGCCGCTCTTCGTGAAGCCCAGTCTAATGCTTCACACATATCCTCAACTGCTATAAGAGGTCGCCAAGGAGTTCCATCGGAGAGTATCTCAATTCTATTATTAACCAAAGCATTTACAACGAAATCATTAAGAACTAAATCCAATCTAAGTCTTGGGCTAGCGCCACAGGCGGTTGCAAATCTCAAGCAAGTAATAATAAATTCATTGCTTGCTATTGGTTTTAGTAAATTTTCAGCCTCTACCTTTGACTTAGCGTATGGAGTTAGAGGCTGCAACTCTGACTCCTCCGCCCTCACTTGATCTCCCCCAGCTCCATACATTGAGCAGCTACTCGCAAAAGCGAAAGACCTCCCTCCTCTTAATTTAGATTCTTTTGCAATTTCTACTGCTGCAAGTGCATTGATTTGATGCGTTGCATCCGCGTACTCATTCCCCATCGGATCATTAGATATAGCCGCTAGGTAAATTACATGGTCAACGCCATTGAGTAAATCATAATTAATAGCTCTAACATCACCATAAATTTGTTGATCTAGAAGATAATCAGAGATCTCTAGGGGTGAAAAAACACACCCCGAAAAATACCCTATATCAAATCCAATCAAATATGAATGTGGATACTTTTTTCTAAGATGGGACGTTAAGACGGATCCGACATACCCAAGATTACCAATAATGAGAATCTTTGACTTATTATTTTTTTTCATATTCAATATTTATTATTAATTAAAATCCGCTGAAATTAGTTCGTTCTTAGTGAGCCATCTTTAACAACATCATCGTACGCGCCTATTTGCTTAATTTTTCCCTCAGCCAGCTCAACCAGCGTTGAGCAATGTTTTAATGTTGTCAGTCTATGAGTAACTATGAGCATGGTTATTTCGTCAGAAGCATTGCTAATTTGTTCTATTACATTTTTCTCGGTTTCAACATCTAAGGCGCTCGTTGCCTCATCGAGAACTAGAATATCTGCACCTTTATATATGGCCCTAGCAATACCTATTCTCTGACGCTGTCCACCAGAAAGCATAATTCCACGCTCACCAACCCGTGTATCATAACCTTTAGGAAATGCTTCTATCGACTCAGCAATTTGAGCTTTTTGAGCGGCCTTAATAACGTGACCCCTATCAATTTGATCATAAGGAACGCCAAACGCAATGTTTTCATACACCGTTGCATCAGATAAAAAAATTGTTTGCGGCACATGGGCTATATTTTTTTGCCAATAACTTGCGCTTACAACATCAATAACAAGCCCATCTACCAATAAATTTCCGCTTGATGGTGAAAGTAAGCCCATAATAATGTCCAATAAAGTACTTTTTCCACAACCTGTTGAGCCTATAAATCCTATTTTAGATCCCTTTGGAATATGAAGATTAATATTTTTGAGTACATAAGTGGGATTAGAGGGATAACGAAAAGAGATATCTTTCAATTGAATACTGCTATTAAAAAACTCGTTAGGCATATCTTGAGAAAGCAAAATAGTAGGCATTGGTTGGTCTAATAAATCCATAGCCTCCTCAACGCTGGCGCGCCCAGATAAAACTGCAGTCCAATTACTATATGCCTGCTGAATGAGAGGCAATAGTCGTTGAGCGCCAATCGCTAATGCTCCAAGTATTGGAATGGTATTGGATAGACCTCGATCATCCGCACTCAGAAAAAAAGCAACTGTAGCAACTAATACGATACCAAGAGACTCAATTACATAACGCGGGAATAGACTTAATATTTGGATGTTTGCCATAGATCGCTTCAGAGCATCTTCAGCAGATTTGTAATTTGCCACATACACCTCTTGCGTTCCATCAATTAGTACATCTCTGATGCCGCCAAGTCCCTCTTGGATCAACTGAAGAACTTTAGTTGTGAGATTATTGACTATTTCACCATCTTTTTTGAGTCTTGACTTCGACAACCCACCTACAAAAAAATAAATTACTCCAAAACCCGATACACAGGCGATCGCACTTGGCGCATGAATAAACAACAAAGATCCAAACACTGCAATAAGCGTCAAAAATGAACTTAAGATTATGATTGCTGGATAAATCGCACTAAATATTATTCCTACCGATTTAGTCGTAATGCCCGATATAACTTCACTACTATTACGAGAGATATGAGAAGAATATGGCTGATAAAGTGTGCGCTTAAAGATACTTGCACTTATGTCAGCACCCAAACCAAAAGCAACTCTAAATTGCAACCATAACAAGATAATTCTTATAAGACCTGAAAATAAAACAGCTGAACAAAATAGTATTGTGATGGGAAGCAAAAGCTCTTGCGCCGAAACAATATGGAATGTGTTTAGTAATGGAGCCACCATTTTGCTTTGAAATACTTTCTCGGGAGCAACTAAAACTCCTAGAAAAGGCAGAATCGCACCAATAGCCAAAACTTCAGTCAAAGAAGATAAAACCATCAGCATAAGTAATGCATATAATTTCAATCTATAGCGAGGCGAAATCTGAGCCCAAAGTCTAGTGAGCAGTTTAAATATTGATTGGTATTTTTTATCTTGCGTCAAAATTTTGAAATCTCTCTGTGGGCACTCAATTAAATAATGCAGGTCTTAGGTAGCATGATTTTTCAAAAAATCTGCGTAGGCCGATTGAATTCCATTCCTCAGATCAATCTTGGGGCTCCATCCAAGAAGCCTTAATTTAGTCGAGTCCATCAACTTACGCGGGGCTCCATCAGGCTTGCTGGTATCAAAGCAAATTTCACCCTCATACTTAATGGTCTTGGCAATCGCCGAAGCCAATTCAGCAATAGAAAGATCCTCTCCATAACCAACATTTATGTGACTTTGCATTGAAGAGATATGCTGATTATATTTTGATTTATCTAACTCCATAACAAATACGGAAGCAGAAGCCATGTCATCAACATATAAAAATTCACGTTTTGGTGCACCCGTTCCCCAAATAGAAACTTGGGGCGCATTAACGATCTTAGCCTCATGGAAACGCCGAATTAAGGCTGGCAACACATGACTATTTTCTGGATGGTAGTTATCGCCTGGGCCATATAAATTTGTAGGCATGACTGAACGGTAGTCGATGCCATGGGACTGTGCATATTGGCGGTTATAACTCTCGCACATCTTAATGCCCGCAATCTTTGCAATCGCATAGGGCTCATTTGTCGACTCTAAAACTCCAGTCAAAAGAGCATCTTCTGCCATCGGCTGAGGTGCAAGCTTTGGATAAATACAGCTAGATCCCAGAAACAAGAGCTTTTTTACTCCAGATAAAAATGCTTGATGAATGACATTGTTTTGCATCATCAAGTTTTGGTAGATAAATTCTGCAGGAAAGGTATTGTTAGCATAAATGCCGCCCACTTTTGCTGCGGCTAAATACACCTGGTCAGGCTTCTCTTTTTCAAAAAATGCTTGTACCGCAGCTTGATTAGTTAAGTCTAACTCTGCATGGGTACGCGTAATAATGTTGCTATAGCCCTTAGATAAAAGATTTCTGACGATAGCAGACCCAACCATGCCGCGATGTCCGGCCACATAAATCTTTTGATTTAAATCTGTACTCATCTTTTCATCTTTATAGGCTTAATTAATTTTTACTTTTTCGCTTTTGAAAATCAGCTCTCTTTACCTACAGCCACTGAATAGCCATGCTTTTGCAGCAAGGCATGTTGCTTAGCCTGATCTAGGTCATTGGCAACCATTTCCACAATCATCTGATCAAGTGTGATTTCCGGAACCCAACCGAGCTTAGCCTTGGCTTTTGCTGGATCACCTAAGAGGGTTTCCACCTCGGTAGGACGGTAATAGCGCGGATCAATTTGCACAACCACATCACCTACCTTTAAGGCGGGCGCTTTATTGCCTTCAATTGCCGCGACGATGGCTTTTTCTTTTTCAGCGATACCTTCAAACTTCAGAGTAATACCCAATTGCTTAGCGCTACGGATAATAAATTCACGTACAGTAAATTGCACACCTGTAGCAATCACAAAATCTTCGGGCTGATCTTGTTGCAACATCAGCCACTGCATGCGCACATAGTCTTTAGCATGACCCCAATCGCGCAACGCATCAATGTTCCCCATAAAGAGACACTTCTCAAGACCTTGAGCAATATTGGCAAGGCCGCGAGTCACCTTACGCGTGACAAATGTTTCACCACGACGCTTGGATTCATGATTAAACAAAATGCCGTTACAAGCATAAATACCATAAGCCTCGCGATAGTTCACAGTAATCCAATAAGCATACATTTTTGCAACTGCATAAGGACTTCTTGGATAGAAGGGCGTTGTTTCTTTTTGTGGAATTTCCTGAACCAGGCCATAAAGCTCAGAAGTGGATGCTTGATAAAAACGCGTTTTCTTTTCTAAGCCCAAGATACGAATAGCTTCTAGCATGCGCAGTGGGCCCATTGCGTCTACATCTGCCGTGTACTCTGGGGATTCAAAAGAAACGGCTACGTGAGACTGCGCGCCTAAGTTATAAATCTCATCTGGCTGAGTTTGCTGAATGATGCGCACTAAGTTGCTGGTATCGGTCAAATCACCATAATGCAAGATCAAGTCCGGGTGATTAACGTGTGGATCTTGATAAAGATGATCAATGCGCTCAGTATTAAAAGAAGAGGCGCGGCGTTTAATCCCATGGACGATATAACCCTTGTCCAATAAAAACTCGGCGAGGTAAGAACCGTCTTGACCGGTAATGCCGGTAATCAATGCAACTTTTTGTTTACTTGTCATATGTATTTTTCTTTATTCTTTAAACTCTTATTGCGTTTTTATTGACTTGTCATTTCAAGTGCGTCCATAAGTATCTTCAAAACGCACAATGTCATCTTCACCCAAATAGCAACCTGACTGCACCTCAATAATTTCTAGGGGCTCTGTACCAGGGTTTGCAAGACGATGGGTTTGACCTTGTGGAATATAAGTGCTTTGATTTTCTTGTAAGGTGATGACTTGGTCACCATTAGTAATCTCGGCAGTTCCCTTCACCACAATCCAGTGCTCAGCGCGGTGATGGTGCATTTGCAATGAGAGGCTTGCTCCTGGCTTTACCTGGATACGCTTTACTTTGAAGCGCTCGCCCTCATCAACACTGTCATACCAACCCCAAGGTCTAGCTACTTTGCGATGTAAATTTTTCTCTTCGCGTTTTTGGGCTTCAAGTTTTACAACAATATTTTTAACGTCCTGGCTATTCGCTCGATCGGCGACTAAAACTGCATCAGCAGTTTCCACAATAATGAGATTTTCCACGCCCACTGCACTAACCAAACGGCTGCTAGAATGTACTAAGGAATTCTTAGAGTTGGTGAGTAAGGTATCCCCGCTAGTAACATTGCCGTCTTGATCTTGTTTGCCCACTTGCCATACCGCATCCCATGCGCCAAGATCATTCCAGCCAGCATCGAGCTCTACCATCTTGATGGGAAACTTTGACGCAGGGCACTTTTCGATAACAGCATAGTCAATTGATTCACTAGGAATGTCATTGAATGCATCCTTACCGGGTCTCAAAAACAATACATCACCGGATGCATCTTGCGCCTTAGCTTGCCAAGAGTTTTGCGTGGCTGCAAGAATATCGGGGCGAAATTCTTTTAAAGCAGCAAGCCACACGCTGGCTTTGAGAACAAACATGCCGCCATTCCAAAAGTAGCCGCCCTCTTCTAAATATTTTTTAGCCGTTGCCCCATCGGGCTTTTCAACAAAGCGCTCAACAGTAAACTCTCCGCCGCTTTCTTCGCTGCCGTTTGTTTTGATATACCCATAGCCGATTTCTGGCGCAGTGGGGGTAATACCCAAAATTGCAATAGCATCCTTAACGGCGATGCTGACTGCCAGCCGCAAAGCTTTGGTGAAGGCTGCCCCATTTTTAATGGTTTGGTCCGCTGGAGCAACTATCAAAATGGGATCATTACCCTGCTCTTGAGCATAGAGTGCTGCAAGCGTTAAAGCTGGGGCAGTATTTCTGCCAGAAGGCTCAAGCAATAAAGTAGCCTCGATGTTCTTCGATTCATGTTTCAACTCACGCAGTTGATCAAGTCCCAAGAAGCGATGCTCTTCGTTAGTCACAATCACTGTATTGCCAAGTGTGATCTCTTTATCGGCAATTGTATGAATACGCTCGATAGCTTGCTGAAAAAGACTCTTTTTAGAATCGTCGCCTGAGAGCACCAAAAACTGCTTTGGAAAGCCTGCTCGCGATAGTGGCCACAGACGTGTACCCGAACCACCGCATAGAATCACTGGTAACACTTGAGTCATAATTGTCTACTGATATTTTGCAATTCTGTCGGCATTTCTTTTGGCATATTGCCTATAAATAATGTATGGTTGATTTTATAGCCTTCTGATCGCCCTCTAAATATTCCGGAAGCTAATAGAATGTAGATCTGAGTTTTATCAACAGTATTAGGAGAATGCAAATGACCTCAATTCCAAAAATCAATGTTCGCAATTCTGTTTCTGAATGCTCCCAATCCCTACGTAAAGAAAATGCAGGTAAATACCAAAATTACAGTATTAAAGACTGCATTATTTCAATTGCTGCCTCTAAAGTTAAATAATTGGTCATTTTTAGGTCTTTTAAATGCTTTTAGCTATAAAAAAGATCCCTCTTTACAAATGAGGACTTACTTAGCTGGGCGATTGGGGTAGCCTTTCCCCGTCATATTGTTGTAGATTGCCCCTGCTAGCACCAACAAAATAGAATCTATCAATACTGGAAATATGGCAAAGCGGTAATGCAATACATGCCCTAAAACGGCAATTAGCGCTAACGCTGCAGCTGGAGGGTGCAAACAGCGGAGCATAAACATCCCAAGAGTAGCTAAAGATGCGGCAATGGACATGGCTAAAAGTGGCTCATCAATAAGATTGGCCGCTGTGATACCAACCAAGGCAGATAGGGTATTGCCTGCGATCACCGCCCAGGGCTGGGCCATGGGGCTGCCAGGTAATGCAAATACTAAAAGAGCGCTTGCTCCCAAGGAGGCCATCAGCCATTCATCCACTCCACCCAGCTCTCCAAGGTACTTAGCAATAGTAAGCACTAACATCAATCCCAAAAATGCGCCACAACTAGAGCGAAAACGCTCAATCCAAATTACTCTTGGCTGGTCGCCCCCCAAGTAAAAAGAATATCGCTTGATTAGGTATTTCGCAGTATGTCTCATCTTTTATTTCTTTAATCGAAATTTAATTATTGTTTGCTTTTAGCTATCGAGCCAATACAAAAATATGATTATTCGATAGCACTGTTTTGATCATAATAACCCTGTGGTAAGTAATTTTTTCCTCCATTCAGGAATACCCGCCCTATCCCAAATAATCATTTTTAGGAGTCATTCATGGCTAAAACCGTAAAAGGTACAAAGACCGAACAGTCTTTGAAAGAAGCGTTTGCTGGCGAATCCCAAGCAAACCGTCGTTATTTATATTTCGCGAACCAAGCCGATATTGCTGGTGCAAATGATGTTGCAGCTGTTTTCCGCTCAACTGCTGAAGGTGAAACTGGTCACGCCCATGGTCATATGGAGTATTTGATCGAAGGCGGCGCTGGCGAGCCAGGCACAGGTATGCCAGCTAAGACAGTTGCAGAAGCTCTACAAGCAGCGATTGCTGGTGAAACCCATGAGTACACCGATATGTACCCAGGCATGGCTAAGACTGCACGCGATGAAGGGTTTGACGAGATCGCTGACTGGTTTGAAACTTTGGCAAAGGCTGAACGCAGCCACGCCAACAAGTTCACCAAAACTTTAGAAGCGCATTTGGCTAACGTTTAATTTTTAAACTTAGCAATAAAAAAGCCACCGCAGTTAAAACTGCGGTGGCTTTTTTCTTTTGCAGAGACGAATCTCAGCAAGAACAGGGGATAACTCAGTAAGTTAAGCCTTCTTAGCGTAAGCAGAACACCAGCCTTTAGCAGCCACTTGCTTGCCAGCAAACAGTGCGCAACCACCAGCAGCAGAACCAGCGGCACCTTGATAGAGTGCGCAATTACTACAAGCTTGTGGCGCAGCATATTTAGCGTACTTTGCTTTATCCACTTTAGAAGCATCCGCTTTGTAACCCAATGCAGCAGCTTGTGGATCAGTTTCAGCAACCATCGCTTGAGCTTGCACTTTGCTGTTTAAAGCCAAAGTAGCAGCGCCAGCAGCGGACATGATC
>TBL_comb47_HYPODRAFT_10002671_pt1 | contig 21824 bp, 17 predicted proteins | sample TroBogypolimnion_40_FD_10682 | JGI IMG/M metagenome (IMG submission 10682) | reverse complement strand
AATCCTCTGCTCTACCGACTGAGCTACCGGGCCAAGGATATAGATTATAGCCTAAAGTTTAGCAAAAAACATTGCGGGTAAGCCCAAAACTGTGCCTGCAAAGTGCGCCTACCGCAAAAATCGTTCCAACTGCTAAATGCTGTTCAGCGTCCATACGCAGAAGCCACACGCATTCGAGTGGGGTTGCCCTTACCGCAGTGCCGAAATTAAGCTGTGTTTTTTGACATTGCACAGTGAAAACTACCCAACTTTCTTACCCCAACCCGCAGCAGTTAGCTGAAATTGGCAAAGCCCACATAAAAAATTCAGCCCCAATACTAAGCAGCCTTCGGCTGTTAGAGGGTGCCAAAAAGCAGAACGAAGAGCTTCACCATTTACGCGACGGCTGTGTCGTCCTTTACAAAAGAGACAACAGCGAAGTTTGGCAAGTTCGCTTTAAGTTGTTTGATATGAAGTGGCGCAGATTTACTACCAAACACAGAGAGCTAGCCTATGCCAAAAAGGTTGCTGCAGAAATATATGACAGAGCCCGCTTCAAAGAAGAAATGGGCATACCACTCAGCACAAAAAGATTTGGAGCAGTAGCAGAAGAGTGCCTAACTATGTTGGAGCGAGAAATAGAACAAGGGCTTCGCCCAATGACAAACAAAGACTATCAGCGAGTCATTCGCAGATACCTTATTCCGTTTTTCGGCAAATACAACCTCACAAGTTTGGACAGCAATTTGGTTAGAGAGTTTGAAATATGGCGAAATCAAAAAATCGGACATATGCCAATTGCCAGCACCTTAATGACTCATTCAGCCGCATACAACCGAGTCATAGAGTTGGCAATGGATAAAGGTTGGATAAGTCAGCAGTTCAATGTGCCGCGCTTAAGTAGGCGTGGAGCGAAGAGCAAAGCACGGCCTGGTTTTACTGCAGAAGAAGTTCAGCAGCTGTTGGCATTTATGCCAGCTTGGTGTGAAAGCGGACATAGACACACTGGCAGACAAATTAAGTTGTTGCTGCGCGACTATGTGGAGCTGCTGCTAACAACCGGTATGCGCTGCGGCAAAGAGAGTATGAATATGTTGTGGCAACACATTGAATGGCATACGGACAAAGGACAGCGCTACCTACGCATATGGGTGTCGGGCAAAACGGGCGGAAGGTGGCACTACCCTAAAGATGGAATTATTCGAGTGGTCTTAGATAACCACTCCGCTCACATCTCCAAGGAGACCATGGCGTACCTTGGCACGAGGCCAGGGAGATTTGTATACATCCACACTCCAAAACATGGTTCTTGGTTAAATTTAATTGAGTGCGCTTTTTCAAAAATGGCACGGACCTTCTTGCGACATATTCGCGTTGACTCGATTGAACAATTGAAGGAGCGTATAAGCAAAGGGATTGCCGAGATCAACGAGTCTCCAGTCATACTGCGCTGGAATAAGTTTGATTTAGGCGTTTATTGAATGTAACGTTTTTAATAAAACGAACTACTAGTCTCGATCAGCCGCCCAGCACAGGTGGATGGATGATGAATAAAAAGGTGTTGAATGGGCCGCCCAAGCACATCCTGGGGCTTGATCAAAATTGCGCCAAGGCTCAAATCCATGACCTGGGTTGGGTCAGCTTTTGTCCTTGTTGTTGATCATCAACTCTTTGAGCTCAGAGATTTGCTGCTTGAGTCCTTCCATTTCATTGCCTTGATCTTTGATATTTCTCAATACGCGCATTTGAAAAGAGGTGCTCTCTTCATCGTCTTCTTCATCATGGTCGGTGATGCTGGCAAATGAGTCCACGATCACGGCTACAAACAAGTTGAGCACCACAAAGGTGGCAATCAAAATGAAAAATACAAAAAAGATCCAAGCATAAGGGAACTTTTCCATGATGGGACGAGCAATGCCATCCGACCAACTCTCCAGCGTCATCACCTGAAAGAGCGTGAAAAAGGAGCTGCCAATGTTGCCAAAGAGGTCTGGAAAGGTACCGCCAAAGACATTGGTGGTGATCACAGCGGAGACGTAAAACACGATCAACAACAGACCCATCACCGAGCCCAAACTCGCCAAGGAGCCCAAAAGACCCGCGACCACGCGCTTCATGCTTTGCACTTTGTTGATCAGCCGCAAAACCCTCAAGACCCGAAGCGCACGAAGAACTGACAAAGACTCTGTGGCGGGCACAATCGCAATGGCAATCACGATAAAGTCAAACAAACACCATGGATCGGTCCAGTAGCTTTTGCCTTTGCAAAAAATCAACAACACCGTTTCACAAATAAAGATCATCAAAATGGTGTGATCGATGATGGAAATCTCCTCACCAAAACGGTCCATGATGTCTGCGCTGGTCTCGGTGCCAAGCAATACGGCATTCAATAAAATCAAAGTCACAATGGTCATTTGCACCACATGGAGGTTGATGAATTTCTGGACTTTTTCTTGCAGTGGGGCAATATTGATCATGTGAGACAAGCGTTCGGTTGGGGGTCAGGGTGAAAAAATCGTTGCGTGGGTAAATCGCGCGGGCGGTCGTCGATCAAAAAGTGGGCCGATGGAGTTGTGCGATCATGTCCTTCATTTCCATGAGTTCTTGTTGTAAAGCTTGGAATTCAGTGCGCTTGACCAGCATCACATCAGAGCGGTCTTCCTCGGTTGTGTCGTCTTTCAATGACGCAAATGAGTCAACGATGACAGCAATGAATAAATTGACCACCACAAATGTGGCGATCAAAATGAAAATCACAAAAAAGACCCAGGCATAGGGAAACTTTTCCATGATAGGGCGGGCAATTCCATCCGACCAACTCTCCAATGTCATCACTTGAAAGAGCGTGAAAAAGCTGTGCCCCAATGAGCCAAACAAATCGGGGAAAACCGCCCCGAATAGATTGGTTGAGATCACGGCAAAGACATAAAACACGATCAACAGCAGTCCCACCACTGAGCCCAAACTCGACAAAGAACTCACCAACCCTGAGACCACACGCTTCATGCTCTCAACTCGGTTGATCAGTCTCAAAACCCGCAAAATTCGCATGGGTCTGAGCAAATACAAGTCTCCGGAAGAGGGCATCACCGCAATGGCAATGACAATGAAGTCAAACAAACACCACGGGTCGGTCCAGTACTTTTTGCCTTTGGCAAAGATCATCAAACAAGTCTCAATGACAAAAATCACCAACAGACCGTGATCAAATAAGCCAATTTCATCTCCAAACCTGTCCATGATTTCTGCGTCGGTCTCCATGCCTAGCAAAATTGCATTCACGATGATGAGAACAACAATGGAATGTTGAACCCAATGTTGATGCATAAAGTCATCAACTTTTTGTTGCAAAGAAGAAATGGCCGTCATACGAGTACAAGAAACAAGAAAAAGAGGTCAAAAAGGGGCTTAAAACGCAAGCTCGCATTCTAATCTTGAAATTTTCTATTTTATGAGGCTGGCCACAATCATTGCCTTGAAAAGGCACAAACAACGCCAATGCCTCTGCACCATTGAGCGAAATTCATTAAAAAGCAATCATCTGTGCCGATTGAGGGCGAAGTGATGCGCTTAGGTGCACATTAGTGGTGCTTTGTGCCGCCTATTGATCACTTCGACCATGCCAAACGCCTGAGGCCATAGGCTTGCATGACAAACAGTAATGAGGGGATTTTTTCAGTGATTTTTCCCTTGCGAAATATCCATGATGAGTTTGGTGAGCAAGTACATGCGTGGCTCAATGGAGCTGATCAGGATATATTCATTGTCATTGGAGTGGGAGCCAAAGCCTTGCAGACCCATGCTCTCCAACACTGGGTTAGAGGTCTCAAGACCTGCAAATGCTGCATCGGTGCCGCCACCGGCAGCCACAGTTCCCAAAACCAATTCACGGCCCACCTCGGCGTAGACTTTCTTGGCGTATTGCGCCAGTTTGAGTGTCTCATCGCTGGTCACCATGGGTGGGCGACGGCGCTCAAAATTCATGTCTATTTTGACGGCTGGGTTTTGCTGGATTTTGAGTTTTTCTTTAACCCGAGCCTCGATGGTGTCAAAGTCCTCTTTGTGCAGCACTCGCACATCGGCCGAAGCACTCGCCACAGCAGGAATCACGTTTCTGTTGGTGCCCGCACTCGAGAGCGTCCAATTCATCTTGATGCCCAAATTGGGATCGGAGAGGTCGCGCATTTGCTGAATTTGAAATGCCAATTCTGTCAATGCATTTTGACCCAACTCAGGTGCGGACCCAGCATGGGAGGCTTTTCCGGTGAGCTCCAGCGTCACTGCCGCTATCCCTGCAGTCGTCAATGCAACACGATCGGATTTCACTTGAGAGGCTTCGCAAGAAAAGGTCGCATCATGTTGAGAGCCCAATTCTGTGAAATAGGCTCGCGCGGCCGGTGAGCTGATTTCTTCATCTCCATTGAGGAGAACCGTGATTTGCCCGTAATCTTTGAATTTGAGTTGTGTCAAGGTCTCCATCGTGTGAATGATCAAGGCGACACCTTGTTTGTCATCCGAGATACCCAAACCGTAGGCGCGGTCGCCCTCTAGTCGAAAGGGTTGCTTGGCCAACATGCCCTTGAGGTAGACCGTGTCCATGTGGGCAATGAGTAGGATTTTTTTACTGCCTTCACCCTTGAAGACGGCTTTGACCATTCGCCCTGGGCGCTCGGGTGTGTCATACATTTTGTAAATTCTCTCACCTGGCTCAATGAACTCCACTTGTGCGCCCAAGGCTTTGAGGCGAGCGTGAACCCAAGCAGAAATTTTGTCGAGCCCTTCGCGGTCCCGGGAGCCCGACTCAATGGACACCAAAGACTCCAAGGTCTTCAAATAGGGGGCTTTTTGGCCTTGAACAGTCGATAAAAGGGGTTGCTGAGCCTGTGATAGGGCAAGACTGGCATAGACCAAGCCCACAGCCAGGGAGATCACTGAACGTTTCATCGTGTGTTGATCCTTCGTTGATTGTGGCCCGATTGATTGCTTGAGGTCGCCAGTCCGATGCTCGCCAACCCCCACGCCCCATGCTATCCCAATGTGTGGTCTATAGAAGAACGGGAAATCCCCAGTTTAGGGGCCATTTTCAAATCGGTTGATCAGGTCATTTGCCGATCAGCGGGATTTGTGTTTCATGGCCCGTTCGACCTCACGCTTGCCTTCGCGGTCCTTGATGGTGTCACGCTTGTCATGCTCCGCTTTGCCTTTGGCCAGCGCAATTTCAAGCTTGATTTTGCCGTTTTTCCAGTGCATGTTCAGGGGCACCAAGGTGTAACCCTTTTGCTCGACTTTGCCCACCAAGCGCACTATTTCCGCCTTGTTGAGGAGCAGCTTTTTGGTCCGGTCGGGTATGGCCACCACGTGGGTGGACGTCGTGCGGGTGGGGTTGATTTGGCAGCCGATCACAAAAAGCTCGCCTTCGCGAATCACCACATACCCATCGGTGAGCTGAACCCGGCCGTCCCTGACGGCCTTGACCTCCCATCCGTGCAAGACCATGCCCGTCTCATAGCGCTCTTCAATGAAATAATTGAAGATGGCCTTTTTGTTGTCTGCGATGCGCGCAGGCGTGGCGGGTTTGGTGCTCATGGAATAAAAAAAGACGCGCTTGGGTGAAATCTCTACAATAGAGGCAAATTTGGGGCATGGATTGGAGTAAGTGCCGCGCCATGGGATGGGTACATGTTTTAAGCAGCATGGCCCGCATGGCTTGAGTTTAAAGCACAAAGCGCCAAGTCCTGTTCTCCAACTGAGCTCTTTTTGTCGTGGCCAGCCTGTCTTGGGTCACTTTCCTTGTCTTGAGGTTTGCGGGTCAAAACAAAGTCGCCCGCCAGCAAACCTGAGTTTTTTCATGAAAACAGTTCAAAAATCCGTCCTCATTTGGTTCAGTGCAAAAGAGATGTACGAATTGGTCATCGATGTTGAAAGTTATCCCCAATTCTTGCCTTGGTGCGAGAAGGGCAGCATTCTTGAAACCCACAGCGATGGGGTGACGGCTCAAATTGGCATGTCCATCGGTGGCTTTAAGAAGTCATTTACCACCCGCAACGTCAACATTCTCAATGAACAAGTCCGGCTTGAATTGGTCCAAGGTCCTTTCAAGGCTTTGTCTGGGGTCTGGGACTTTCATTCCCTCGGGGATCAGCGGGCATGCCGCATCGAACTCAATTTGAACTACCACTTTGAAAGCGTCTTTGGCGGCTTGGTGGGACCTTTGTTTGACAAAATCGCCAGCTCCTTGGTGGACGCCTTCGTCAAGCGTGCAGATCAAGTCTATGTCGCGTCTTGAGTCCATTGAGCAACAGGACTGCACGTGGTGACCCATTCAAACGCTCTTCAGACCAGACCATGACCCTCACGACAAGGTTGATCCTGCCAGTGCAGGCCAGCATTCAAGTGGTTTTTTGTCCATCGAGCAGAACTGTGGTCATGGAGGATTTGGACTTTTTGCCCCATGAACCCCTATTGGACGCAGTCTGGCGCGCACTGCGTCAATTCAGGCCCAAACCGACCCCTTTCACCTGGGACCCGCACCAGGGCCTGGCGGGCGAGGAGGGTTCTGAGGCTTTATTGAACGCCTTCGGATGGGAAGACTTCAACCCCCAAGACCCTGACAAGGGCTGCATTTTGGTCTTGGCGAGACTCATTTCAGGCGCTCTAGACAAGCGGCAGGTGTTCATCAGTGTCTGGGGCCAGCCCAAGGCCTTGACGCACGAGCTGCAAGCGGGAGACCGCGTGGAACTCACCCGAGCCTTGCGGGTCGACCCCAAAGTGGCCCGGCGTGAGCGCTTTCAACAGCAAGGCGCCAAAGCGGCAGGACTGTTTGCGAAAAAAAGGGCCAACGCCAAAGCCGGCTATTGATCCTGACTTTTGATTTCTGTTGGGACCTGGCCCCCAAGGACTGGCATGGCGATTGCATACTTTCATTCAAAGTCCCTCAGAACGCTAGTTTCGGCCGTTAGTTGCCACTTGTTGACACTTGTTGCAGCTTATTGCCACTTGATGCAGCTCTTTTTAGGGTGATGCGCCACAGAATAAAGGAGTTCACGATGAGTTTGAGCCTGAATGCCGCCACCATGAACGTGTTGAGCGGAGTCGCCTCAGCGCAATCCAAAAATCAAGCCGCCAAGGCGATGTTCTCGTCACTTAAAAGCGGGGATTTGGCAGGAGCACAACAAGCCTACAAAACCTTCATTGGCGGACAAAGCAGCAATTCATCCTTGCTCAACGCGAGCTCGGTTTTTGGTCAACTCGGCACGGCTTTACAAAAGGGGGACTTGGCCAGCGCGCAAAACTTGGCCTCGTCCATGCAAGGCGGAGTGGGTATGCCCCTGGCAACCAGCACTGGATCATCCTCTGGAACAACGGGCAGCACGGGCAGCGCCAGCGGTTCGAGCGGTTCGAGTGGAACTTCATCAAGCGCATCGAGCTCTTCTGGCTCAGGCAACTCCAGCATGAGCCTCACGCCAGCGGGTCTTTTGAGTTCCATGCAGACCTCCAACACCACGTCGCTGCTCAATGCCATCAACGCCCAAGATGCAGCGGATGCGGGTGGCAGCAGTGATAATTTGTATGCACTCTTGGGCGTTGGCAATAACATCAACACCTCGGCTTGATGCCTTCGAGATCCCTTTTTGCTTAAGCCTGGCCATCAGGGAGAACTTGCAACGCAAGCGCTGTTGCGCATGGACCTAAAGGCTCAGGACCTCAAGGAGCTCGGTTTCGATCTCAATTTGAACCTTGTTTTCTTGAAGCGCCGCACCATCAATCAAAAAGGTGTCCTCCACCCGCTCACCCAAGGTGCTCACCTTGGCGAGCAGTAAATTGATTTTGTGCTTGGCCAGCACCAAGGCCACGCTGTAGAGCAGTCCCGTGCGGTCGCTCGCCGAGATATTGAGCAGCCAACGCTGGGCTTTCTCATCGGGCGAGAGCGTGACCCTGGGGCGTATCGGAAAACTCTTCACCCGCCGAGACACTCGCCCTTTGCTGGCCTTGGGCAGCGGTGGGGTATCGAGCAAGGTTTGCTTCAAATCGTGCTCCAAGAGGTGAATCCACTCGCGCGTGTGCTCTTCGAGTCGCGCGGAGACGACTTGGAAGGTGTCAATGGCAAAGCCGTTCAAGGCGGTGTGGATCTTGGCGTCCAAAATACTAAAGCCATATTGGTCAAAATACCCACAAATTCGAGCAAAGAGGTCGGGCTGGTCGTGGGTATAGACCATCAACTGGAGGCCCTCGCCGACGCTGGACAAGCGGGCCCGAACGACGGTTTTGTGGTGAGTGGGGGTCTCCTCGTCGCGGCTCAAGTCGCGGCACAGTTGCCGTGTGTGCCAGGCAATGTCGCTCGCTTCATGGCGCATGAAGTAGCTCACGTCGAATGTTTTCCAAAGCGCCTCATGGGCATTGCTGGGCATGGCATAAAGCGCCAACATGCTGAGGGCTTCGCGCTTTCTCGACTCGACCAAGGCACTCGCGTCTGGTGCTCGACCGCCCAAGACCCTCAAGGTGCTGCGGTACAAGTCTTCGAGGAGTTTGCCCTTCCAGGCGTTCCACACTTTGGGGGAGGTGCCGCGGATATCCGCAACGGTCAAGAGATAGAGGGCAGTGAGATAACGCTCGGTTTTCACACGTTGGGCAAAGTTTTGAATCACCTCGGGGTCGCTCATGTCTTGCTTTTGTGCAATGTGGCTCATGCTCAAATGCTCAGAGACTAGGAAGACCATGAGCTCACAGTCCTCAGCGTCCACCAAGTGGTCTTTGCAAAAGCGCCGCACCTCGGCTTTGCCCAATTGCGAGTGGTCGCCACCACGCCCTTTGGCAATGTCATGGAACAAGGCGGCAATGTAGATCACCCAAGGTTTGTCAAAACTCGCAGCGAGTTGCGAGCAAAACGGATACTCATGGGCATGCTCAGGGATCAGAAATCGCCGCACATTCCTCAAGACCATCAATATGTGCTGGTCCACCGTGTAGACGTGAAAGAGGTCGTGCTGCATTTGCCCCACAATACGGCGAAAGACCCACAAATACCGACCCAACACCGAGGTTTGGTTCATCAAGCGAATGGCGTGGGTGATGCCCTGGGGTTGCTTCAAGATGGAGAGAAACATGGCTCGGTTCACCCGATCTTGGCGAAACTCGGCGCCCATCACCCCGCGCGCGTTGTAGAGGGCTCTCAATGTCTTGGCCGACAGGCCTTTGATGCCGAGTGTCGTTTGAAAGAGGTAAAAGGTCTCCAAAATCGCATGGGGTTGTGTTTGATAGAGGTCTTCGCGGTTGACCTCGAGCATGCCAGCTTTTTCCGAAAACCGTTCATTGATGACCCTCAAGGGGGGCATCTCTTTTGCGGATAGGCGCTCTTCCAAGTTGAGCATCAAAATTTGATTGAGTTGCGTGACCGCCTTGGCGCACCAGTAATACTGGCGCATGAGGGCTTCAGAGGCGGCGCGTGCCCCTTTGTTTTCGTCTTGCACGGCCACCAGTCCCAGGTCTTTGGCCACCTGGGCTTGCAAGTCAAAGACCAAACGGTCTTCACGGCGTTTGGCCGCCAAGTGTAGGCGCGTTCGAATGAGACTCAATATGGATTCATTGCGTTGGAGCTTTTGCGCTTCCAGGGGTGTGGCCAAGCCATTTTTTTTTAAATCCTGCCAAGAAGCGCCAAAACCTGCGGCCTTGGACAGCCAAAGCAGCACTTGCAGGTCTCGCAGTCCCCCAGGCGACTCTTTGCAATTGGGCTCGAGGGCGTAGGGGGTATTATCAAATTTGTTGTGGCGCTGGCGCATCTCAAGCGTCTTGGCGACAAAAAAACCTTTCACATCCAAGTTGGATAAAAAACCTTGCCTGAATTCATTGAACAAACCGGCGTTGCCCGTGATCAATCGAGACTCCAAGAGCGCGGTTTGAACGGTGATGTCGGCTTTGCTCTCTTGCAAACATTCGCTCAACGTGCGCACACTTGAACCAATCTCAAGACCACAGTCCCAGCACATGCCAATGAATCGCTCGACCCTCGACAAGGTCTCCTGGTTTGTCAGCTCTTTTGGAATTTGGCTGGATTCGGGCAACAAGACCAAGACATCCACATCAGAATAGGGAAACAGCTCACCTCGGCCAAAACCACCCACCGCAATCAAGGCCAATGGATCTGAGAGTCCGCACTCCAGCCACAGACTGGTCAAGGTCTCGTCGGTCAAGTGGGCAAGCCGGGTGAGGGTGCTGTGGGCTTGGCGCAGGCTGCTCAGCTGAGCGAGTGAGCCCAACTCCAAGAGCAACTGATTTTTTTGAGCGCGAAAGATCTGACTCTGGTTCATGCTGGACTTTTAAAACGAATCAGCAAACCGTGTGGGTGACAAAGTCAGGCAAAGGTGGGCTGCCCGCTGACAAGGTCAAGACCTCAAAACCCGTGGGGGTCACCAAAATGGTGTGCTCCCATTGGGCGGACAAGGAGTGGTCTTTGGTGACGATGGTCCAGCCGTCGCCAAGCTCCTTGATCTCTCGCTTGCCGGCATTGATCATGGGCTCAATGGTGAAGGTCATGCCCGCTTGAATGACTTCCAGTGTGCCGGGTCTGCCGTAGTGCAAGACCTGGGGCTCTTCGTGGAACTTTTCGCCGATGCCGTGCCCACAAAACTCTCGCACAATGGAGTAGCCTTGGCCTTCGGCAAAGCGCTGGATGGCATGTCCAATGTCGCCCAAATGCACCCCCGGTTTGACCATCATGATGCCGTGCCACATGGCCTCATGGGTGACTTGGCACAGGCGCTTGGCCGCAATGGAGCCTTCGCCACAAATGAACATGCGACTGGTGTCGCCATGCCAACCGTTTTTGATCACGGTGATGTCGACATTGACGATGTCACCTTTTTTAAGCTGTTTGTCATTGGGAATGCCGTGGCAGACTTGGTGATTGATCGAGGTGCAAATTGACTTGGGGTAAGGATCGTAACCACTGGGCGCGTAGTTCAAGGGTGCGGGAATGGCCTCTTGGACTTGGGTAATGTAGTCGTGGCAGAGCCGATCGAGCTCATTGGTGGTGACGCCTGGGACCACATGGGGAGAGAGAAAATCCAATACCTCCGAGGCGAGTCGACCCGCCACGCGCATGCCTTGGACACCGTTTTCATCTTTGAAAGTTATAGCCATGCGTGCATTATCTCAGGAGAAGCGCGTTTTTTTAAAACCGACGCGTTAATCCATGATTGAATGAAGACTTTGGGCGCGCTTTTGGGCTCCACAGAGGACCCACTCCCGCAGGATGGAGCAAGCGCGCATTGTCGACTTGAGGTGGGCCTGGCTTGGGACGGGCTCGGCGCACCCCCTTGAGCCCACGAAAGAAGCTTGGGGGTGATAAAATGAAGCTCTTTTTTGACCAAGGCTCGAGCGTGATTGACCACCTGACCGTATTTGAGGGCGAGAGTGCTCTGGGTGTTTTTAGATGTCAACAACTCCTGCGCCAGCTCCAAGCCCTGGACCCCCACATCAGCGCCTTGAGGGTCAACACGCTCGACTGTGTGGCCAGCCATGAGCCCCTGAGCGCACAGACCCAAAGCCGGCTTGATTGGCTCTTGTATGGCGAGCGTCTGAGCTCTAAGGACTCTAATGACTCAAAGGGCTCTGAAGCTGCTGGTACTTCCCTCAACCGTCCTGCCTCCCTCGCGGGCAAGGTGCTGTCGGCCTTTCGCGCGCAGCCCAAAGATGGGACCAACGCTACAGCGCCCAGTCTTGAGATTTTGGTGGCCCCTCGACTCGGCACCATTTCACCTTGGTCCTCCAAAGCCACCGACATCGCCAACAACTGCGCCTTGCCGGTCCGTCGCATTGAACGGGTGCTGGCCTACCGTTTGAGCTTTCAGCCTGGGCACTGTCCGGCTTCCAATGGCTCTTTAGGTTTTGGGTCTTCTGCCGCTTCTCTCTCCAGCGCTCAGGCCTTGAGTGCGAATTGGCCTGCGCTCGAAACCGTGCTGGCCCTCTTGTTTGACCCAATGACGCAAACGGTGCTTTTTGAAAGAGGGCAGTTGTCATCTTGCTTTCAAACATTGGCGCCTGAACGCACCCGAAGCATTGCCATTTTGAGCGAAGGTCGAGAGGCACTCGTTGCGGCCAATTTGGAGTTGGGTTGGGCCTTGGCCGATGATGAGATTGATTATTTGGTGTCGTCCTTCACCGCATTGATGCGCGACCCCACCGAGGTCGAGCTCATGATGTTTGCACAGGCGAACTCCGAGCACTGTCGCCACAAAATCTTCAACGCCGATTTCACCATCGATGCGCAGCCCCAGGCCAAGAGTCTTTTTGGCATGATTCGCCACACCCATGCCGAGAACCCCCAACACACCGTGGTGGCCTATTCAGACAATGCCTCCGTCATGCGTGGGCACCCAAGCGTTGTTTACCGGCCTGAATGGCGAGCAGATGAGCAAAAGGCGGGGCATGGATTCACCAGCAGTCCGAGCTACCAGCGCCGCCTTCGAGAGACCCACGTCTTGATGAAAGTCGAGACCCACAACCACCCCACCGCCATCTCACCCTTTGCCGGTGCGGCGACGGGCTCTGGCGGAGAGATCCGGGACGAAGGTGCCACCGGACGGGGCTCGCGCCCCAAGGCCGGTCTCACGGGTTTCATCGTCTCCAAGCTCTTTGACGCGCAGCAGGCCCACCCCGCCCACTTGGCCAGTCCTTTGCAGATCATGACCGAAGGACCCTTGGGCGCAGCGGCCTTTAACAACGAATTTGGTCGTCCTGGCATTTTGGGTTTCTTTCGCGAGTACGAGCAAGTCATTGACGGCGTGCACCGCGGCTACCACAAGCCCATCATGTTGGCCGGAGGCTTGGGCACCATTGACGCCGAACTGGTGAACAAGGTCGTCTTCGAACCCGGCAGCTTGCTCGTTCAAATTGGCGGTCCCGGGATGCGCATTGGACTCGGGGGTGGGGCGGCAAGTTCTTTGAACTCGGGCGCCAATTCAGTCAGCCTGGACTTTGACTCCGTGCAGCGCGGCAACCCCGAGATCCAGCGCCGCGCCCAAGAAGTCATCAACCAGTGTTCTGCCCAAGGGCTCAACTCCCCCATTTTGGCCATCCACGATGTGGGTGCTGGGGGACTCTCCAATGCCTTTCCCGAGTTGGTCAACGACGCCAAGCGGGGTGCCGTCTTTGATTTGTCCGCCATACCCCTGCAAGCCCAAGGCTTGTCGGCCAAAGAGATTTGGAGCAATGAGTCCCAAGAGCGCTATGTGTTGGCCATTGATCCTGCAAGATTTGAAGAATTCAGGGCACTGTGTGCGCGTGAGCGCTGTCCGGTGCATGTGATCGGACAAGCCACCGAGAAACGCGATCTCGTGCTGCGCGACCCCAAACAATCGGAGTGTGTCGACATGCCCCTGGATGTGCTCTTGGGCAAGCCCCCCAAAATGCACCGCAATGTCTTGCGTGTGAAACGCCATGGACAGGCGTTTGATGGACTGGGCTTGAAGCTGGAAGACGCTGCACGTCGGGTCTTGTCTCACCCAACGGTCGCCTCCAAGCGGTTTTTGATCACCATTGGCGACCGAACCGTGGGCGGCCTCACTCACCGCGACCCGATGGTTGGACCACTGCAAATGCCAGTGGCCGACTGCGCCATCACCTTGGCCGATTTTGAAGGTTTTGCCGGCGAGGCCATGAGTCTCGGAGAGCGCACGCCGCTGGCCAGCATCAATGCCCCTGCATCCGGGCGCATGGCCGTGGCCGAAGCCATCACCAATTTGCTCGCTGCACCCATCGATTTGTCAAAGGTCAAGCTCAGTGCCAACTGGATGGCCGCATGTGGTCAAGAGGGCGAAGATGCCGATTTGTACGACACGGTGCACACCGTCGCAATGGAGCTCTGCCCAGCCTTAGGAATCTCCATTCCCGTGGGCAAGGACTCCTTGTCGATGAAAACCCAATGGAAGACGGACTCAAAGGCCAACTCCCCCAGCATGGAAGTGCGCTCACCGGTGAGTTTGATCGTCACCGCTTTTTGCACCCTCGACGATGTTCGGCCTGCCTTGACCCCTGAGCTTCAAGGACCCGCTGGTGAGACGACGCTCATCTTGATCGATTTGGGGCGCGGTCAGCAGCGCATGGGCGGCAGCATCTTGTCCCAGGTCCTGAGCCAAAACGTTGCCTCGGTGCCCGATCTGGCCATCGAGCATGCGGGGGATTTGGTGAATTTGGTCCAAGTGATCAACCACTTGAGAAAAGACGGGCTCGTCTTGAGTTACCACGACGTGAGTGACGGGGGACTGCTCGCTTGCGTGAGCGAGATGTGCTTTGCCTCTCAGATCGGGGTTGATTTGAATGTCGACCTTTTGGTCACCATGGGCGACGGCATCCAAAACTCCTACGCCGATCATGGCGACGCCAAGAACTGGGCTCAGCAAGTGAGCGTCAAGCGCCAAGAGCAAACACTCCAAGCGCTCTTTGCCGAGGAGATCGGCGTGGTGATTGAGGTCTTGACTTCAGAGCGCGACCGGGTGATGCAGGCCTTGAGGGTGGTGAACCTGTCCAAACACAGCCACTGCATTGGTAAAACCAGGAAACCCGGCCCCATCCAGGCCGCCGATGAACCCACACCAGCATCACACGATGCCAACAAGCCAAACGCGGCCAACACGGCCAACGCCCATGGCTTGGACCTGCACGCCTGCCTCACTGTCTGGCGCGACACCCAACAAATTTTCAAAGTTCCATTGCTCGATTTGTGCTCGACCTGGGACAGCTTGAGCCACCAAATGGCCCGCCTGAGAGATCACCCTGATGCCGCCGACTCGGAGCACTTGGGGCTGCAAAACCCACACAAGAATGCTTTAAAAGCCTACATCCCACCGGCCCTCGAGCAAGAGCTCCTGAGTCTTGAGTCTGCACTGATGCCGAGCTTGGCTTCGCTTTCTTTGGGCTTGGAAGTGGCCTCCTCCAGGCCGTCTCCTGCCTTGCTGAGCACGCGTCCCAAAGTGGCGATTTTGAGAGAGCAAGGGGTCAACTCCCATGTGGAGATGGCCTATGCTTTTGAGCTCGCGGGCTTTGAGAGTGTGGATGTGCACATGAGCGATTTGCAACAGGGGTTCACCCATTTGAGTGACTTTCAAGGCTTGGTCGCTTGCGGGGGATTCAGCTACGGCGACACCTTGGGCGCAGGCGTGGGTTGGGCGCGAAGCATCACCTTTCATGACCGGCTCAAAGCCGAGTTTGAGGCGTTTTTCAAGAACCCTCAAACCTTTGGGCTTGGTGTGTGCAATGGCTGCCAAATGCTCGCCCATCTCTCGGCTTTGATTCCTGGGGCCCAAGCTTGGCCGCTCTTCACCCAAAACAAATCCGAGCGCTTTGAAGCGCGTTTGGTCCAAGTCCAAGTTCTTGAGTCCAAAAGTCTCTTCTTGGAGGGCATGCAAGGCTTGCATTTCCCCATTGTGGTCTCACACGGGGAGGGCCAAGCCAATTTTGAGCGCCAAGGCGACGCCAAGCGGGTTGAGCGGGCCATGTGTTTTGTCGATGGCTTGGGTAATCCAACAGAGATCTACCCCAACAACCCCAACGGCTCGGTGGGCGGCCTCACCGCGGTCACAAGCACTGACGGGCGCTTCACGGCCATGATGCCCCACCCAGAACGCGTGTGTCGCTCGGTTCAGTTGAGCTTTAATCCATTGAGGAAGAACGAAGCGTGGGGCAACCATTCTTTCACGCCCTGGATGCAAATGTGGCGCAATGCCAAAAAATGGTTGGCGTGATGGTTTGCACAAGGTCTGGAATTGGTGCCTATTTTGTCCAAAGCGTCCAAAGGATGCAATGGAGACAATGCGCTTGTCTTGCAACAACTTCAATAGACAGACAAAAAAAACCACCAGGACAAGGACAATGACAAGGACAAGGGCAATAGCCTCTGGTGGCTTTTGGCTCAGACGAAGACGAATTACTCGACCTTGGCCTTGCTGCGTAAATCTTGTTGATAGCCGTTCATGCGGCCTTGTTGGAGTTGCTGTGCAATTTGCGGTTTGACGTCTTCAAACTTGGGCGCCTGGGCTTGGCGCACATCGTCCAAGCGAATGATGTGAAAGCCAAACTGGGTTTTGACGGGGTCTTCGGTCATTTGACCTTTTTTCAATGAGGTCATGGCTTGGGAGAACTCTTTGACGAAATTGCCTGGAGAGGCCCAATCCAAGTCACCGCCTTTGGCGCCTGAGCCAGGATCCTTGGACTGCTTTTTGGCAATGTCTTCAAACTTCTGCCCCTTTTTGATGCTGGCAATGATGGCACGGGCTTGGTCCTCTTTTTCCACCAAGATGTGGCGCGCACGGTATTCGGTGCCCGAGTTGGTGGAGATGAAACGGTCGTACTCGGCCTTGATGTCCGCGTCGGTCACCGGGTTGGACTTTTGATAGTCGGCAAAGAGCTCACGAATCAAAATGGTCTGACGCGCCAACTCAAGCTGCGACTTGTAGTCTTCTGTGGCGTCCAGGCCTTTTTTCTGGGCCTCTTGCATGAAAATCTCTCGGGCAATCACCTCGTCTTTGATTTGGCCTTCAATTTCAGGGGTGATCGGACGCCCCGAACGCTCGAGTTGCTGGGCCAAGGCTTCGAGACGGCTTTTGGGAACGGCTTTGCCGTTCACAATGGCGATGTTTTGTGCCAATGCACCCACTGCAAAGGAGCCCAAGCTCAGGGTCAAAGCCACAGATAAAAAGTGATTTTTCATGGATTACTTCTTGATAAAAAACGATACAAATTGACAATACAGGGGCTAACGCCGCTCTCAAAAGGTTAGGGGTCATGGCACCCTGGGGCGCCAACAGAGACCTGTATCAAGAGCCGCACATCGCGAAAGACACTCGCATTCTAGACCATGCCTGTGACAGCCAAGATCACCACTTGCAAGCAAGGAATTATTTCATGGACCGGCGGGATTTATGGGGTAATTTCGATGGCCAAGGCGTGAAGGCCTTGGCTCATCAAGTCTTGCAAGGGGGCGTAGACCTCGCGGTGGCGTTGAACATGGGTTTTACCTGTGAAGAGGGACTGTGGCAGCTTCACCCGGAAATGGGTTCCTGTGATTGCGCCACTCGAGCCCGTGTGTCCCGCATGATCGGCACTCTCATCAAGCACGACAATGTCATGGCTGTTGAACGCTGCATGCAGTCGGCTTTGGATCAGTTGGGCAGTAATGGGCATGCTTTTAGGGACCGGGTTTGGACGGGTGGGGGGAGGACTCATTCGAGGTCATGCCCCCCATTGGGGCGCCATGAGAGTCCAAAGACTCAGATGCAGGCTCGGGCTCGGGCAAGGCCTTGGAACTCAAATAAATGGCTTGCAAGACCACAAACACGAACATCAAACCCATGCCACCAAAGAGCTTGAAGTTGACCCAGGTGTTGGTGTCGAAGTTGTAGGCCACATACAAATTGAGCGCGGACATGAAGACAAAAAAGCATCCCCAGGCGTGGATCAAGGCCTGCCAGGCCTCATCGGGGACTTGAATTTGTTCGGACATCAAGGTTTTGAGGAAATTTTTCTTGAACACAAAGTGTCCTAGCCATAGCGCCAACGCCATCACCATGTACAAAACGCTGGGTTTGAATTTGATGAAATTTTCGTCGTGCAGCAGCAAGGTGGCGCCGCCAAAGACGGCAATGAGCCCAAGGCTAATCCACTGCATCAGTTCCACGCGGCCGTATCGGTAGCGTATCCAGGCAATTTGTAGCACCGTGGCGCCGATCGCCACCGCGGTCGCGGTGAAGACGTCAAAGAACTTGAAGACGATGAAAAAAAGAACGACTGGAAAGAAGTCCAGCACGAGCTTCATGGGTGTGCCTTGGTGTCGGGAGTGCCCTTCGTGTCTTGGGGATCTTTGAACTCCAAGGAGGCAGAATTCATGCAGTACCTGAGGCCAGTGGGTGCCGGTCCATCTTCAAAGACATGGCCCAAATGCGCCTCGCATTGCGCGCAAACAGTCTCCACGCGGCGCATGCCGTGGCTCGTGTCGACGATCTCTTTGATCGCATCTTTTTTTGCAGACTGGTAAAAACTCGGCCAACCGCAACCGGCATCAAATTTGGTGCTGGCATCAAAAAGCAGTTCGCCGCAGCACATGCAGTGGTATTGGCCATCTTGCCAATGCTGCTCATAGCGTCCGCTATAGGGCCGCTCGGTGGCCGCGTGTCGGGTGACTTCAAAGGCGACGTTTTCTGCACCTTTTTGCTCTAATATGGCTTTCCATTCCAAGTCTGATTTTTGAATTTTCATGATGAACAACTGATTTCAATGGATTGTGCCCAAGCGGGCGGATGGTCTGCAAGGGAAGAAAATTCGGGATGTTCGTCAAAAGGACTTCTGAGAACCGTCAATAGATTGTGTATGTGCGAGAAGTCCCCCATCTTGGCTTGTCGTATGGCGATTTCACACAAATGGTTTCTAAGCACAAACTTGGGGTTGTTGCTGAGCATGCCCTGAGCACTGTGCACCAAATCCTCACGCTCTAATGCCGACAAGTAGTTTGGCAGCCAGTCATCAAAACCGGTGGGATCTAAAAACAAATCCCGCGTCGGTCTAAATGCCACTTCTCCTTGGCTCGGCAAATCCCTGACTCCCACACTCAACAAACGCCAAAAGATGCTGTAGTCCACCTGCATTGGGGCCATGTGTTCAAGTATAGCCTGCGCAAGCGGCGTGGCGCGGGAGAATGCCACATCGGGGGTGAGCCCGAGCTTTTTGGCGTACATGTGCTCCATGGCAAGGGGCAAATGCGTTTTAAAAGTCTCGAGGGCTTTGACAGTCGCATCGGGGTCAGCAATCAGGGGCATCAAGGCTTGTCCCAGGCAAAAGAGGTTCCAATAGGCCACCTTGGGCTGGCGTGCGTAGGCGTATCTCCCCTCTTGGTCGGTGTGGTTGCAAATGTGCATGGGGTTATAGCCGTCCATGAACTGAAACGGTCCATAGTCCAAGGTCAGGCCCAAAATGCTCATGTTATCGGTGTTCATCACACCATGACAAAAGCCCACGCCTTGCCACTGCGCCATCAGTTGGGCGTAGCGCTCGGTGAGCACCTCGAGCAAAGCCAAACATTGCTCTTTGGTGGAGAGGGTTTCTAGCGTTGCACCCAGGCTCACCCGTTCAAGGTGTTGCTTTATCCCCAAGCTGGGCTGGGCCAACACATGCTCCAAGAGGGTCTTGAGGGAGACCAAGTCACCAATGGAGGAGAAGTGCTCAAAGTGGCCAAAACGGACAAAGGACGGAGCCAAACGGGTGAGCACGGCCGCGGTCTCGATTTCTTCGCGCCTCACGGGTTGGGGAGAGTCCACAAGGCACAAGGCGCGGGTGGTGGGGATGCCAAGACCCGCCATGGCTTCGCTGCACAAAAACTCCCGAATGCTCGAGCGCAATACGGCGCGTCCGTCGGCGCGCCGAGAGTAGGGCGTGGGGCCCGCGCCTTTGAGTTGAATCTCAAAACTGCCCCCTGGCGTGCGCAATTCCCCCAGATAAAGGGCCCGACCGTCTCCCAGTTGTCCGGCCCAAACCCCAAACTGGTGTCCGCTGTAAACACTGGCCAAGGGCTGCATGCCGGGCAGTGGCTTGCCACCACTCAAGGCTTCGAGCAGGCCCGCTCTCTCATGCCAGTCATGGGGAAATCCCAAAATTTTTGCGACATCGGGACTGTGGGCGACCCAGCGCACTTCGGGCAAAGGCTCACCGAGTTGGGACGTGAAAAACGCCTCGCCCAGTTGTGCAAAGCCATTGGTCCACGTTAAATTCAGGGGTGCATCATTCTTGGGCGCCCACACTGCATCCGTTGTCTTGGCGCTCCAAGTTTGTGGCGTAGCATCGGGTGCGTTCAAAGTCAATCCTAGTGTCATGCTCAAACTAGTATTGTCGCCAAAATCGAGTAACCTTGTTGCCTCTCTAGGGTTTACCTGAGATGAATTGTCCACAGACAGGGGCAAAAGTGATTTAAATTAGCGTGCATTCGATCCCTTGCAGGGACAATTTTTGGGTCAGTTAAAAGCGTCGATAAATAGAATTTAGAAAGAATGGACACACCATGTTTGGATTGATGCAAAAGCACGCCCTCTTGATTTCTGACTTGATTGAGTTCGCGCAGACCCATCACGGCGACACCGAAATTGTCTCAAGACGGGTGGAAAAGGATATTCACCGCACCAATTGGTCAACCGTGGCCCAGCGTTCCAAAAAAATCGCCCATGCCTTGGACGTGGCCCAGGTGGCAAGCGGCGAACGGGTGGCGACCCTGGCTTGGAACGGCTACCGGCATTTGGAGCTCTATTTCGGGGTGAGTGGCTCAGGGCGTATTTTGCACACCTTGAACCCGAGGCTGCACGTGGACCAAATGACTTGGATCATCAACCACGCCGAGGACCATGTGCTGTGCTTTGACATGAGTTTTGCGGGAATAGTTGCGCAAATTGTCTCGCGCTGCCCCACGGTCAAGCATTGGATTGCGCTGTGTGACGCTGACACCTTGGCCCAGCACCCGGAGTTGAGCCACTGCATGTCCTACGAGTCCTGGATTGCGCCCCATTCAGAGAGCTATGCCTGGCCCGATTTGGATGAAAACACAGCGTCTAGTCTGTGCTACACCAGTGGCACGACCGGTCATCCCAAGGGGGCCCTCTACAGCCACCGCTCGACCGTTTTGCATGCCTTTGGCATCTCCTTGCCAGACGTGATGAGCCTATCGGCCAGGGACAGTGTGTTGCCTGTGGTACCCATGTTTCACGTCAATGCTTGGGGCATTCCGTATGCCGCTGCCATGGTGGGCGCCAAACTCGTGATGCCCGGACCTGCACTCGACGGTGAGTCGGTGTATGAGCTCATAGAGCAAGAAAGAGTCACCTTTGCCGCCGGTGTGCCCACCGTCTGGCAAATGCTCTTGAACCATGTGACCCCCAAGGGTCTTGGGTTCAATCACTTGAAGCGCACCGTCATTGGTGGCTCAGCTTGCCCACCGTCCATGATCAGTGCCTTTAAAAATCAATTTGGGGTGGAGGTCTTGCACGCCTGGGGCATGACCGAGCTTTCACCCTTGGGTACGCTTTGCAGTTTAAAAAACAAACACTTGGGTTGGACTGAAGACGAGCAAATGGCACTCTTGGTCAAACAAGGACGCGCCATCTTTGGGGTGGAGATGAAAATCGTGGGCGACCAAGGACAATCCCAGCCACATGATGGCAAGACCTTTGGTGATTTGCACGTGAAGGGCCCATGGGTGATCGATCGCTATTTCAAGGACACGCACTCGGCCTTGTCGGACGGCTGGTTTGCCACCGGGGATGTGGCCACCATCGACCCCGAGGGTTTCATGTTGATCACCGATCGCTCCAAAGACGTGATCAAGTCCGGAGGGGAGTGGATCAGCTCCATTGAAATTGAAAACATTGCGGTGGCCCACCCGGGTGTTGCCATGGCCGCTTGCATCGGCATGCCCCACCCCAAGTGGGACGAGCGGCCCGTGGTGGTGGTGGTCAAGCGTGCTGAGGCCACCCTGAGCAAGGAGGATCTCTTGGCGTTTTACCAGGGGAAGGTGGCGAGCTGGCAGATTCCAGACGATGTCATCTTTGTCGACAGCATTCCGTTGGGCGCCACCGGTAAAATGCTCAAAACCAGAATTCGGGAAATGCTGGCAGACTACCATTTGCCAGTGTGATTCTCAACCCGCCCATTTTCGTGGTACCCGTCGAGCCATCTTGGCTAGACGGGGAGGGCTTGCGGCTCTTACAAGAGCCCTTACAACAACTCTTGCATCGCCTCTTGAATGTTAGCATTGGGCTTTGCCAATTTCACGTCCCCATAGACCCCCGATAGACCCCCATAGACCCCCATAGACC
>TBL_comb47_HYPODRAFT_10002670_pt1 | contig 21825 bp, 13 predicted proteins | sample TroBogypolimnion_40_FD_10682 | JGI IMG/M metagenome (IMG submission 10682) | reverse complement strand
CAATCCCGACAAGATGGCTGCTGCTGCAAGGACCATCGGGTTGCGGCGGGCAAAAATCAAACCAGCCAGCATCCCTGCCCAGGCAATGTAGATCATCGACTCATAACCGTCGCTCCAGGGCATATGTCCTGAAACATAACCTCTTACCGTCAGACCTGCCGTATGGGCCAGAAAACCGACAAACAGGCCAATTACTGTGTAATTAACTGATTTCTGGTGCAATTTCTTTCCGGTAAACAGCGAATAAAAGAAAAATCCAAGCAATACAAAGCCAAGCAGGATGTACCAACCTGTCAGGTCTTTGAAAACATTGATGTGGTTATATAAAATTTCAAGCTGCTGTTTGTTCCGCGATGGGATCAGGGCCGCACCATATTGTTGCTGGTAACTCATAATCTGTGCAGTAGCCATCAATGCCAGTTCGCTGTTGTTGTTATTGAGCGCTGAAAGTAAATTATTGTATGCTGAATGAATAGTTATAGAGTCGCGTCCGAAATCGGCGGAAAACTTGGCGTGAGGGGTGTACCATGCCTGGTCACCAGGGTTCGGAGAAGGGAAAAACTTAAACTGCTCACCCTGATAAACCTGATAGATTACATTGAGCCGTTCGTCAACTTTGATCACATCATTATCGAAACGGCTCCGCTCGGCAGGTTTTTTGTTGTAGGCCGATTGAACATCATGCGACATTTTGTAATTTCCCTGCTGATCGAAGAAATCGTTAAACGAAGCTTTCCCACCCGAAATGCCCAAAGAGGTTTCCAACTGGTCATCAGAGATCGCGATCATTGCAACTCCCTGCCACTCCTGCGGTCTGACTGTCATACCGAGAACAACCTGTTCAGGAGTCTGTCCTGCAAACCCCTCCGTACGCGAAGCCTTCATGACCAATTCATAGGCAAGGGTACTGAAGGGCTTGATCCGCCCATCGTGACCCTGCACCCAAACCTTGGCAAACTCATTTGCAATTGCAGGGGAAACCGGCTGTGGATCAGCTGCATAAGCTGAGAATGTACCTTGCAAAAGAAAAACGACCACAATGGCAGTCCCGGCTGCAGCACGTTTCATCAATCCATAGAAGTAACTCTTTGGGTTGAAGATCGACAACAGGATTCCCAGAAAAAGGGAGAAATATCCCATATAGGTAAGAAAAGTTCCGGCGAGATCCTTATTGACTGAAAGAACTGTTCCATGTTCATCCATATCGTAGGAGGATTGGTAAAAACGGTATCCCCTGTGTTTCAATACATTATTCATAAATATTTTGTGATCTTCGGTTAATCCCTGTTCCTTGTCAATCAGGGTTACCTGGCTTTCATATGAGGAAGGGCTATTGGACCCGGGGTATCTCTGTAACACAAAGTCATTTAATTTGAGTGTAAAAGGAAGTTCTGTCTCCTCAGGCCCAACCCAAATCTTGTAATTCACCCCTTCGAAAGTTCCGGTGTATTTTGAGGGAGAATTTTGGGATGATGTCCAAATAGTAACCATTTGCTGTTTTTGATTGTCGGTCAACTGAACAATCAGTGCATTTTCGCCGGTTTGTTTTCCGTCACCGGGAAGTGCCACAATATGGGCTTTAGGCAAAAATTGTTTCACAACAATTGCCGTATTTAAAGTCCTGTAAACCGCTTTTTCTATACAAACAAATTCCTTTAAAGGAAGCACCCTCATCGACTCTTTCCCATTCATATCCATGGAGACGATCGTATCTTTTGAAGAAAGTTTTAGTGAATCGCTCTTAAAATCAAATCTGACATTCGCCTCCGTGTTAAAACCTATCGGAGTGCCATTGGCTGATATAACTTGTCCCGAATGAAGGAAGGCGGTCTGCATCTTGCCATCTTCAGCATATACCAACTCAATGATGGGTTCCCCCTGAGAATCAGCCTCTAGGTTTTGTTTGGCATTTTCAAGATAATTAACAGATTTGATGCTCACCTCTTTACCCCCGATTTTGATCTTTTCTGAAAGTTCAATTCCGGTCAGCGACGAAGAGATCAATTTTTTCGAGAGTTGTTGTTGTACCCCCTGTGCTTCAGCAATCAGGTTGAATTTTGAATCGGTCGATACCATGATATTGGTGCTCTCACCTTCGCGGATATGGACCACCCCTTCGCTTCCGATATAACGCGTGACACCAGCCCCGATAATGATCAGGATAAAGGCAAGATGGAAAACACCCATGGTCAACTTCTGAAGCTTGTACATTTTATACCTGACAAAATTATAAATCAGGTTGATGCAAAGAATCAGCATGATCACTTCAAGCCACCAGGAATTATAAACCATCGCACGGGCAGTCTCGACACCATATGAGCTTTCAATGAAGGTGGCAAAGCCAAGGGCAAAAGCAAATGCAAGCAACAGAAACCCGGCCGTCGTAATAGAAAACAGATATTTTGTAAAATTCTTCATTCAAAAAAAGTTTTTTAATCGGAAGGGAAATGCCCACCAAAGTAACAATTAAATATTAAAATATTATTATTCAGTGCATTGATTGCGAATGTCCACTCCTTACAGGTTGGCAAAAAATGCGCTGTAAAGATAAAAACTCTACTGAATTGACCCCAATGCACACATATAAAAAACAAAGGTCGGTATTTGTTCACTGGGTAAAGTGAAGCAGTACAATTAAAAATAAAAATAGATTCATATAATACTGTAAATTAGTATTATGTGAATCTATTAAATCGAATTGCACTTTATATTCTGAACCCCATTGGGTAGCCGGTTACCAATTGCAAATGATATCCTGGCGTAAAGCTTGTTTCAGACGAACTCTTCCATCGAGATCTTAATGAGTCCGATGGCTTCCAGCATCTGCTCTTCGTTAATAATCAAAGGAGGTGTAAACCTGATTGTGTGTTCGTGGGTCGGTTTGGCCAGTAACCCGTTCGCTTTCATGGCCAGACACAAATCCCATGCTTTTTTGCCTTCCAGGGTTCTGATCTGAATTGCATTTAATAACCCTTTGCCACGGACCTCTTCGATGAGTGGAGAATCGAAGGCTTTCATCTCATCCCTGAAAATTTTGCCGATCCTGGTTGCATTTTCAGCCAGTTTCTCATCAATGAGTACCTCGATGGCGGCAATTGAAACCTTTGCTGCAATGGGATTTCCCCCATAGGTTGAGCCATGTTCGCCGGGTTTGATGGTGAGCATAACCTCATCGTCGGCCAGAACACATGATACAGGAAACATTCCCCCTGAAATTGCTTTTCCAAGCACCAGAATATCAGGGCGGACTCCTTCATGGTCGCAGGCCAGCATCTTTCCGGTACGGCAAAGACCGGTCTGAACCTCATCGGCAACAAACAGTACATTATACTTTTTACAAAGTTCGGCAGCTTTTTTCAGATAACCGTCACCAGGAACATATACACCCGCTTCTGCCTGAATCGGTTCAACCAGAAAACCTGCAGTGTTGGGATTTTGCAACTCCCGTTCAAGTGCCTCGATATCGCTGTATGGAATATTGACAAATCCCGGTGTAAAAGGACCAAAACCACCATAACAGTCGGGATCGGACGACATAGAAACAATGGTGATTGTGCGTCCATGGAAATTGCCGTTACAAACGACTATACGTGCTTCGTTCTGCGGGATTTTCTTTACCAGATAACCCCATTTGCGGGTCAGTTTAAGGGCTGTTTCATCGGCTTCGGCACCTGAGTTCATGGGTAAAACTTTATCATACCCGAATTTACAGGTCATCATCTCTTCCCATTCTCCCAAAACATTGTTGAAAAATGCACGCGAAGTCAATGCCAGCTTTCCGGCCTGGTCAATCAGGGCCTTTACAATTTTGGGGTGACAATGCCCTTGGTTAACAGCAGAATAAGCAGCCAGAAAATCGAAGTACCGCTTCCCCTCAACATCCCACACGAAAATTCCTTCACCACGTTCCAAAACAACAGGCAGCGGGTGATAATTGTGCGCCCCATAACGTTCTTCCCTTTCGATATATTCCCTTGTCTCCATGTAATCAGTGATTTAAATAGTTTTTAGATTGTATGATAAATTTGTCCAATCTAGGATATTTTGGGCAATTCAGCAATGATTAAAAATAGGAACCAAATTTTGTAATCAACCTAAAATCTCACCGATAATTTTAAATTTATCCTCCTACCGGTCAGGTAGTTCGGGACTGCATGCATGTTATTTTTAATATCCGAGATCCAGTAATAGGAAATTGTGTTGTTGATATCGAACATGTTAAAAAGTTCAAAGCCAATCCAGGCATCTTTGATCCCGTAAACATTTTTCTTTTTGGTTTGCGTCTTTTCACTGTCAACCAATATCTTTGAGAAACCCACGTCAACCCGTCGGTACGACGGCATCCTGAAAGTATCCATATATCGTTCGCCCTGGGGTGGTCCAAAAGGTAAACGGCTACCATAGAACAAGGTCAGATTCATCTTCACGGTTGGATAACCCGGGAAAAAATCCTGAAAAAAGAGGCTGAAATTGACCCGTTGATCAGTCGGCCGGGGAATATAACCAGGGTAGATTTTCTCAGAATTAACATTCGAACGCTCTTTATAATAGAAATCCCCAATGATATCTTCTTCTGTTTTCATCAGTGAGAGGCTTGCCCATGACTGGACACCGGGTACAAATTCGCCATTAAGCTTAAAATCCATTCCAGCCGCATACCCGACTGCTTTTTGTTCAGGGATATAGCTAATATTCAAATTATTAATCTGATAAGGAATGATGTTCTTAAGCGTTTTGTACCATATTTCGGAGGTGAACCTGAAAGGGCGCTCATCTGCAATAAAATTCAGGTCGTATCCAAATAGGTAGTGGATTGATTGTTGCGCCTTCACCCCTGTAACCAACTTCGCTACACGGTTCTTCAACTCCTTATAAAACGGCATTTGCTGATAAACGCCCCAGGCAATGCGAAAAATCCTGCGGCCACCCCGTTCTTTCCATGTACCTGAAATCCTGGGACTGAAAATTGTTTGTCTGTTATAGTCCCAATATTGCATCCTTAAACCACCTGTTACAGAAAGCTCCCCTTTCCCAACATCAGCGACCCAATTATCCTGAATGTATCCCGAAAATCGGTTGGATGATAAATTGTTGTTACCTGAAACAGCGCGATAAAGTTCCAGTTTACCTTCCTGGGCAGGCAGCGAATAGCCGACTGAATCGCGCATTTCCCATTCGTTCACATGGTCTGAAATCTGCTCATGCAAATATTTGAGGCCCCACCTGACCTGATGATGTTCTGAAGAATAGATTCCGGAATGTTCAGCCCCCGTTACCCGCGCTTCCAGAATATTTCGGGCATGATCGAGGTAAGAACCCACGCCAATTACACTGGTACTGTCGGGATTTGACTGCTCCTGCTGGTTAATATCGTTCAAATAATATTGCCCAAGGATATCATAGGATTCCTTTTCAATCGAATAAAAAGAGCTGGCCTGAAATTTCAGCGACAGTTTGTTGTTTGGACGATAATCGGTTGCAAGGGCACCCAAATAATTTTCGAATTTGTCGTGTTCACGACCTTCGAAATACACTACAAATTCATAAGGATTGGTTAGTGTGCCAAAACGGGTTGTCTGGGTTTTGGGGACAAACTGAAACGAATTGCCCGAATAATTTCCAAGAAAATTGAATGATAACTTTGGTGAGACCTGATAATTCAGGAAGGTTTGAACATCCAAAAAGGATGGGTTGTACTCCCCCTTCTTATCCAGGGTCCCCAAAAGATAACTTGTATTTTTATAACGGATCCCGGTGATGTGCGAAAATTTTCCTTTAAAAGCCGATCCCTCAAAATGGGCCGAGGCCCCTAGGGCACCAACTTCGGCAGATGCACTATTTTTCACGGGTTTACGGTAAGTAATGTCGAGTACCGAAGACATTTTGTCCCCATAGGAGGCATCGAAACCACCTGCAGAAAAGGCGATTGTCGAGACCATGTCACTGTTGATAAAGCTTAACCCCTCATGTTCGCCCGATTTTACAAGGAAAGGTCGGATGATCTCTACACCATTGACGTAAACCAGATTCTCATCAAAATTACCCCCTCGTACCGAGTATTGAGAGCTCAATTCATTGTTGTTGCTTACACCCGGCAGGGTTTTGATCAATGTTTCGACCCCACCCGCCATGGTTGGCAATCTTTCGGTCAATTTTTGCTGGATCGTGACCGTATTATTGTGCTCCACACGCCCTTCAACAACAATCTCCCCGATTTTCTGTAAATCAGGCTTTAGCAATTGAATAAAATTGAGATTTCCTGAAGCATTCACCTCTTTTTCGATCTTTTCAAACCCAACTGATGAAAACATAAGGATGATTTTTTTTGCCGGGGTGACGCGAAGTTCAAAATCACCATTTTTATTCGTAACAACTCCGATTGAGGTTCCTTTCACCGATACGTTAACCATTTCAATGGGATGGTTTTCAGGATCCACAACCTTTCCTTTTACAGAAATACCGGGAACCTGGCCAAAAGCAGGCAGGATGGCCAGAATGCCAAACAAATAAATGACAGTAAAAAATCTCAGCATCGATGTTCCCGCTTTCAGTTCAAATGATAATCAGTGGTAAAAATAATTATTTATTTTCGCATCCTGAAGTTATTAATATAATATGGTACAAAAACATCGTCCGCTTACCTCTGTATTGGTAAAACCGTCTGGTCCCGATTGTAATCTCGATTGCACCTATTGTTTTTACTTGTCAAAAGACCAATTGTTCCCGGAAACGAAAACCCATCCAATGAGTGATGCGATCCAGGAAGAGATGATCAGGCAGGTGATGCAGCAATCGGGGGAGGCTGTCTCGATTGGCTGGCAGGGTGGCGAACCGGCATTGATGGGTCTCGAATTTTATAAACGTGCCATTGACCTGGAGATGAAATATGGTCATGGCCAATCGGTTGGAAATGGTTTTCAAACAAATGGCACTTTGCTTAACCGCGACTGGGCGAAATTTTTCAGGAAATACGATTGGCTGATTGGCCTTTCGCTCGATGGGCCTGAACATATCCACGACCGTTACCGGATGAACAAAGGACATGATAAAACCTGGCGAATTGTGGAGGATAAGGCTAAAATGTTATTGGACGAAGGGGCCGAAGTTAATGCAATGTGCTGTATAACAGACTATTCGTCAGATAAGGCCGAAGAGCTCTACAATTACTATAAGGGTCTGGGACTTACCTGGATGCAGTTTATCCCCATTGTTGAAACCGANCCGAATGATCCTTCAAAAGCAGCACCTTTCTCGCTGGAAGCTGAAAAATATGGACAATTTCTGGTGACATTGTTCGATTTGTGGCTTGCNGATTTTAAAGATGGGAAACCAACCACCTCGATCCGTCATTTTGAATCTGTGTTTCATGCTTATGTCGGGCTCGAAGCCCCCGAATGTGCGTTGATGAAAGAGTGCGGGGCATATGTGGTGATTGAGCACAACGGGAATGTCTATTCGTGCGATTTTTTTGTCGAAAATCGTCACCGGCTCGGGAATATCCGGCACGATAAGATCATCAACATGCTGAATTCCAAAAAACAGGACGATTTTGGAAAAGCCAAGGCCATTGTTCCCCGGAAATGCAAGGTATGTCCCTATTATTCCAAATGTTTTGGTGGCTGTACGAAGGATCGCGTCAAAGATCCAAAAGATCACCATCAACCGCGGTTTTGTGCCGGATATACCCGCTTTTTTGAACATGCCGATCAGGAATTACGGCGTATTGCATCACAATGGCAGCAACAACAAGCCGACCAGCATGAGCGCGTTCAGACCAGGGGAGTTTACAATGCTTTCGATGATTTGATGAACACCAGGAATAAAGGTTAAGAGAATTAATCATACCTTTGAAAACTCATATCCGACGAATACATAGTTGTACGATGAAAAAAAGAAGGTTGCAGTTTACTTTTATCCTCATGGCTTTTTGTCTGATTTCCAATGCACAGGAAACAGGGTATCCAATCATTCGCAACTATACACCAAAAGAATACAACAATAGCCCGCAAATCAGGTGCTCCATACAGGATGACAGAGGGGTCATCTATTTTGGGTCCAGGGATTTAATCGAATATGACGGGGTTTCCTGGCGAGTTGTGTCAGATAAAAGTGTTTTAAGGGTTTATGATTTTGCAAAAGATAAGAACGGAAGGATCTATGTTGCTGCTGTTGATGAATTCGGTTATTTAACCCTTGATAAAAAGGGGAATACGATCTATCAAAGCCTGAAACACCTGTTAAAGGACACCACGCTCAAATTAGGCATACTCCGTTCGGTTAAACTAAGTTCCGAATTTGTTTTTTTTCAATCGCTGGATGTCGTTCTTCAATATTCCCCATCAAAAAATCAATTGTTAACTTATAAGCCTGAGAATGAGGATAAATACATCGGAGGTTTTATTTATGATGATTCCTATTTTGTGAAATCCAATCATTCAGGACTATTAAAGATAGAAAATGGCCGATTAAAGCCCTATTTGCAATCCGGTTTCTTCACCGATGAAAATAGTCTGATCAACCTGGCAACATCCTGCAACGATTCAACATTGTTAATTCCGACAAACAATAACGGACTCTTTTTAGCTCAACCCAAAAAAGATGCAAATCCCATAAAATTAAACTCTTTGTCACCCGATTTTGTCAAAGACAACAAATTGAATAGCACGGGTAAACTGACAAAATCAAACTTCATTTTTGGTTCCCTCCGGAAAGGTGCAATTCTGACTGATCAGCAAGGTCAGGTTTTACAACAATACAACGAAAACAAACATTTACAAAATAACAATGTTACAGGTATTTCCACAGATGCAGACCAAAATATCTGGTTGAGTTTAAACAATGGCTTGAGCAAGTCGGAGCCAGGACTCGATTTGAGCTACTGGGACCGAAGTTCCGGGCTCGACAATAATGTTACAGATATGATCCGTCACAATGGGACCATCTATATCTCTACCTATTCGAAAGTTTTTTTCATTGACAAGTACGATAAGATAATTGAGGTCAATGATATTCCAAATGGGACCTGCTGGTGCTTTTTTGAACCAAAACAATCTAATTCATTGTTGGTTGGCACCCAATATGGGATTTATGAAATAAAGGGTAAATCGGCCACACGGGTATTTAAGGGCAGTCACGCAACATTTTTTTCACAATCGGTACAGAATCCTGACAGGATTTTATCATCCAATGACGAATTGCTGATTTCTTTTAAATACAACAAGGGGAAATGGGTCTATGAGGGCAATTGGGCAGGAGTAAAAGATGATATCCGTGCCGCAACGGAAGATGAAAAAGGGGATATCTGGATCAGTACATTTATTCATGGTATTCTTAGAATATCGCCTGATTATCGGGATATCACAATACCCCGAAAAACCCGTTACTATACCACAAGCGATGGTCTTCCGGCTTTATCCCCTGTTTCTCATTGTATTTTAAAAAACAAATTGATCTGGTGTACCCCCAACGGATTTTATCGGTACGATACAGTAAGGGATCGTTTTGAACCATTTTCAGAACTTGGTGATCAGTTCTGCAATGGCAGTCGCGATATAGTCTATGCCCATGAAATGGCTGACGGCAAGATCTGGATATGCTCACTCAACAACCTGGAATCGAATATTGGCTATTTGCAACCCAAAAGTCATCAAAGATATGATTGGATTTATGCCCCTTTTCGCCGGATTGCAGGTCTTTCAATCGATGCCATTTATGTTGAACCTTCGGGCATTGCCTGGATTGGTGGGAACGAAGGGATTTACAGGTATGACGCCAGCAAGGATTCAAAAGAATACAGGAAGAAATTTAATTGCCTGATTCGCAGGGTAACCGATGAAAATGACAGTACATTGCAAATTGGTAGTACCACTAAATTCAATCAACCGTCACTGGAATATAGGAACAATTCGATAAAATTTGAGTTTGCTGCACCTTTTTTCGATCAGGAAGAAAAAACATTGTATTCATTTAAATTGGAAGGTTTCGATAAAGAGTGGAGTAAATGGGGCCGACAGACACAAAAAGAATATACCAACCTTCCGGAAGGAACCTATACATTCAAAGTAAAGGGACAAAATGTTTTTAATACGGAAAGTGAGACGACAACTTACACATTTACAATATTCCCACCGGTTTATCGCACATGGTGGGCATATGCAATCTTTGTTTTATCTTTTGTGTTATTGATTAGGTACATTGTAAAGCTGAACTCCAAACGTTTGAAAATTGAAAAAATACAATTGGAAAGGATTATCCATCAACGTACCTCAGAGATCACCAAGCAAAAGGAAGAATTGCACCTCCAGAAAGACCGGCTTGAAATTGCAAATGCAACTAAGGACAAGTTCTTTAGTATCGTAGCCCATGACCTGCGAAATCCTTTCAATGCGATTTTGGCATTTTCAGATTTGATCATGGAGCAGATCAAAGAAAAAGATTATGAAGGGAGCAACGAGTCGGCTGAATACATCCACCAATCGGCATATGCAGCATATGAACTGCTTGAGAACCTGTTAACCTGGAGTAGGTCTCAAACCGGGGGAATCATTTTTAAACCTGAAAAACTGGAATTGAAACCACTTGTGGACAAAAATATCCATTTGTTACAGAATTCGGCGGATGTTAAGGGAATCAATCTTTTATCAACAATTATCTCCGGTTTTACAGTTTACGCTGATGCAGATATGGTTCTTACTATTTTAAGAAACCTGATGACCAACGCGATTAAATTCTCCGGCAAAAATGACCAGATCACAGTTGAAGCAGAAGAGTCGGATGATAGGATTTCAATTCACATTACCGATACCGGGATTGGAATGGATGAGAAGATGATCGGGAAACTCTTTAAAGTTGACGAAAGCATAACATCAACAGGTACGGCCCAGGAAACAGGTACCGGTCTTGGATTGATCCTCTGTAAGGAGTTTGTCGGTTATCACCATGGGAAAATCTGGGTTGAAAGCAAAGAGGGAGCAGGAAGCAGGTTCTCGTTTACGCTTCCAAAATTTGTCGGAACGTCCCAATCAGGTCAATTAAAATAAAATTAGAATAGTAAAGGGTTTATAGCATTGGTTTGCAGAACCTTAAAATCCAACGGGACAATAAAATGATCAAACAGCTTGAAATCGTCTTGGCACCTCGGAAACGGGGGTATCATTTGATAACCAGAGAATTGGAATCCAAATTGTCTGTATTGCCCAATACCGGGATTGCCCATTTTTTTATCATGCACACCTCCGCAGGTTTGACCCTCAACGAAAATGCAGATCCGTCAGTCCGTATTGATTTTGAATCATTTATGAACAAGATTGTCCCCGATGGCGACAAAGTTTTTATCCATCGTGACGAAGGGAGCGATGACATGTCTGCCCATCTGAAGTCTTCCATTTTAGGTGCTGCGGTGACGATTCCAATCGTCAATGGCAAGTTGCACCTGGGAACATGGCAAGGCATTTACCTCTGTGAATTCCGCAATAACGGGGAAGCACGTAAAATCTTTGTGACGATCATGGGGGAATGAAGTAAGGAATATTTGGAACCAATTTTCCTATAGTTTGTGACAAACATAACTTTTCAATCAAATGAAACAAATTTCGCTAAATCAGATCGAGGATTTTTTGAAATCCGACACTTTCGTATTGTTTGGGGTATCACAGGTTAAACAAAAATTTGGAAACATTATTCTGAGAGAACTGTCTTCCAAAGGGATCAGGGTTTTTCCAATACATAAGGAACTTGAAGAAGTTGAAGAAATCAAATGCTATCAGCAATTGTCGGAGTTACCTGAAAAAGTTGAAGCTGCCATTATTTGCACCAGGCCTGAAAAAACGGACCTGATTCTTGGGGAACTGAAAACTTTTGGAATTAGAAATATCTGGCTTCAACAGGGCGCATCTAATCAGCAAATTTATGAAAAGGCAGTTTTGGATTTTGACAACGTGGTTTATGACCGATGTATTTTAATGTTTGCAAAGCAAAAAGGTGTCCATAAATTCCATGCAACAATCTCGAAGTTCTTCGGGAGTTTTCCCAAAAGAACATCCGTGGTCAAATAGGTAATAAGAATAATAAGATGTCATATTTCAACACCCCCGACCCCTAAGTGAGATTTGAATTTCTGGCCGATATAGAATCCCGCATATGCGGGATAGGGGTAAAACATGACAATATTTACCTCTTAATACTTAAATGCTTTGCTTGTTTTAATGGGAGTATTTGCCGCATTTTATCTGATCAATTAATGATGAGACGTTGAATCATTCAGCTCATTCAGTTATCGACAGATTCTCCGCTTGTCCAATTCCTTCCAACCTTTTGTTGTGCAACCTGACCTGTCTGATCACTGAGATTTTATATCCTACGGCAGCTAGGATAAAATAAATAACCATCTGGCACAACATAAAAACCAGTTCAGGACGTACATCGCTGATCGGAACACCCATTGTACGGACCCGCATGTACGCCGGGATCATAGAGGTACTTGGAAAGATATGGGCAATCTGGTACAACAAAGGTGGAATAGAGGTTGAAGGCCACGACAACCCGCTTAAAAACAACACAATAGGTGAGACGAAAACAAGAACCATAATGGAGTGTTCACGCCGCCTGAACAACATGGAGATCAACATGCCCATAAAGATCACCGAAAACAGGAATGGTACCAGCAAGATACAGACATCGAAAAAACTCCCCTTGTCGGGAAAGCCAAACCATTTTGAAATATAGACAAGGGTAATAGCAATATTGGCCATATAGAATCCAAAATAGGCCAACCCTTTTCCAAAGATGACTGAAAACATCCCTTTCCTCACCTTTAACCCCGGATGGACGACCTGATTGTTCCTCCGGTCCTTCCCTGCCCCACCGATCATACCGATCCCTACCAACAAAGTTTGTTGCAGAATAAGTAAGATCACACCGGGCATGACACCCGAGCCATAGGCTGCCGAAGGGTTATAGAGGTTATAAAATTTTGCAGGCATCGGATCTCGCTGGATCATTGCTTGTTCCTCACTGCTCCCTGATGCCATCATCCGTTTGATTTCAACCCCTGCCGACAATGTGCCTGAAGCCTGAATTGTCCCGGTGAGGGTCTCCTTATAAATCAAAAAGTAACTCGCATCGCAATAGACACTTACAGATGTCTGAAACCCTTTTAGCAAATCCTTTTCAAATCCATCAGGAATGAGGATAACCCCTTTTGAATCACCGTCCCAAAACAATTGCCGCGCTTCATGCAAACTCCCGACTTGCTGTGAAACGGATATCTCCTTCGTTGCACCGATCATCCTGACCATCTGCCGGCTCGAAGCCGTATGGTCAAGGTCAACCACTGTGACTGGAATATCCCTGACCACATTGTTCATATAGGCAATTGAGTAAACCAGCGGATAGGCACAAACTGCAAGAATAAAAATCAGCATTGCACCCTTATCTCTCACGATGGTTTTCAATTCATCGACAAGCGAGAACCATGTAAGGTCGAGACCTTCGAGGAATTGATCTTTAATATTTTTTCTATAACGAGAGGTCATATCTTGAATTTACTATTTTATAACATTCTAAAAATGTGCCGGTTATTCCCGTAACCAATATTTCGGGTTTGAAAGTTTCCGCTTCATTCCCGGAAAAGCCAGAATTCCTGCGACGATAAATGGAACAAAACAGAGAAAATGGATCAACACTTCAGAAACTGGTTCTCCCCTGAGTGTTTGTCCCATAAAAATCTTTAACCAGAAAGTATATGGAAAGATCATCGAAAATAGCCTGGCCAACAAAGGCATCGCAATGGATGGGAAAGTAAGTCCCGAAAAGGTCAGCGCCATCATTGTATAAGCACTACCCAGCGATAAGGAGAGCCTGAGATTGGCCGTCAGTTTCAAAAACAAGATGGCCAGCAGTTGATATGCAATGATTAACAGCACCTCCGAAACCAAAACAACAAACAGGTTCCCGTTAACGGGTGTCCCCAATGTTCTTAACAGGATAAGGTTCAGGATCATCATATCGACAAAGAACAACAATGTATAGGGGAGCATTTTCCCAATAAGTGCAATAACAATATTATTGTTTGACAATGACATCAGCTCGCCACAGGTTCCCTCCTTTAACTCGATCCCCAATGCATAAACAGATCCCAGAAAAATAAAGACAATTGCAAGCAGTGGCAACAATCCGAGAACCAGAAAGTAGGAATAATTCCCGAACGGATTGAACAACAGGTGGACATTGGTTTTTACCGGACGCGCTTTTTCGATCGCCTGTTCCGGTGTTTGTCCCTTTTTGATCGCGACCTGCACCTTTACGCCTGCCGAAATTGTTGAAAGGGTTGTAAACAGACCCGATTTCAGGGCACCCCCTTTTACAACATTTGTGTTGTTGATATAGACTGCAACAGCAGGAGCCCCGCTGCTCATCACCTTTTTTTCCAGCTCAAAAGGCAGTACCACAATGGCATCGATCAATCCTTTATCCATCATTTGCCTGGCTTCGTCTGCCGAGTTGAGCCGATAGGCCACGTTACAGACGGGTGCTGCATCGATCATCCGGGTCACCTTCGATGAAAAGGCGGTATTGTCCAGATCGACTACGGCAATGGGCAAGTCGCGCACAACCCCCTGATGGAACAACCAGAAAATGGCTAGGAAGGCGATTGTCGGGGCCAGAATCGTTGTAAAGATCAACACCCAACTATCGGCTATCCTGTGTATTTCGCGACGCATCACCTTTATAAGAAGAATCCGACCTATTTTTTCAATCATTTAATTATCTGTAATTAATTTTCAATCAAATTATTGACTGGCAACTGGCGGTTGGCCTTTAGCTGTAGGCAATAAAAATCAGCTTCCGGTTTCCCTAATCCTGTCTTCGGTGCCCTTTTATGTCTTCCAATCCAAGTTCTGACGCCGAACAACCAGTCGCCAGAAGCCAGTTGCTAGTTGCCTCCTGCCAATCCCTTGCGTACCGCGTCCCAATTCACCAGTGCGCTCATTCCCGGCCGTAAACCTTCAATTTTTTCAACCGGAACAGCACGAACTTCAAACGTTTTCATGTCGAAATCACCTGAAGTTTTGGTGGCATTCCAGGTTGCAAACTCACCAAGCGAATTGATCGAATTCACTTTAAGCTGTACAACCTTCATCCCGAGGGCGGGGAAACGAGCCTTAAAAGTTGACCCTTTTTTGATGGCGGCGAGCAAATCTTCCCTTAAATTAAAAGTGACCCACACATCTTCAAGATCAACAATTGTAATCACCGGATAACCAGCCGGGACCAATTCGCCACGCTCCGAAATGATATTGGCAACTTCACCTTTGATCGGAGAGAAAATATGGTTTTCACTCCGATAAGCGTTCACCTCGGTCAGGACACCGTCAGCCTGCATGACCAACGCGCCCGCCGAAGCTTTATCTTCATACCTGGCACCTTTTTTTGCCTTTTCGTACAATGATCTGGCCGCTTTCTCCGTTTCAACGGCTGCTTTCATACGCGTTTCGGCCTCATCTTTTTGTTGCTCGGCCACGACCCCCGATTTATAAAGGTTTTCGACACGCTGAAAAGTTTTCTTCGCAAATTCGGATGCGGCCAAAGCCATCTGCCATGAATTGAAAGCTGCCTGGATATCCTCCTTCTGAGCACCGTTATCGGCTTTTTCCTTCTGAGCACCTGCTGCCCTGCGAACAGCCGATGCCTGTAAATACTTGGCTTCCAATTCAGGACTGCTGATCGTAAAAAGGAGCATACCGGGTCGCACCTCATCCCCTTTATGGACAAGTAGGCTATCAATCCTGCCGATCAGTTTTGAGGCCACCTTGACCTGAGTAGCTTCTACTTCCCCTTGAACCTCAAGCGGGATTGGCCTGGCAACGATCCAAATGGCGTAGCCGATAAAAATGACCAGTGCGATAATTGCACCTAAGATCAGGAAATGTTTTAGTTTGTTCATTGTACTAACTTTATTTTGAGTTTACATTTTGTTCTTCGTTTTGAATTAAAAGTGGCTGGCAACCGGCGGCTGGATTTAACTGCACGTATTCCAGACATATTCCTGTTTCCTTCCTCCGGTCTCCGCTTTCCACATCTTGTGGAGTTAAAGTGTTGCTGAGCGAATTCAAATCACGATTTGGTATCCGAACGGCCGGTTGCCAGAAGCCAGTTGCCAGTAACCACCAGTTTAGGACACGAAATTTCTTCGTAATCATAACGCCTTAGAATCTCCCCTTCAATGCCTTCGGATGGTTCATGTAGGTAACAAACTGATCAGAGATACCTGAATAATACAACAGTTTCGAGAGGGCCACATCCCAGGCATAGATGGCCTGCAACCTTTCGATTTTGGCTTTTGCCACAGCGAGGTTGGCATCCGAAACCTGTGTTGCAGTGGCGATCCCTTCCGAGAAAGCTTTTTCGCGTGCCCTTGAATATTCATTTGTAAATTCCATAGCAGCATCCAGTTCAGTGATTTGCTCCATGTACATGTGTAATTCCTGGTAATATTTGTTGATCGCGGAATGAATATCCGATTCAGCCTTTGCATAATAATCGTCAATCTCCATCGCCTGAAATTTGGCGGCCTTTAACTTTTTACCTCTGGTATTCCCGTCAAACAGACTCCATTGCAAACCAACACCGACCATATATTGCGGAAGATAGGGTGAAAGGTCCTTGTTCACAAGATCATAGGTTCCGGTTGCGGCAACAGTTGGCAAATAAGCCGATTGTTCCACTTTGACACCCTGCTGTGCAAGTTCCTTTTTCTTGTTGACTTGTCCCAGCAACGGACTGTTTGTCTGTGCTTTGGTCTTAAAAAAATCCAACGGTTCGATATTCTCGACATAAAACAGTTCCGAAAGCGGGTTGATCTTTGGGTTACCGATCTCAGCAACTGTATTTAAGACCCCTTCATTCACAATCTCTACCTGCCGTTCAGATTTTTTGAGTTCACGATCGGCATCGGCATAATAAACTTTGGCATTTAGGACCTCCACTTGTGCGATCATCCCCTCTTTCGCCAATTTCTGGGCATCCTCTAAATGTTTCAACATCCCCTCTTTCACGGTTTGCCTGACCTTTACAGCCTGGTTTGCGAGAATCAAGCCAAAGTAGCGCTCCACCAGTTCGCATGAAAGTTCCTGTGATTTCTGGATGGTTTCAATTTCAGAAGCCTCAAATTTGATTTTGGCCGCCTTATTGGCTGCATTGATCTTACCCCCTGTATAAATTGGCATGACAAACCCTGCATTGACCATCCCAAATTGTTTTTCCTGGATCGTCTGGATCCACTCACCGTTATTCACAGTATTGAGTCCATCCAACATTTTGCTCCGGATCACAGTCGTGGAAACGTCATCCGGAAGGTAGGGCATTACAGTGTTCGTTTTCGGGTCAGGGTTGGGCACTCCCCCAAATTTACCATAATGGCCCAATGCACTGTAAAGCGGTGTAATGGCATCACGTACAGGAGTAAGGTCAAGTTCAATATTATCAGACATATACACATAGGATGCGCTCAGTGAAAGTTTAGGAAGGCGTAACCCTTTGGCAGCCAGCACCTCCTCTTTCAGTTGAAGCGACTGGTGGTTGTACTGTCTGATCAGATGGTTGTTCTGAAGCGAAAGGCTGAGTGCCTCCTCAAAAGTAAGGTTTTTCGTATCTGACAGACCTGTCTGACCCTTCGACACAATCCCGATCATGAACAATAGTAAGATCAATACATTGGTTCTCATTGTCATTTATTTATTTTAAAGCGTTGATTGAAAATTCTGCAACCCGGTTTTGCTCTTCAGCCGTCCACTCAGTAATCCCGAAGAACCCCTTCATACGTAGGTTAATGAATTCGATCGGATAGATGATCACCATTCCATAGGCCTCTTCCACCGAAATCTGAGGATTGAGCTCCCCGTTTGCAATCCCCCTGCTGATCACCTTGTCGATCAGTCCCTTTATATGCTGACGTTGCTGGTCCGATACCTGAAAATTATAGTCGTGCATCAACACATAAATAAATTTGATCTCCTCGGGTGTTTCTGTGCCCATCCTGAAAAGCTCCCCGATCAACTGGCTCATCACCTCTTTAATGCAGGTACAGGTATTTAACAGTGACTCCAGTTTTTCGACGATCTGTGCCACCTTTGAAAAGAGCAATTCGGTGACGAGTTCCTGTTTACTGCTGTAAAAGCGGTAGAGATAACCCTCTGCCACCCCCGCACGGCGTGCGATCGACGAAATTGCGGCACCCCCATAACCATTCTGCACCACCAACTGTATGGTTGCCTCCTTGATCCGCTGAATTTTACCTTCGTCAATTAACCGTGCCATTTCTCAAAATTAAATGAATGATTATTCATTCATATTCCGGTGCGAAAATAGACAAACAATTTTAAATACAAAACAAAAGGGGGAAAATTTACAATTACTTAATGAAATCCAATTTGAAATTGGCGTGACAACACGATTCCATTCAATTGTCAGGCAATTTTCTTCACCGCACAAATATTAATCAATAGCTCAAAAGGGTCTGGCGATTTTCTAATCGCCATTTATAAAACACAATTGTAAATCGCATAACCCAAAGTGCCAATTGCGAAGGTTTGGCCTATCCTGATTGATGCAGCTAAAAACCCTAATTTCAAATGTAAGGCATGAACATTAAGTGAGAGATTAAATGGAAAATTTCAAAGATAATAGGGTCGCAATGGTGAAAGGACGTTCTCATTTGTTTTGAGCCTACTCATGTGCAAATTGAGTGCAAAAAAAAGAGTCACAACTTTTTGTGTTGTAACTCTCTGATTTTCTGTGGGAACTGATGGGTTCGAACCATCGACCCTCTGCTTGTAAGGCAGATGCTCTGAACCAACTGAGCTAAGCTCCCTTAATTTTGTCTGAACCTTTTACCGTGTCATTCAAAAGTGCTGCAAAGATAGACCTTTTTTTATTTGCACCAAATTTTTCAAAAAAAAATATGATTTTTTTTTCATCCGAAAATCAGATTAAGAATATCTTAAAAATGGCATGTCTATTGATTTTTGTTTGGTTGTGTTCCATAAAAAGGAGCTATTTTCACGGAATTTTTGAAATCACATCGAAATAAGATAAAGTTCGTATGACAAAGAAGCTTTTACTTGGCGTTGAGGCCATCGGACAAGGGGCAATTGACGGCGGAATGTCGGGTGTTTATGCCTATCCGGGCACTCCATCAACTGAAATTACTGAATATATACAGGAAAATAAGGTGGCCATCGAACGTAACCTTCACAGGGAATGGTCGGCAAATGAAAAAACAGCGATGGAATCGGCCCTTGGCATGTCGTATGCCGGTAAACGGGCAATGGTTTGCATGAAACATGTCGGGTTAAATGTGGCTGCCGATCCGTTTATGAGTTCTGCCCTGACGGGTATCAATGGTGGACTGATCATTACCGTGGCAGACGACCCTTCAATGCATTCATCACAGAATGAGCAGGATACACGATACTATGGCAAATTTGCCCTGATCCCGATCCTTGAACCATCGAACCAACAGGAGGCCTACGACATGACCCGGACAGGCTTTGAACTTTCGGAAAAGCTTGGTACACCGGTCCTGATCCGGATTACGACTCGTCTGGCCCACTCGCGTGCCGGTGTCATTCCTGTCGAAAATGCTGCCCCGGAAAGAAGGCTTTCGATTCCCGACGATCCTCACCAGTTTATCCTGCTACCAGTATTTGCGAGGAAAAGGTACCAATCGTTGCTCGATAAACAGGTGAAATTTGAACAGGCATCGGAAGAATCTCCTTATAACACCTATATTGAAGGTGCTGACAATACCCTTGGTATTGTATGTTGCGGTATCGGATTGAACTATTTACTTGAAAATTACCCCAATGGGTGTCCTTACCCAATTGTGAAGGTGACCCAATATCCGTTGCCAACAAAAATGCTCATGCGGCTCGAACAGCAGGTTGAACGGTTGCTTGTGATCGAAGAAGGGTATCCGCTTGTTGAAGAGCAGCTGAAAGGATTTTTCGGATACGGAAAACCGGTAACGGGCCGGCTTGACGGTACGCTTCCAAGAACAGGCGAATTAACACCTGATGTGGTCGCAAAAGCTTTAAACATCCCCACTTTTGAAGGTTCCCCGATCCCGGGTATGATGGTCAATCGGCCACCCGCGCTTTGTAAAGGTTGTGGTCACCACGATATGTTCAAAGCGCTCGATGAGGTAATGTCGGAATATGGATACGGCCATGTCTTCTCCGACATTGGATGCTATACGCTTGGAGCACTTCCACCCTACAACTCGGGTAATGCTTGTGTTGACATGGGTGCTTCAGTAACGATGGCCAAAGGGGCTGCCGATGCAGGGTTGTTCCCTGCTGTAGCGATAATTGGCGACTCCACCTTCACCCATTCGGGAATCACAGGGTTGCTCGATGCCGTTTATGAGAAATCAAATATCCTTGTTATGATCGGCGACAATGAATCGACCTCCATGACCGGTGGACAGGATTCTTCGGCATTTGGACGCATTGAAGCCATTTGTGAAGGGGTAGGCGTTGATCCAAAACACATCCATGTGATCGAAGCATTGCCCAAAAATCACCAGAAACTGGTTCAACTGATCAGGGATGAATTGGATTATAAGGGGGTTTCGATAATCATTCCACGTAGGGAGTGTATCCAGAAAACCGCGAGGAAACTCAGCAAAGCGAAACAGTAAGTCCAATTCAAAATAAATATCAATCAATTAAGTACTTAGCTAATGAAGTGTGATATCGTTTTAGCCGGGGTTGGCGGACAGGGGATTTTATCAATCGCAACCGTTCTGGGTTTTGCAGCCCTCGAAAATAACCTTTATCTCAAACAAGCTGAAACCCATGGCATGAGCCAGCGGGGTGGGGCCGTTCAATCCTACCTGAGATTATCCGACAACCCAATTTATTCAGACCTGATCCCCTTGGGGAAAGCAGACCTGATCCTTTCTGTTGAACCGATGGAATCGTTGAGGTATCTTCCCTATCTTTCACCTGAAGGATATGTTGTGACGAATACAACAGCTTATAAGAATATTCTGAATTATCCTGAATTTGAGGTGATCACCGATCAGATTGCAAAACTTCCCAGGGCAATTTCACTTGATGCTGAAAAAATTGCCAAAGAGATGGGCAATTCAAAAGCATCGAACATGGTGATGTTGGGTGCTGCTTCACCATTTATAAATATACCCTTAACTAGTTTGGAGAATGGGATCCGCGAGATTTTTGGACGTAAAGGTGAGGCAATTGTTCAGTTGAACCTTAATGCGTTACATGCTGGCAGGGAGCTTGCGGAAGCCAATTTGTAGATCTAAACCTTCAAGGTTTTCGAAAACTTTGAAGGTTTATCCTCCTTAAAAGAACCGGCTCAGTAAATTCACATCATTCACCTCTTTGCCCAACGATTCGATGGTCGTCCTTGGAACATCGTATATATCGAGGACCAGCAAACCATCAACACAATCGTTGAACTTGGGATCCACATTAAATGCGGCTATTCTGGCATTCAAACCCAGGTATTTCTTTAGCAATACAGGTAACCCATTGTTATACTGGTCGATATCCCCAATAAACTTATCGAGCGAATGCAGGTCGGGGGTCATATTTTCAAGTGCGGTATTGAGATGCTCATCGTTGGTCCTCACTTTGAAACGGTTACGCGGTTTAACAAATGCCGCCCGTTTGTAATCAAAGAAATTCGCCATTATATATCTGATTATCAATTCTTTTGAAATACTTGAATAGGTATTGCTGATGCTTACAGGCCCAAGCAGATAGCGATATTCAGGATTCTTCAACAAAAAATAGAGTA
>TBL_comb47_HYPODRAFT_10002668_pt1 | contig 21827 bp, 12 predicted proteins | sample TroBogypolimnion_40_FD_10682 | JGI IMG/M metagenome (IMG submission 10682) | reverse complement strand
CTATGACTGCAATTTTCCTGATCGCGGAAATTACCGGAGGATTTGGACTGATGATTCCTCTGATGGTCACTTCTGCCACTGCTTACCTCACCATCAAGCCTTTACTGCCGCACTCTCTCTATCATCTGCGGCTGGCACAACGTGGTGAATTGATTACCCACAATAAAGATAAGGCCGTATTGACTTTACTAAAACTGAAAAATGTGATTGAAACCGATCACCTGACAGTGGATGTTGAAAGTACACTTGGAGAACTGGTTCGGATTATTTCCAAATCGAAACGTAATTTATTTCCGGTGATCGATCAGGAGGGAAATTTCTGCGGTGTTGTGCTTCTTGATGATATCAGAGAATTCATGTTTGACAAGGAACGATATGCGACAACACTGGTTAAAGATTTGATGATCATGCCGCCAGAAATTATCACCCCGGATGAGAAAATGGAAAATGTGATGAAAAAATTCAACGAAAGTGGTGTGTGGAATCTGCCGGTAATCAGCAACAGAAAATATATTGGTTTTATCTCAAAGTCAACTATTTTTAATGCCTATCGGACAGAATTGGTTCGGTTTTCGGAAGAATAACAGTAAATTTGCACCCATAATTTATCCAAAGTTTAAAGAATGAAGAAGGATACACAGATTTTTGAAATCATCGAAAAAGAGAGACAACGACAGCTTCATGGTATTGAACTGATTGCCTCTGAAAATTTTGTTTCGGAACAGGTAATGGCGGCAATGGGCTCCTGCCTGACTAATAAATATGCCGAAGGCTACCCTGGTCATCGCTATTATGGTGGATGTCAGTTTATTGATGAAGCCGAGCAACTTGCTATTGACCGTTTGAAGAAGCTTTTCGGAGCCGAGTATGCCAACGTTCAGCCGCACTCAGGCGCTCAGGCAAATATGGCCGTGTTAATGACTGTACTCAAACCTGGTGATACTTTCATGGGACTTGATTTGTCTCACGGTGGTCATCTTTCACATGGTTCACCGGTTAACTCATCGGGTTTATTATATCATCCTGTAGCATATTCGGTAAAAGAAGATACCGGTTTGGTGGATTATGACATGATGGAAGAAATTGCCTTAAAAGAGCACCCTAAATTGATTATCGCAGGTGCTTCAGCCTATTCAAGGGAATGGGATTATCAGCGTATGCGAAACCTTGCGGATAAAATAGGAGCCCTTTTAATGGTAGATATGGCCCACCCTGCTGGTTTGATCGCAGCCGGATTATTGGATAACCCGGTGAAATATGCCCATATTGTAACCTCCACAACTCATAAAACTCTGAGGGGTCCACGTGGGGGAATTATTCTTCTTGGAAAGGATTTTGAGAACCCATGGGGTCTAACCACCAAGAAGGGCGAATTAAAGATGATGTCTTCCCTACTTGATTCTGCTATTTTCCCGGGCATTCAGGGTGGTCCACTGGAACACGTTATAGCCTCAAAGGCAGTGGCTTTCGGGGAGGCACTTGAACCTGAATACAAGGATTATCAAGTACTTGTACAGAAAAATGCCCGGGTTATGGCTAAAGCCTTTATCGAGAAAGGATACAAGGTGATTTCAGGTGGTACCGATAACCACTCCATGCTTATTGATCTGCGGACTAAGTTCCCGGACCTTACCGGCAAAAAAGCTGAAAATGCGCTTGTATTGGCCGATATTACCATAAATAAAAATATGGTTCCTTTCGATTCAAGATCTCCGTTTCAAACCTCCGGTTTACGTGTCGGCACTCCGGCAATTACGACACGAGGCATGAAAGAAGAGCACATGGCATTAATCGTTGATTTGATTGACGAGGTACTTCACAATACTGACAATGAAGCAGTTATTTCAGATGTTCGCCAAAGGGTGAACCAAATGATGGAAGGTTTCCCGATGTTTGCCTGGTAATCTATTTTGACATTAAAAAAATCCGGATTTTTAAATATAAATCCGGATTTTTTTTGCCTTATAATTCAATATTTATTTAGATTACCATTTGATATTTAATCTATTTACTTTAAAGTTACCCTGGAAAAAGGGACTGCATCGTGCGATGAAAATTCCCCCTTCAGGTATTTATAATAGCCTGTTATGGCGATCATCGCTGCATTATCGGTTGTAAATTTGAACGGGGGAATATGCATCTCCCAATCGTATTTAACAGCCGCATCAAGCAAAGCCTGGCGCAATCCGGAATTTGCGGAGACCCCTCCGGCAACTGCCACTGTCCGGATACCCGTTTCTTTAGCTGCCTGGATAACTTTTGACATCAGTGTTTGAATAATAGTTTCCTGGAGCGACGCACAAATATCAGCCCTATTCTCATTAATAAATTCGTGATTTTCGGCAATCCGATCACGAATAAAATAGAGAAATGAAGTTTTTAGGCCGCTAAAGCTGTAATCCAATCCTGATATCCGTGGTTTGGCAAATGTAAAAGCTTTGGGATTACCTTCTTTGGCTAATTTGTCAATTAGCGGACCACCCGGGTAGGGCAATCCCATGACCTTGGCACATTTATCGAAAGCTTCACCCGCCGCATCATCAATCGTTTGTCCGATTACCTCCATATCAAGGTAATCGCGAACAATAATGATCTGTGAATTACCTCCTGAAACCAACAGGCACAAGAAGGGAAAACCAGGTTTCCTTGATTCTACAGATTTTTCCCGAATAAAATGGGCAAGAACATGACCTTGAAGGTGGTTAACTTCAATTAATGGAATGTTTTTTGCCAGCGCAAAACCTTTGGCAAAGGAAGTCCCGACGAGCAAGGATCCTAACAAACCCGGGCCTCTGGTAAATGCAACGGCAGAAATCTGATCAATTGAAATTCCGGCATTCCTGATTGTCAAATCAACAACAGGTATGATATTTTGTTGATGGGCCCTGGACGCAAGCTCCGGCACAACACCCCCATAAATCTTATGAACTGCCTGACCAGACACTTCGCTACTAATAATCAGATCATTACAAATGACTGCTGCGGCAGTATCATCGCATGAAGATTCTATTCCAAGTATAATAACCTCGCTGTTTTTTCCCTCTGCCATTATTTATCCCGTTTTGATCACTTTGTGAGTTTACCTCTTTAAACAGACTTCAAAAAGTGCTATTTTTAAAAAGTCAAAATAGTTGTAGTCGTTCAAATTTATATTTGTTTCCAATAAAATTCAAAAGTATCAAAAAAAGGTTTAAAATATTACTTTACGTCGTACTTACACTTACCTTCCTGTTTGGCGGTGTATATATGCTTTTCCGGTCTTCAAGAGTACAAACTATTGCTGCACAGTGGTTTACAGAGCAATTATCCAGTACTTTTAAAGCCCGTATCGATGTGGGAGGGGTGAATATTTCTTTGTTTAAGAGTATCGTACTGGAGAAAGTGGTTATTGAGGACCAGGATAAGAACCTCCTTTTTTCAATTGGCAATATCAAACTGAGCATTGACAGTCTAAAGCTCTTTGAAAGGAAAGTTCACTTTGGTGATCTCTACTTCGAAAATTCCAACATAAATATATTAAAGGATGCCAAAGGATACAATTATCAGTTTCTGTTGGGATCCTCAGATTCAAAAACTGATTCAATTCATCCCTGGCACATTACCTTTAATAATCTTTATTTTCTCAATTCCAGAATCAGGTATAAGGACCTTACGGTAAAGGATACCCTGGTTAACGGTATAAATTTTAACAACCTGGATATCACCAAATTGAACCTGTCAATTGTAAATGTCCATTTTAATGATTCAATTACGACCTTTTTTCTGGATAATGCTTCGGTGTATGAAAAATCGGGTCTGGCAATTGGAGATCTCAGGTTTGCCGGGCGTATTGATCCGAATGGATTTGAACTTTCCGATATGACGTTGGTTTCAAATCATTCACATATTGAAGCAAGCAAAATAAAGATTTCAGGTAACAAGCTATTTGGGGTTGATTCACTGTATTTTGAAAAAAGCCAGACGCTTACAAATCGTTACGTTATTGACAGTGATTTCAAAGAATCCATCATCTCCTTAACCGACTTATCGTATGTTATCCCTGAGCTATGGGGGATGAACGAACCAATACAATTCTCAGGTGGGTTGAAAGGATCACTAAGCAATTTAAAGTTTAAGAAGATCAATTTTAAAGTCGGGAAAGGGACTCAGGTAAACGCAGATCTGGAATTGAGAGGTTTACCTGATTGGAAAAATACGTTCATTTTTTTTAAAATGTACAATAACACAATTGATTTCAATGATTTATCTACAATCCGGATGCCTGACAGCTCTCCAAAAAGATATATTAAAATTCCACCGGAGCTGCTTTCCGGTGGCAGAATCACCTATCAGGGAAATTTCAGCGGCTTCCCTTCAGATTTTGTTGCTTATGGAACCCTGGATGGAAGTTTAGGCAAATTATCCACAGATATCGCAATTCTTCCAAAAGGATCAGGAGTAATTGATTTTCAGGGAAGTGTAAAAGCAACTTCCTTCCAGGCCGGTAAATTACTTGATTATACCCCTCTTGGAGCGGTCACCCTGGAGATCAAGATAAATGGCTCAAGATCAGGAAATAAGAAATTCAATGCGATGATTGACGGGAATATAGACAGTCTCTATTTCAATAATTACAGGATTGATTCGATCTACGTCAATGGAAAGGCCCGTGACCGAAGTTTTGAAGGTGAATTGAATGTAATGGATAACAATCTGAAAATGAACTTCTCAGGGAAGGCCGACTTTGAAGGGGCAATTCCTGAATTTAATTTCGCCTCAAAGGTTGAGAAGGCAAATCTGGTGATTCTTGGCCTCGAGAAAGAGAGAAAGGTTGCAGACCTTTCGTTTAATGTAAGTGCCAATTTCACCGGCAACCGGATTGACAATATCAACGGGAAAATCAATCTTCAGAAATTCAAATTTGTCAGGGATAATAAAACACTCGAGATTCATGATTTCCTGCTAAAAACAGAGAATAGCGATGAAAAAAACAACATTACCCTGCAATCTGACATTGCAGATGTTACTATTGACGGGAAATACCATTTTGGTGAATTCGACCTCACTTTCAGGGATTATCTCCATCATTACCTTCCTTCGGCACGGTTACCTTTTTCCGACAGGGCTTCAACGGGTAAAAATGCATTTAAATTCGACATCCGAATAAAAAAAGCCGAAGAGCTGGGTAGTTTTCTGGTCCCGGGACTAGTTGTTAAATCACCGGTAGTGCTGAACGGAAGCATTGATTCAGACAAAAAGGTACTTAATCTTGACGGAACAGTCAATGAATTACAATTTAATAAACATCAGGCCAAAGGGTTGTCAATCAATTCCCGGAATATCGGAAATAACTGGCTTTTCAGAATCGGAACCAAAGATGCATTAATGGGAGGAGCTGTTGCCGTTGAAAATTTCTCCATAAACAACAAACTGGTGAGTGACAGTCTAAATACAACCATTACCTGGAATAATACAGCAGTTCCAACCTACTCTGGAAAAATAGATTTTCTGGGTATTTTCACTAAAAATAAGCGGGGTGATAACCTGGCGGACTTTTATTTAAATCCATCAAAAATCTGGCTTGCAGACTCTTTATGGCAAATTGACAGAAGTCATCTCCACCTCGATTCCACTTCAGTGGCAATCGACAATTTTAGTATACACCATAAGCAGGAACGATTCAGAATTTTTGGGAAAGTTGCAGACAATACATCGGATCAAATTAATGTTGAATTTACGAAAGTTAAATTAAGCAATCTTGACTTGTTGCTTGGAGAAGAGGTTGGAATCTATGGCGAATTAAATGGAACGACGGTGCTTGAAGATCCTTATCACACCCTTTTTCTAAAGAGCCATATGAAAGTATCAGACTTTACTTATCTCGAAAAAAACTTTGGGGATATTCTTCTCGATAATAGCTGGGACCAGGAGCATGCCAAGTTAAATACAACCTTGCAACTCGTTAAAGATTCAAAAGCAGGATTTGACCTGAAGGGTTATTATCAGCCAGGGAGTGACAGCCTTAATTATCATACATCATTTAGTGATTATCCGCTTGAAACCTTACTTCCGATCTTAAGCAGTTTTGCCAATAAGATAGAAGGAAAGGGGAATGGGATAGTTGACATTACCGGGAAGCTTTCAGAGCCTAAGTTCAATGGCAAGGTGGCGGTGACAAACGCAAAAATTGGCATTGATTATACCAAGGTAACTTATTCGCTCAATGATACAGTCAGGTTCTCAGGAGATTCCATAAATTTTAAAAATATACAGGTTTTTGATGCTGAAAAAAACAAGGCAAGATTCAATGGCACAATTACCCACAATCTATTCAACCACATGAGCTATGATATGACTGCAACAACAGACAACATCATGGTTTTAAATACGGCCACAAGCGACAATAATTATTTTTATGGTCTGGCACACGGAGCAGGATCCATTAAAATTTACGGGAAAATAGCGGATATTCGGCTCGATATTTTATTAAAGTCCAAGCCTGGAACCCAAATAAATGTGCCACTTGAGAATCCCGAATCAGTTAATGAATACAATTTTATCCGATTTGTAAGTGCAGATACCCTTCAGCAAATGAATGCCCAGGTTGCCAGAGCTACCAATTCTGGAGGGTTAGAAATCAATCTTGATATTGCAGCAACACCCGACGCCAAGGTGCAATTGCTTTTCCGTTCTACGGTAGGTGATGCCATTAATGGATATGGCTCTGGGGACCTTAGGTTTAAGTATGATAAAGAGGGAAATTTTTTAATGTATGGCGATTATAAGATCGACAAGGGGGATTATATGTTTACACTTCAAAACGTACTTGTCAGAAAATTTCATATTGTTCCAGGCGGACTTATTTCATGGAATGGTGACCCATATGGTGCCGTCGTAGACCTTGATGCCCTTTATACCCTGAAGGCACCGATAAATTATCTTTTACTAAATTACAATCAAAACGATAATTCCCGCCGGATTCCTGTTCAATGCAAGATCAACCTATCCAAAAAATTGCTGAATCCGACTGTGAAATTTGCCATTGACTTTCCAACTGCTGATGAAAGAACAAAAGATCAGCTGGATCAGTTTATTAGTACACAGGATGATATTAACCGGCAAATGGTATCCTTATTGGTAATGGGACAATTCTTTACCCCTGAATATCTTAGGGGAAGACAGGATTTTCAGTCCAGCACTACCAGTGTGGTCGGCTCTACTACTTCAGATATTCTTTCCAATCAGCTATCAAACTGGCTTTCACAAATAAGTAACGACTTCGATATTGGGTTTAATTATCGTCCCGGAGACCAGGTGAATGCAAACCAGATGGAAGTTGCACTCAGTACTCAGATTCTCAATGACCGGGTTACAATCAACGGGAATATCGGGAATAATAGCAATTTACAATCAAACGCAACCAATCCGGTGGTTGGCGAGATTGAAGTATTTGTAAAACTCAATAAGTCGGGGAAATTACAATTAAAAGCATACAACAGGACCAACGACGATCTGATCTATGACACGTCACTGTATAAACAAGGGATTGGTCTTTCCTATAAAGAAGAATTTAATTCACTGGGCGATTTATTTAGACATTATCGTTCCAGGAAAGGGCAAATTAAAGTTCCTATGCGGGCAGATCCGTTGATTAATCCGTCGGTTCAATGATCAATCACTGTTTTAATATTTATTAAAAATGGCGAGGTGCAGATAATCGCCGACAAAATTGAGATTTAAATTTAATCCGGTCCTCCCCATTTGCCAAATTAAAAACAGATTATTCCCAAATGAAATACCTATTTTTGTCTATATGTAATTCTGAAAATTGATATGATATTTACCAAAAACCAGAAAACCGGAGTCATTGCAACAGTAATATTTCATACTGCTTTATTACTATTTCTCTTATACATGGGATTAGTATTGCCATATCCACCTAAACAGGAAGAGGGTTTTCTGGTTGATTTTGGGAATTCGGCCACCGGATTGGGTCTGGAAGAACCCTCCGCTGCAAATGCTCCGGATGTCGTTGCAGCAACGAAAAAAGCTATATCTGCTTCTCATCCGGTTAGCCGGCCTCATTCTTCATCAAAATCTCAGGATACAGGTGATGAAGATTTACTAACCCAGGAGAATGAAAAAACCATCGCACTTGCCGCCAACGCCAGAAAAAAGATTGCAATTGAGCAAAAATTAAAACTTGACGAAGAGCGTAAAGAAAAGGCCCGTGAGGAGAAGCAAAAGAGGGATGAAGCTTATGAAAAGCAGCAACAGGAGGCTGAAGAAAATCGGGTCAGGGAAGAGCGGGAGAAGAAAATAGGAGCCATTAACTCCAGGGCTAAGAATGCATTTGGTGGCGGTAAGACAGATAACGGCTCGAAAAGTACGAGTCAGGGAAATACATATGGCAGTGGCAATCAGGGGAGTCCAAATGGCACACCAGGGGCCAACCAATATGGTCTTGGCGGTGGAGAAGGCAAGGGTATTTCATTTAACTTATCGGGTCGAAATGCCAGATCACTCCCTAAACCTGCATTCCCTGGTAATGAAGCCGGAATTGTTGTCGTTGAGGTTACCGTTGATAAATTTGGTAAGGTAACCAAAGCATTGCCGGGGGTAAAAGGGTCAAATACGGTAGATCCCGATTTGCTTGAAGCGGCAAGAAAAGCTGCCGTAGCTGCAAGCTTTAATACAGATCAGAAAGCACCTGCATTTCAGAAAGGGACCATTACCTATCATTTTATACTTCAATAACTATAGCCTAGAATCCTATACAAAGAACACCATATACCAGGATTATCCAAATTCTCAACTTAAGTTTTATAACCCAAATTTCTTAAACAACTTTAAGACTAGTTAAAATATTTGAAAATATTTGACCAAACTCAAACAATTTCGTTATATTCATCGTATCTTTATAGAAATTCCGAGCAGTTTTGCTGTGGAGAAACGTTTTACTCAGGGTTAATCAGATTTAATATTCAAGTTTGAATATTTTACGAGTGATAATCGCACATATAAGTTGCTAATTTCGTTAAGTGGTTTTTGTCATAGATTCTATTTTTGAATGTTATGAATATCTCATCATACCCCGAACGTGAGTTGCTCAAAATTGCCTCTGATTTCAAAAAGCATCTAAAAGATAAATTTCCAGCTATGAAAAGTAGTAGTTCAGGTATGGATCAGAGTTTTATATACAAATTTAAAGCACTATTTTACGAAGTTCAGGCGCATCATTGGGAGCCGGATGAAGATAATGTTACTTATAAGTATAAATTGGATCTGGATGCCTTGACAGAACAAATCAAAAACTTCTTTTTAGTTTTCCGTTTCCATCTTCAGAAAGCATTTCCGTACGATTCTGAATTGTGTGAACGCTTTGGATATGTAGCGATGGAAAAGGTAAAATACAATTATCCGGAATTGCGGGTATTCCTGGAAAATACGGTTAATCTAATAAATGAAAAAAGATTCTTTTTAAAAGCGGCCAATTGTCCCGAATCAAATTTAGAGGAGATTGTAAATCTAACCAATCAGATCATTGAGGTACATGATAATCTGCTTAAATATGTTCAGAAAAAAGAGCAAAAAAACAGGCTTTATCAGAACAACATGAGAGAGCTTTTCAAATTGATGGAGATAATTCATGAGGCTGCTTCCAAAACTCTTCAGAATGATCCTGAATCGCTTAAGCATTTGACTTTTCCTCCCAAGGAGTATATCCACTAAAATTGTTCCGGTTGTTCTCAAGAATCGAAAATTTAATCCATTCATAAATTTAGATAAACTTATGAATGGATTTCTTTTGCTTAGGGAAGCCTCTTCTTACCGAGCCTTTATCTAGGGGAATAATGGTTTATGAGGGACGCATGCGGATACCAATTCCCGGCAATTGTGAGAGTATTATTTTCCCTTCAACCACCTTGACACCTTCATAAATATCATTACTAATCAATAAGTTACCATCAAGATCAGCCCAATCAGCCATTGGAGATAACTGGGCTGCTGCAGAAACAGCGCATGACGTCTCGGTCATACAACCAATCATTACCTTCATGCCCAGAATCTTAGCCATATCGGCCATTTTATGGGCATTACGCATTCCGCCACATTTCATTAATTTGATATTGATTCCCGAGTACACTTTATGAACAGAAAGTACATCATAAACGGTCTGCACTGCCTCGTCAGCCATGGTAGGTAGCGGGCTGTTTTCCGTCAGCCAGGCCATATCATCGACCGCAAGCCTGCTCATGGGCTGTTCTACGAAAACCACTCCCTGAGTTGCCAGCCAATGGATCATATCGAGTGCCATATGCTTGTCTTTCCAGCCCTGATTGACATCCACACAGATTGGTTTGGCAGTTATGGAACGGATAGTTTGGATCATCTCCTTATCGTTGTCACGACCAAGCTTGACTTTTAATATTTTATAAACTTCAGCCTCGCTAACTTTTGCCTTGACCACTTCCGGAGTATCCATTCCAATGGTAAAACTGGTATTTGGCGTTTTCAAAGGATTAAGTCCCCAGAGTTTGTGCCATGGTTGACCTAAAATCTTTCCGATTAAATCATGCAGAGCAATATCTACTGAGGCTTTAGCCGCATAATTACCGGCTGCCAGGCTATCAATGTACTGAATAATATCTTCAAGCTCAAACGGATCCTTAAACGGGGAGAGATCAACTTTAGACAAGAATTCAGTGGCCGTTTTATGGCTTTCACCAAGGTAAGGAGGCATACTGGCTTCGCCGTATCCAATGATTCCGTCAAACTCTACCTCAGTAAGCATGACGGGAGTAGTGGTTCTTGAATTGTTTGCAATCGTGAAGACATGTCTGAGCTGCAATTCGTAAGGACGGAACCTCAATTTCATCATGGTTGATTTCCCTGATTTTTTAGAGACAGAAGGATAACCTTTTGCTGCCGGCATCGGAGCGGGCAAGAGTAGTGAACCGGCAGCTAAACCGCTATATTTTAGAAAATTGCGTCTGTTACTCATAAGATTAAAATTTGAAGTAATAATTTCAGCGGTTCAGGCTGAAGGCCTTTAGAATGAAGACTAATACTTAAGATAATAATATACTGAAAGCTAATTTTAAAACCGATCAGAAATCAATACCAAGGGTGATTCCGAATGGGCCATAATCCTTGTTCGGGAGAACATCCGATGATCCTTTTAGCTCCAACCAGTTTTTCCTTCAGCTCATCGTTGTAATTGACTTTAGTATGATCAAGACTGTTTATATGCACGTTGCCTGATTCATGAATTATTTCGCTGTCACTGATATACATGCCCACATGTGTCACCCGGAGAGGCTCTTTGGAACCGAAAAAGAGCAAATCACCCTTCTGCAGCTTATCCCATCCTGAAGAAATATCAACTTCTTTTCCGTGACGAAATTGCTGCGATGCATCCCGCTCGAGGATGAAGCCATTTAAAAAGCAGACAGTTTTCACAAATCCGCTGCAATCCATCCCTTTCGATGATGTGCCACCCCAAAGGTAGGGAAATCCCATCAGTCGTTTTCCGTTGTCAATCATCCGGTTTGCATTCAAAGTAACCGTATCTTTCCAGTGATCAAAGCTGAACCAATTCAGTTTTGAAACATATCCTGACCGGCCGTCGGGTAAACTAACCGCGGCATAGTCCTGCCCTTCAGATGTTTTAACAAGAATGGCCCCGGCAACAAGATCACTCATTACCATAGTTTTTTGCCGATCACCAAAGATATTACCCTCACTTCCTTCAAAGATCAGCCTGTCTGCCCTCCGCCATTTTAGAATTTCCGAACGGCTCATCTGTTGAACTGCCGATTTATTGGTCCAGCCAATATACTGGTCAGGAGTCTGAATCAACACCCATCCATCACCATCCTTCAAAATGCGGACCGGGGTACCCATAATCGTCTGTGAAACCATCTCTGACGAATGTGCCGGTTTACTTCGCATATTGGCAACACTTAAACTAATCAGGCCCCAGTTTTTTTCGAGATGAAGTGTATCCGGAAGAATGACCACGCTGTCAATTACCGAAAAACCTTTGCTGCTTAACAATTGTAAAACCTTGGTCCTGGCACCGGCAAACATGGTTTCTCCTTTTAAAATAACCTCTGCTCCTCTCCCATTGCTTATGGCAAGGTTACAGATCCCTGTCCGCCTGTCGGGTGCCCAATGTCTGGAGATGCTGTCTATTTCAGTTTGCAGGGGTGCCACAGGATTTGATTGACAGCTCAGCAGCAGTGTTAACATTGAAACGGAAAGGGAAAAAATAGATTTCATAAGAAATTCGTTTACGGATTTACATCTGCGATTTATACAAAAATAGCATTTTTCTGCGGGGGTATGAAAATGCAGATGGGTTTTACTGTCATTTACAAATACTCTACGTCCATATGATAATCCCATTGATCAAAATAGAGGTTGCCACCCCGCCATTCAACTTCCCCACGCTGAAAATCAAAAGGTTCACTCCTGGAAAATTTCTTATCCGGGACCAGTCTGCTTCCAATTCCGTCATTGATAATCAGCCGGTAGGCATCTATCCCACTGATATAAAACTCTTTCTCGCGGAGGTTATCTGACTTCTGAAGGTTAAACGACATATCAAGCGGTACCCACCCGATTCCATCGTAAAACACTTCACACCAATCGTGCAGATTTACCTCGTGGGGATGCATCATCCATCCGCTTTGCCATTTTACAGGGATATGCTGGTACCGTGCCATGGCCATGAAGAGCATGGTCTGCATACCGCAATCACCACGTCTGTTGGCCAATACATAACCAGGAATAAAGGGTATGATGGAATACTCCAAAGCCCCGGTCCAGATAATATGGTCATTGATCCAGTAATAAATTTTCCGAACCTTTTCTGCCTGATTGGAAGTACCTCCGGCAATACTGTCAGACAATCGCCTGATCTCATCGGTAAATACGATCTGCGGATATTGCTCGGCTGTATACCTTTTTGATGCAGCCTTGGAAGTACCGGATGAAAGAGCTTTTATTTTATTCAGTTCAAAATACTGTGCCATTGATACATACTCAAACTGAAGATTAAATATTACTGGCATCCCTTTTATTGCCTTTTGTTCGCAATAAACTGACCGCTGCTCCACCGAATCAGGTGCAATCCGGTAAGACTCAGGAACCATTTTAAGGAGTTTAACATTAGTCTGACGCGAATGATTCTCATGTGGCCAGGGAAGCCAGCAACGGACAATTTCTCCTGCAGGAACGGCATCCGCTTTGACGGTTAATTGATAATTAATTTTGAGTTTAACGGGAATAACAGGTTTTCCGGAAGATCCTGCCGCCATGATTACCCTGCGGGAATGTTCGAGGCAAAACCGCGATTGCGAATCCAAAATCTGCTCACACTTCCGGGCTGGCTGTTTACTTTTGAGAATTAATATCAGATTAGAAACAGCTCTTTTAAAATATTGCTTTTCTCCATCGATCACCCTGGATTCAAGCCAATTATTTCGCTCCCATAGCTCTCTTTCAGATAATGTATAATTCCCCACTTCTTTCTTTAAAAGGGTATCTGTTTCCGAAGCACTCATCGTAAAGTCGGCTTTAATGCGGCCTGAATTATCTGCAATCGTTCTAAGTTCAAGGATAGTTGAAGAATCACATTGTCCCCCTTTAATTAATGAATCAGCCAAGGTTATTGCGAGGGTTAACCGGCCATTTTTAAAAGCAGTTTCCACATCCACAGGATTATGGAATCTCTTAACCTCTCTTTGACACCCAATCCCCCAAATAAAGACGATCAGGAGCGCATATTTTCCGGTATGTTTCATCTGTAAATAATTTGTTTTTTAAAGGTCAGATGGAATCGAAGATCAGCGCAATTAATAGCCATGATTAAGAATGATTATCATTTTCGGTTTGTAATTCTCTAATCATGGCTATTTCATCTTTGAATCCTATTGAAGTATTGGATTGGGTTTTACTGATTTGAGCTCATCATAAACCAGTTGAAGAATATCCGTTCTTACATTCATTTCACTGATTTTATTGTTTTCTCGGGTTGGGTATACCCGGTTAGATAAGAATATATAAATCAATCCATTGGATGGGTCAGCCCAGAAAAAGGTTCCTGTAAAGCCCGAATGGCCGAAACTCTTCGGTGAAACAGCCGGGCAAGGATAGGAATTTTTCCTGTCAAACTTCTGATTGTCAATCAATGGTTTGTCAAATCCCAGCCCTCTCCTGTTTTTATTCTGCGGAAACTGAATCCTGGTAAATTCTTCCAACGTTGATTGATTCAAATATCTTTTGCCTCCATACGTTCCGAACTGGACATACATCTGAACAATCTTTGCCAAATCATTTGCAGAGGCAAATAATCCTGCGTTTCCCGAAATTCCACCCAGAACAGCAGAGGATTCGTCATGCACACTGCCATGGATTAATCGTTTACGATAATAATTATCATATTCGGTTGGAATAATCTGATCGTCTGAAAATTTCCGGGATGGTCTGTATGTGACCGTAGTGGCACCCAGAGGCCGGTAAAAATTCTGATCAAGATAATCGGTATAATTCACGCCTGACAGACGGGTAATCACAGCCGGTGCCATCACAAAGAACAGATCGCTGTAGACATATTTTCCGCGTGAATTGAGCGGGGATTTTCGGATTGCTTTGTAAACATGCTTTTTAAACCTGTTATCCAAGTACAATCCCGGAACCACTTCCAGATTAAACCGTTCATTTTCTTCAGATCTGTACCATTTATTAATCAAGCCTTTGTCATTTACGGTCTCCTTCCAGAAAAGCACATCCGGAATTAATCCCGCCTGGTGTGTCAACAATTCGCGGGTGGTGAGATCACTCTTATTTGAGGGGTGCAAAAACCCCTTCCGCCAATCGGGCCAGTAAGTTGAGAAAGGTTTATCCAGCTCGTATTTCCCCTCTTCATATAGTTTCAGGAACGCAGGCAGGGCTCCTGAAACTTTGGTGACTGAAGCCAGATCATATATATCATCCAGTTGGGCAGGAATCCGCTCATCGAAAGTATGAAACCCATAGGCTTTCCGGAAGATCACCTTACCATCCTTTGCAATTAAAACATTACAACCCGGGAAAGCCTTATTCTTCAACGCATTATTTACAATTGAATCAACCGATTCATTAAACCGAAGGGAATTCAATCCAACTTCTTCAGGCTGTGTATATTTTAGCCGGACAGGTGGTCCGGTCGTTAATCCTGAATTCAGAGGATATCGTGATCCTATTGAAACCGGAAGTTTACCGCAGGCTGCAATTCCTCCAAATAGTAATTGAGCCGTCAATTCCTGGGCCAATGTTGTATTCTGATTGGCAACCAGCAAGCCATCAGGCCGACCAAAGTCTTTGATTTCATTAATCGCATAGGGGTTCGCAAACAAAACAACAATTGAATTCCTGATCATTGAGATCCGGGAAAGGAGGTTCCGGAGGTTTTCAGAAACGCCGTATGGTTGAATCGGATTATTCGAAACTGATTTATTCCCGGTAAACGATCGACGGTCTCTGCATTCATAAAGAGAATGGACACCAGTAATTACCATATTGTAACTGTCTAATCTTTTAATCATTTTATTGGCTTCTGCTTCGGTAAAATTATCCGGAAAGTTAAAATGATCAATCCTGGTGTAGTTGCCGAGCATCTTCTGAAAAGGGGTGACAGTTGATGATCCGACAGAGAGAGAGGCGATCCGAAGTGTATCCAATCCCTGTAACGGGATTAGTCGGTTTTTGTTTTCAAGCAGGGTAAATGCCGATTCCATGAGTTGCCGCTGTGCAAATTGTACCGATGGAGAATTAAGATTCTCAACCAGGTTTGCAACTGCCAATGACCTGCGATGATTAAGTCCGGTTAGATATTTGGCCGCCAATACTCTGCGGCACTTATTATTTATCTCATCCCATGTAAGCTCATTAACCAAGATCGCCTCTTTCACTGCTTTAAGTGTGAGTGCTCCGTCTACGGGAAATTCGATCACATCATTTCCGGCTTTCAGGGCAAGAACCTCGTTCTTTCCGGGCTCTCCAAATCCGGTGACCCCACCCATATTCATAGCATCCGTGATTACAAGCCCCTGAAAATTCCATTCCTTTCGGATCACCCCTTCAACGGCACTTTCGGATAAGCTGGATGGAGATTCGTTTTTAGTGTCCAGTGCGGGAACCCTCAAATGGGCGGTCATAATTCCTCCGATACCTTCGGCAGCGAGCTTTCTGAATGGATACAGCTCCATGCTGTCCAGTTGCTGACGCGAGACAGACAAAATCGGCATGGCAATGTGCGAATCAATCCTGGTGTTGCCGTGTCCCGGATAGTGTTTGGCGATTGCCAGGATTCCATTCTCCTGCAGACCCTTCATATAAGCCACACATTTTTTGGTTACCAGGTCACGTGATTCCCCAAAGGAACGGATCCCGATAATCGGATTTTGTGGTTCAGTATTGATGTCAGCAACCGGCCCAAGACTAATTTGGACACCAACCATTTTCAACTGTTGTGCCATTGACACTGCACAATTTGTAATTAATTTCTCATCTGAAACTGCACCCATTGTCAGATTATAGGGAAACGGCTGAACGTCATCCAGTCTCATCCCCGGTCCCCATTCGGCATCCATGGCGACGATAAGGGGAATTCTGGAGATCGACTGGTAATAATTAACCAATTCGGCCTGTTTGACCGCTTTCCCATTAAAGAAAATCAACCCTCCGAAATTATATTTACGAATCAGTTCAGCAACCTGAAATTGTTTCTGCAGATCCTCGCCGCTATTGGCATCAATCCAAATTAGCTGAGTAATCCTCTCATCTGGCGACAGGGAATTAAAGACCGAATCAACCCAGGGATGATTTAAATATTTATTCAGGTTGAATTGCGATTGAGACTTTGCCTGAAAGACCAGCAAGAACAGAATAAACAGATATAAAAGCTTGATTCTAAACATTTTGATATTTTAAAAACTTACTTACACTTTAATATAGATCTTCTTTTTATAAAGGATAAACCCGATTGCCCAAAAGATCAGGATGTGCGCAAGGGCAAAGAGCAAAGAAGATATTTTCGGATCGGAACACATAGGCTGGAAAATGTGGTGATAAAGCCAGGAATATCCATTTGATTTGGTGCCGTCAGCCTCTTGAATATGAATAAGATAGATAATCGATTTCACATAGATGCCTGACAATGCAAAGATAAATAAGGGGTTCATCCCAAAAACAACAAAAAACGGCGTCCATTTGGACCAACCTTTCAGGTCGATAAACCATATGAGCAGTGCCAGGACAAGCAAAGCCCAGCCTGCCGTGTAAATTACATAGGAACTGGTCCAAAGTGGCTTATTTATAGGGAACAATAGTCCCCAAAGGTAACCGGTTATTACTCCCGTTATTCCATAAATAACCAGTTTTAGCGGAACCTTGGCCGGTAAGGTCTGCCTGATTAATCCCCCGGTCAAATAACCAATGATTACAGTTGCAATTGAAGGAATCGTGCTAAGCAGCCCTTCGGGTTCGAACGGAATTCCAAAACCTTTGTACATATGGCGAACTCCCAGGATCGCCAGATCAACCGGATTACCGGCATTTCCAGCCAGTGAATAAGGATCACTATTCCCAAACCAGACCAGTATTCCCCAATAAGCCAATAAAATGAATATTCCGATTAAGGGAAGGTATTTCCGCGGCGCAGCCAGAACAATCAATGAACCAATACCATAGGCAACAGCAATACGCTGAAGAACCCCCATTATCCTTAGTCTCGAAAAATCGGTCAGAGCCTGTGGAAACGCATTGAGAAACAGGCCGATCCCAAAAATCAGCAAGGTCCTTTTCCCGATTTTAAAAAGAGAAGCTTTATTTAAAATGCTGTTATACTTTGAGAATGAGAAGTACATGGATACTCCCACCACAAATAGAAAAAAAGGAAAAACCATGTCAGTCGGAGTACACCCGTGCCATTTTGAATGTTCAAGCGGGGCAAAGATATGCTCCCAGGTACCGGGATTATTGACCATGATCATGGTGGCGATTGTAATTCCACGCAGGACATCAAGTGCCAAAAACCGCTGATTTGAGTTCATATCAGTTCTGCTGATAAAATTTGACCGGCTTACTCTCCTGATTCGTCGGACTTATTGCAGTAACCACATATCTGTAATGGTCAGGATCGGTTAATTCAGTATTTAAATAGGTAACTGAATTATCAGAAGTTGTCAGAAAAATGCGGGCAGGTTTTTTAATATTTATCATTTGCCATCTGTTGAACTGATAAATCACAAATGACTTGGTGTTTTCCCCTTTTTCCCAGGTAAATCGAAGTCGTCCGTCAGAAACAGTAATTAGTGCATTTTGGGGATTCTCAGGAATTACCGGAGTTATACGGTCGTTTGCCGGCGCAAGTGCTGGATACCGATAAAAGCGTTCCTGCAATTTTCGCTGAAGTTCAAGGGGATTTTTCCGCAGGAACTTAGCACTGTAAAACATACTTCCCGAGATGGAATGATGTTTCCGGTTAAGTTTAACCTGGTTGACAATCTCATCAGCACTTTGCCACGATTTCTCCTTAGCCTCCGTATCAAGTTTATAAAGTCCATGTCCAATAAACAGTTGGGCACCAAAATTATTATGACTCCACCAATTGGCAATGATTTTATAATCGGCTATCTCCTTGCCAATTTCCCAGTAAACCTGTGGAGTGACATAATCAATCCACTTGTTCTTCTCCCATTTTAGGATATCTGCATAAAGATCATCGTAATTGGTTTGTCCGGCTTTGGTTTTCGATCCGGCAGGATCTTTGGAAGCATTCCGCCATACGCCAAACGGTGAAATCCCGAATTCAACCCAGGGCTTAATGGCTTTGATACTGTCGTGCAATTGCTGAATGATCATGTCCACATTGTGCCTGCGCCAATCCTCCCGTTCGTTGGTCTTAAATCCCCGGGGATAGTCATGGAAGGATTGATCATCGGGAAATTCAACCCCGGAAATACGGTAAGGATAGAAATAATCGTCAATATGGATAGCATCGATATTATACCGTCTGACAATATCGCTCACTATTTTAGAAACATAATCACGGGTTTGTGGAAGGCCCGGATCAAATATTTTTGTCTTACCGTACGTAATAAACCATTCAGGATGGGTATTCGAGATATGTTGCGGAGAGGTGCGATTCGCATTTACATCCGATACGGCGCGGTAAGGGTTGATCCAAACATGAAGATCGATCCCTCTTTTATGGCATTCCGTGCTTGCAAACTCAAGCGGGTCGTAAAACGGGTCTGGCCTCTGACCCTGTTTTCCGGTAAGCCATTGAGACCACAATTCAAATTCAGAAGCATAAAAAGCATCTGATGCGGGCCGGATCTGGAAGACGACCGTATTCATATTGTACACTTTACACAGATCAAGCAGTTCGATGAACTCCTTTTGTTGCTTTTCTGTTGAAAGTGTAGCAGACGATGGCCAGTCGATATTGGCAATTGTGGCAATCCAGACAGCTCTCATCTCCCGTTTGGGATACCTTGAAGCCATTAAGCTGCAGGTTAACAGCACCAGAACACTAAATCCAATAAGTTTTTTCATATTCATTATTTCCACTATTATTATCTACAAATCATCCTTTAATTAACTACCCGCAGGATTCTTCTTTATGCCATATTCCCGATCTATCTTTAGAAATGGGATTAAAGCAAGTGTCGGAATAGCACAAATCATCACCCAAATAAAGAAATGGTTATACCCAAGTAGTTCCTGAAGCCAACCGGCGACCATCCCGGGAAGCATCATTCCTAAGGCCATAAAGCCGGTACAAATGGCGTAATGCGCAGTTTTATGCTGACTGTCGGCAAAGTAAATCATAAATAGCATATAAGCCGTAAATCCAAATCCATATCCAAAAAGTTCAACAGCCACAGCAATATTAATCAAAAGCAAATTATCAGGAGTAAACCATGAAAGATAAAGATAGGACAAATGAGGAAAAGTTATACACAACGCCATCGGCCAGATCCAATATTTCAACCCTTTACGTGAGGCTGCAATTCCCCCGACAATTCCGCCAATGGTAAGTGAAATAACACCCACTGTTCCATAAACCAAACCAACTTGTCCGGTAGTCAGTCCCAAACCGCCAAGCTCCCGGGCATCCAGAAGAAAAGGGGGCGACATTTTCACCAGCATTGCCTCGCCTAAACGGTAAAACAACATAAAGGAGATGGCTAAACCGGCATTTTTCTTTTGAAAGAATGAGGCAAATGTTTGTCCAAATTCACGGAATATACCACCCACTAAATTGGTTTCGGTGGCATGGTCCGAAACAGGATGTGGCAGAACAAACCGGTGATAGATGAAAACCATCAGGAAAAATCCAGCCAGTATAAAAAAGGTTATACTCCAGGCTAACCGCAGATTTCCTGAAATACCTTCGAATTTGGAGCGTACCGGGTCTTTCAGCTTGTAGTCGAGCTGCACCACCACATATGCCGGTTTTTCCCAGTTCTCCGGGGTAAATACAAAACGTTCTCCGGAAATTATTGAAATACTCTTATCTCCTTCTGCAAAACGGGAGTTCAGAACAACCGATTCTCCGAGCAGGGGTGGCCGGGTGAGGCGGATAGCCACGAGTCCTGCATTACCAACCTTCCCGTTGCTGCCCATAGTCTGGCGTGATTTCTGACCAAATTTATCCTTTATAAACGCGCCTAACGGTGAAGAAACAGATTTTGTCCACCACGAATCTTCATTATGCCCAGACTTTCGGGAATTATTCTCTTCATTGGGAAGAAAACCGTTGGCCTGGTTCTCCTTCCGGGCGAAATCCTTGATTTTACCCAGTGAATCCGGGCTTATATTATTGACATTTAAGACCAAATCGGAGGGAAATGCTACAAACGTCAATTTTGAAGTTTCGGCCACCACCGATTTTTGCGGATGTAATATCACTTCTGAATGGACTGAATTTGATGAACCGACCGTGAAGTGAACGGGTTCAAGGCCTGTAAAACTCTCAAGAGAACCGGCAATGATGATTAAAAGACCTTGTCCGGTGATCATGGCGAGGCGGTAAAAGGTGCTGCGGATGCCGACGAAAAACGATTGTTGACCGCTGTCAAGGGCCAGCATATAAAATCCATCGGCGGCAATATCATGAGTTGCAGAGCTGAAGGCAATCAGCCAGAGGACTGACAGGGTAGACTGAAAGAAAAACGGCAATGGAATCAGAAAAGCGACTCCACCCAATCCGGCACCAATCAATAACTGCATGGCAAGAATCCACCACCGTTTGGTTTTCAGCATATCCACGAACGGACTCCAGAACGGTTTGATCACCCAGGGAAGATACAACCAACTCGTATACAAGGTTATGTCGGTGTTTGATATCCCAAGGCGCTTGTACATGATAACGACAACAGTCATTGCGACCACATAAGGGAGACCCTGGGCAAAATATAAGGTTGGAATCCATCTCCAGGGGTTTGTGGCCTTGCCATCCCGACTTTTTCCGAGCATAATTGTCTGTTAGTTTGCCTGGTGCGAAATCAACTATTGGTTATTTATATGCAGATTGGGTTACCGGTTCAATGGGTTTAAGGTAACCGACTGAAAGAATACCCTTTCTTTTTAAGCGTTTTAATAATCTGATCCAATGAATTGTAAAATTTGTCACTCCTGTCCGGATGGGTCCCCAAATGTATCAAAATAATGGCTCCGTTGAGATGGTCCGGACTATTCTCTTCAAAATGAAGTAATTGATCGTACAGCTCCTTTGAGGACCTGTATTTTGGCATATCAGGAGTTGTATAATCAGCATTTGTGCCGACACC
>TBL_comb47_HYPODRAFT_10002667_pt1 | contig 21835 bp, 17 predicted proteins | sample TroBogypolimnion_40_FD_10682 | JGI IMG/M metagenome (IMG submission 10682) | reverse complement strand
TGGCGGATGATTTGGGAATACCCGAATATAAAATTGGGGTAAAGAAGAAAAAGCCTACAACATCAGCTAAAAACACTAACCAACCCGGAGTATTACTTATTGAGGTAACACCTCAACATGGAGCACGTAAGTATAATCTGGAACGCACAAAGGTAACAGGAACAGGTAATGATGTTCCTGAAATGATTGATTCTTTAACATCAGCATCCGGCTTGAGAGATGGTTTTGAAAGGGGAGCATTGTATATGCTCCGTTCACAACCTGTATTTGCACACGATGCAATGGGAGTTTGGTCTGAATATTTTTTAATCAGAATCGCATAACAAAGCGCATCTATTCATTTAAAAAACCAGAGAGCCTTTACTATTAGTTGGAAATGGAAAAGGCTCTTTGTTATTATAATATTATTTACAATCACTTTCCAACCTTTTTGAGAGTTTTTGCCTCTTTATATAAGATATTATTAAAAATATTTTAATAATTAAGAACATTTGTGATAGATTTGTATTACTTTTGTGATACTCTAAACAAGAAAAGACGTTAGCTTACAAAAGCCAAGTTCCTACGTCTATTATTAAATATTAATCGCCTCAAGGAATTAGACGAAACTAAATATAATAATAATGAAAAAGTTTTATCTTCTTTTAATTGCAATCTTTATTATGAATATTGCAAATGCACAGTGGCAACAAATTAATAATTTCAATGGAGGCTATGCAAATGCTCTAACAATTAAAGGAAATAGTGTGTTTGTTGGAATAGAAACAGGAGGTGTTTTTAAATCCAATGATATTGGAACAAGTTGGAACGCCGTGAATAATGGGCTATCAAACCACTGGATTTATTCTTTAGTTTCAAATGATTCAATACTATTTGCTGCAACTAATGGCGGTTTACATCGCTCAATAGATAATGGTCAAAATTGGACTTATTCCGGGAACGGGATAAATACATCAAATGTTTCATGTGTTGCAATAAATGGAACGCATATTTTTGCGGGAAGTACTGATAACTTTCAAAATGGAGTGTTTGTTTCAACTGATTATGGTTTAAGTTGGCAACCGATGAACAATGGGCTGACAAATAAGATTATATCTAAACTATTTGTTATTGACACAAATGTATTTGCTTCGACTCAAAATGGACTTTTTAAATCATCTGATTATGGAGCAAATTGGTATGCTTGTAATATTTCATCAAAGACAAATGCACTTATTAAAATTGATACAGTCTTATATGTGGGAGTTTATGGTGGTGGTATCTATAATCAATATAACGATACCTTAAGTTGGAATCTAATGAATACTGGCTTTCCAAATTTGAACATTACTTCTTTTTTAGTAAGTGATACAAACTTTTTTGTCAGTATTGATGGTGGAGGTATATATCTTTCAACAAATAAAGGAGTAAGTTGGACCGCTAAAAATAATGGATTATTAAGTCTTAACGTTCAAAATTTAAAAATGTTAAACAATACTATTTTTGCTACTACTCATTATGGAGTTTTTATTTCAACAGATAATGGCACTAACTGGTATTCTGCAAATACAGGGATATTAAATTCGACAGTAAATTTACTATATGCAAACGATTCATGTGTTTTTGCTACAAATTACTTTAATCAGTTATTTAGATCGAATGATAAGGGTTTAAGCTGGGATGTTGTTAACACAGGGATACCTAATAGTTTATATAATATTAATATTGGAGGTGCTAAGCATACTTTATATAATACTATTAATATTGAGGGGTCTAAGATATATGCTGGTACTAATGGAAAAGGATTATATGTTTCTTCAGACAATGGTGTCAGTTGGAATGCAATAAATAATACTTTAAGCGATACAATTATTACATCAATAATTTTTGTTGATAATTCAAATGTATTTGTGGGCACTGAAAACAAGGGTGTTTTTCAATCCTTAAATGGTGGAACAAATTGGGTTATGCAAAATCAAGGTTTGAATGATAATAATATTAGAGCATTTGCTATCAAAGACAATAAGATATATACTGCTCCTGACAGAGGTGTTTATAATTCTCTTATTAATAATATAAATTGGAATAATATATCCGTCGGTATACAATATGAATTTATTATGGATTTAGCAATCAGTGGCGAAACATTATTTGCAGTATCAAGTGCATCCGGTATTTTTACTTCTCAAAATAACGGTTTCTCATGGACACCATCAAATACTGGTATTCCTTATGAAGATGTAAATTCAATTACTGTTATTGGCTCAAATGTATTTGTAGGTACAAATTTTGAAAAAGTATTGTTGTATTCAAATCAAAATGGAAGTTGGGATACTATTAATACAGGTTTTCCAAATAGTAGTATACAAATTAATTCTTTATTTGCAGACAATTCATACTTATATGCAGGAACATCTGGGAATAGCTTTTGGAGACGCCCTCTTTCAGATCTTGTGTTGAGTTGTTCTGCACAATTTGTGTTAGTTGCAGACACATCAACTCCTCATCATTATTTTGCTGTTAATAATACAACAGGTATTCTTCCTTTATCATATGCATGGGATTGGGGAGATGGTTCTCCTGTTGATTATACAGCTTATCCATCTCACACATATGATACAGCAGGATATTACACAATATGTCTTACTATTATTGACGCTTTAGGTTGTGTAAGCTACTATTGTGATTCATCTTATCTACAAAAATCTACAAACTCGATAATAACAATAAATGTAATACCACAAGGAACATTAGGAATAAATACAAATGCATTAACAAATCTAATTAAGATTTACCCCAACCCCACCAAAGACATTCTTACTATAGAAACAAATCTTAATACAGAAAAGAGACTAGAAATACTAAACATTTTCGGGCAAACCGTATATACTAATAGTATTAATAGTAAGAAAGTAACAGTTAATACTTCTGCTTTCGCGAAGGGTATTTATATCCTAAAGCTAAATTCTGATAAAGAAACAGTGGTAAGGAAGTTTGTAAAAGAATAAGACCTCTCCCGTCTCGACTTCGACGATTTTAAACATTAATCGACTTGTTTGTTAAAAATAATAAAGCTTCATCAATTTGTATTGGTGAAGCTTTTGTTTTTTTATGATGTGTTGTAGTATAATTTATTATCTTTGCAAAAATATTAATTACATATAGTCAATTAATAATTGAATGCTATATTTAGTTTAATAATATTTAGAAAAAGGGATTTAGATAAAATATATTATTAACTAAGGTCTTTTATTTTCTTTTATTTATCATTCAATTACAAAATTATTCACCAAAACTTTATTAAATAGTATAAACACATGAAATATCTGAACTCGAAAAATCTGGCGATCTTAATTTCATTTTTCATTTTTTCATCACATCTTTATTTTTATCAAAACAATTATGGTTGGAAAAATACACTAAGTTGGGATGTTGTTGCTTATTATCTATATCTTCCTGAAACAATTATTCATCATGATCCCGGACTTACCGATCAGAATAACATAAAGCAGTTGTACGATAAATACAACTTGTCGAAAACACAGTATCAAATCTATAAGCTGCCTAATGGTAATTGGTCTACAATGTATTCAATTGGTTTTGCTTTCCTATTTTTACCTTTCTTTTTGATAGGACATATTTGGGCATTACTTAGTCATTATCCGCCTGATGGCTTTTCACTTCCATATCAAATAGCTATTTCAAATGGGGTAATGATATATATTATTGCCGGTATTTTTGTGTTAAGGAAATTGCTGAAGAAATTCTTTGACGACAAAGTTACTTCTCTTGTTATGATATTTTTACTTCTAGGGACAAATTATTTTCACGAAGCTGCTATTGGTGGACTAATGCCACATGCAACACTTTTTACTGCTTTTTGTCTGATCATTTATTTATCTATTCGTTGGCACGAAACACTATCAATGAAGACAGCTTTCGGGCTTGGTCTATTATTAGGATTGACAATACTAGCACGTGCAAGTTCCATTTTTATTGTGCTTTTCCCTTTATTATGGATGGTTTATGATAAAGAATCATTGATGAATAAAATAAAACTATTGTCTAAAAATTACAAACAAATATTAATTGGTTTAATTGGGTTATGTATTTTTCCTATCTTTCAATTAATTTTTTGGAAAATTACTACTGGCAAATTCTTTTTTAACACGTATCAAGTAACTCCCGGCTTTGACTGGCTTAATCCTCAATTTTCTAAATTATTATTAAGTTATAAAAAAGGATGGTTGCTTTACACGCCGATGATGATTTTTGCGCTGGCAGGTATTTATTTTGTTTATAAAAATAATAAGAATATAAGACTTAGCATTATTTTATATACTGTTTCCATTATTTACTTATTAGCATGTTGGGGCACATGGTGGGGAGGTGGCAGTATGGGACACAGATACTTTGTGGAATCTTATGCTGTTTTTTGTCTTCCTTTTGGATATTTTATTCAATGGTTTATTAATAGAAAATATCTAAAATATGTTTTTATAATTGTTTGCAGTACTTTTTTGTTTTATAATCTTTTTCAAACCTGGCAATTTAATAATTGGGTATTTGATGGCTATTCAATGACAAAAGATTACTACTGGAAAATATTTCTAAAAACAAATGTTAGTAAAGAAGATCTTAAATATAAAGAGATCATAAGCGAATATATTAGTAATGATAAATTTAATAACCCTGAAGATTATAATAAATTTACTGTGGGTTATCTTGATTTTGATTCGATAAACACAACTAATTTTAAACTTGATAATTTGGATACCTCTATTACATATAGTAAGCCATATTCTTATAAAATTAAACCGGATTATGTTTATGGACCCTGCTTTAAATTACCATTTAATCTATTAACTAAAAAAGGACATGTTTGGTTAAAAATAAGTATGTGGTATTACCCTGTTTATAGTTTAAAAGAAGCTCCTGTTACTTTAGTTGCTGTACTTGATCATAATAATGGACAGTATAATGAGAGATATACTACTTGGGATCTTGAAAAGTTTCCTTACGAGTTAAATAAATGGAATTATATTTCTGTAACCTATCTTACTCCCTATCCTCTTTCAAGAGATAAAGATGTGATTAAAATATATCCATATCTTAGAGGTAATAAGGAAATATATATTGATAATTTTCAAGTTGTCGCTTATGAACGTAAGTGGTAATAAGTAGTTATCGTTAAAAAGAATTTTATAATACTTAATTATATTAAAATATTTCAAAGTAAATAATAATACTCTAGGTTGTTTGAATGCTATACTTTGTGACCAAAACGCATCAAACATCATTATCAACTTTTATTGAAACGTATGTCCGAAAAAAATATTGACCTGTCTATCATTTTACCTATTTTCAATCCTCATGAGGGATGGAACATTGAGTTATCTCAATCACTTCTTTTAATATCACAAGCACTAAATACTATAAATTATAAATTTGTTATAGTTAATGATGGATCCGTGAAAAACATAGATGAGGAAATTAATGTTATAAAAGAAAATATTCCAAACATCAACTATTACTCTTATGAAATAAATAAAGGAAAAGGTAATGCAATAAGATATGGTATGAAATGTTCTTTATCTGAATATTATATTTACACAGATTGGGATTTCCCTTTTGGCGAAAAAGCTGTAATTGATATATATAATTCACTTAAAACAAGTAAATATGAACTGATAATAGGATTAAGAGATAAAAGCTATTATTTAAATTTACCATATTCCAGAAAAGTTATTTCAAAATCTGTTCAGATGTTTAATTACGTTATAACAGGTTTCAAAATTAAAGACACGCAGGCAGGTTTAAAGGGATTAAATCATAATATAAAAGATATATTTCTTTCAACAAAAACGAACGGTTATATTTTTGAATTAGAATTTATAAGGAAATGTTTAAAAAACAAAGTTCCCTATTCATTAATAGATGTTAAGGCTAAAGAAGGAATAAAGTTTTCTACATTTAAACCAATTACAATATTTAAAGAAATCAAAAATGTTATAAAATTATTATTAATATCATGAGTAAAGATATATTACTAACATTTGATATAGAAGAATTTGATTTGCCCGAGGAGTATAATATTCCAATTAATAAAGAAGAGCAATTAAATGTAACCACTCAAGGTTTAAAAAGCCTTCTCACTCTTTTAGATAAATATAATATACAAGCTACATTCTTTACAACTGCCTATTATGCTATTAAGAATCCTGATTTAATTAAATTGATATCTAATAAACATGAAATTGCATCACACATGTATTATCATTCAAATTATGAAACAAATCATATTATTGAATCAAAAAGAAAATTAGAAGAAATAACAGGTAAAACAATTTATGGGTTTAGAATGCCATTATTAAAAAAAACAGATATTAAATTAATTAAAGATGCAGGCTACTTATATGATTCATCGATAAACCCTACTTATATTCCAAGCAGATACAACAACATGTTTACTCCTCGAAAACTATATAATGACTCAAATAATGATTTATTTGTTCTGCCCTTTTCAGTTTCACCATTATTTAGGATTCCATTATTTTGGTTAAGCTTTAAAAACTTTAATTTTCTTTTGTATATCTTTTTATGCAAACAAACTATAAGAAAAGACAATTATCTACATTTGTATTTTCATCCATGGGAGTTTGCCGATTTAAGTAGCTTTAATATACCTAAGTATATTAAGAGATATTCAGGAGCAAATTTTATAAAACGTTTTGATAACTTATTGAATAAATTAAGTAAAGAAGGAGATTTTATTTCTATAAAAAGCTTTTTAGAGAAACAAAACATTGAAGAAATTTTTAATGACAATAAATAAACATAAAATGGCTTTATAACATAACGCCTCAGCTCCCGCTCTACGAACGCTAAGAATCGGTCACCGAGCGGACGTGAATAAAGCTTCATCAATTTGTATTGGTGGAGCTTTAGTTTTAAAAAAGAAAAAGGATTTTAAATAGAGTCCTTTTAAAAAAAGCAGAATTAATATTGTGGCGTTAATAAATTGCTTACTTTTGTAATACACTATAATCATAAAAAGGCGTTAGTTTTCATTAGTTGTCTTTACACGCTTTTTATTTAATGATATAAATTAAGCTCTTCTGAAGGATAGAAGAAATTATAAATATACTAACGATAGAAAAACAATTTACATGACAAAAAAAGAAGCAATCAAAATATTTGAAGATAAATCGGTACGCACCGTATGGGATAGCGAACAAGAAAAATGGTATGTGTCAATTATTGATGTAATAGAGATATTAACCAATAGTGAAAGGCCTAGGAAATATTGGAGTGACCTAAAAACAAAACTTAAAAAAGAAGGAAGTGAACTGTCCGAAAAAATCGGACAGTTGAAAATGGCAGCTGAAGATGGTAAAATGCGAATGACAGATGTAGCTGATACGGAACAACTTTTCAGATTAATACAATCCATTCCTTCGCCAAAAGCTGAGCCTTTTAAATTGTGGTTGGCACAGGTAGCAGCCGAAAGACTGGACGAACTGCAAGACCCTGAATTAACAATTGATAGAGCTTTAGAACAATACATGAAGCTGGGTTACTCTGAAAGCTGGATTAACCAACGCCTAAAGAGCATTGAAATTCGCAAAGAATTAACCGACGAATGGAAAAGAAGAGGAATGAAAGAAGGCTTACAGTTTGCAACCTTAACAGATATAATAACCAAAGCCTAGGCTGACAAAACTACTAAAGAATATAAAGTTCTAAAAGGATTGAAAAAAGAAAATCTGCGAGATAATATGACCAATACAGAGTTGATTTTAAATATGCTTGCCGAAGCTTCTACCAAAGATATATCACAGGCAGTAGAACCTGAAACTTTCGAGGAAAATAAACCACTATGGATTGAAAATCCATAGTTTTAATACAATTGAAAAAAATGAAATTTTTTAATCAATTTTGAATAACATTATTAACTTTATCTATACAAAATTATTCTAATCTTTTTAAGATAGACAAACATAATTATATGATATCAAAAACAATTTTGAATGAATATCTATTTTTAGAAATTGAAAATCTTGCACTAAAGTGCATAGTTTTGAACTAGCGAATATGATAATAAATTTGGAAACAGTTAACCAATAAAAAAGGAGCCTGTCCCACTCAGGTGTTATCAGCGGGGGCGTATCCGAAAAGCCATAAGAGTAGGGAATTAAAATTATAAGGATATGAAAACGAAAATTATAATTTCAGCTTTTTTAGTAGTGGGATTTTTAGTAGCTAATGTTGCTAAATCACAAAGAAACACTACTCAAATTCAAGAAAGAGTGAGTCCACAAGTGCAGCCAATGCCAACTCCACCACCCACCAATTATCCTGTATTTAATAATGATGTTAAGTATATAGCTCCTACACAAATACAACCACCACAAATTACACCACAACAATATAATTCAGTACCGGATGGAGCGTTTAAGTCTGTAACACCTACACAAGTTCAGTCGCAAACAATTACATCGCAACCTAATAATCCTGTATTAAATAATGGAACTAAGTCTAGAGCTACTACACAAGAACAACCAAAGCCAACCTCTCCGTTACCTTTTGATTCTTTATTAGATGGCTCGCATATAAATAGTACTTCTGTACAACAAATACCATTACCGCCACAACCCTATAATTCATTATTAGATGGTGCAGTAATACAAGGCACTCCTTCAAAACCTAAACCAATTAACCCACTTAATATTACTGAAGAAAAAACACGTAGTACTCATTTACACTTTATAGCTAAAACCGATTCAACATATAACCTAAATAATAAAATAATAGATATTAAAACTGCTGTCTATTTTATAAATGAATCTACATCAAATACATTTTATGATGTTATTTGGGATGGTGTTTTAATATTTTCTATTGCACCAGGACAGACAAGTTCAGTTTATTATGTAATAGCAAACGCTCAGCATACTCTTTTATTTAAAGTCAAAAACACGAATACTATAGCTTGTTCATTTAATGTGCCTCCATTAGGTAATACGTCATATAATTTTACTTGTTCCTATTAACGTAATAGTAATCAACAATATACTTCTATTTTCTCTAGCTGAATAAATATCCTAATGCTTCAGCAATAGAATATTTTATTTGTAATTCCCCTTACGGGAATATGATTTCCAACTTATATTTGTCTTCTTTTGTAATGAATCCAATTCGGTAAAAAAGGATAAGTGGGAAAAATATTTTGTGAAATAAAGCACAAAATGTAAAAAAGCCTCATTTATGTATTACCTTTGTAGTCAGTATTCAAAATTAAAAATACAAATATTATGAAACATAAAACAGGGATGTCACTATTAATAGGCATATCGAGCATATTTATTTTTAATAACAGTTGCAAAACGGACTTTTATTGGCCATCTATTCAGAATGTGCCTTTATTAAAAGAAAAAAAAGAGTTAATGGGAGCCGTTGGAACAGGTTTTATTGATATGAATATCCAAGGAGCATATTCAATTACAAATCATATAGGATGTCAGATAACATATAATGACCATTATGATCCTTTTAGTTCAGCTTTTAGTTCTGGTCAGCTTTTTGAAGTAGGATTGGGTTATTATTTAAGACATGAAAAATATCTGGCTTTTGAAACTTATGGAGGATATGGCTATGGTCAAATACATGGGGATAATTATTATAACAGAAGTGTTGTAAATTTCAACCAAATATATCTTCAACCTTCTATTGGGTTTACTTCTGATTATTTTGATTTAGCATTTACTCCTAAAATTATAAAAGTAGACTATATCGTAAAAGAAAATATAGTTAATCATCAATCTACTCATAACGACCTTATGTTAAATATGGATAAACAAAGTTATTACTTTATTGAACCCGGCATTACTGTAAGAGCTGGATATAAGTTTATAAAATTACAGTTTCAGTATGTAGAAGTACTTAAGCAAAACAAACAGGATTTGGATTATAGTAGAATTAATTATTCCTTTTCATTATTTATTACTATCCCATTAAAAAACATAACAGACAACAATAAGTAAAATGGGCTTTATAAATAGGAATGAGATAAAAATATCTTTATGTTCGACAATATATATTTTATGAATTAATTTAAAACAAATCAACATGAAAAAAACGTGGATGTCACTTTTAATAGGTATAACGAGCATATTTGTTTTTACTAACAGTTGCAAAAAAGATAATAATATCTCTACACCTGTTTCTATTAATGGGATTTATTTTAATCCTAACCTTACTTATGGAACACTGAAAGATATTGATAGCAATGTATATAGAACCATAAAGATTGGCACACAAACATGGATGGCCGAAAACCTAAAGGTTACCAAATACCGTAATGGGGACACTTTACCTAAGGTTACAAAAGATTCGGTATGGAGATATTTAACTATTGGTGCATGTTGCAGCTATAATAATGACAATAGCAATATTGCAACATATGGCAGATTATATAATCATTATACCATTGTTGACCCACGCAACGTCTGTCCTGTTGGCTGGCATGTGCCAAGATACACTGAATGGGATACATTGGTAGCATGTTTAGGGAGCAATCCAGGAACCAAATTAAAAGAAACAGGTAATAGTCATTGGTATCATTCAGGTGGTACTAACGAATCTGGTTTTACAGCTCTTCCTAGTGGTTGTCGAGACATAGAAGGTCCTTTCAACAGCAGTACTTTACTTGGTGAATTTATATCGTATGAACTGGTAGACTTTGAGTTGTTATACTTTAACGGCTCAGCAAATTCCTATGATATGTTCGGTAATGATAATGTGGGCTATTCAGTACGTTGTGTGAAAGATTAATAAACCAAAAATAAACAAACAATGAAAACACAAGGACAAAAAATTATTCGATTAGCAATTTTGCTATTTATTACTTTTCTAACTACTCAATGCAAGAAAGACAAAACAATACCTGTTTTTGTAACTGACATTGATGGTAATGTATATCATACTATAACCATTGGTAATATGGTATGGCTGAAAGAAAATCTACGAACAGGTCGTTATCGCAATGGAGATGTCATCCCTAATGTAACAGATACTGCACAATGGACTACTAATAATGCAGGTGTCTGGTGTTATTATAGAAATTTACCTTCTAATAATTCAACTTATGGAAAGCTTTATAATTGGTATGCCGTAAGTGATTTAAGAAATATTGCTCCTGCCGGTTGGCATGTAGCAAGTGAATTTGAATGGATCAATCTAACAAAAGCTTTAGGATCCGATAGTATAGCAGGAGGCAAACTAAAAGAAACCGGAACACTTCATTGGGCTTTTCCTAACCTAGGCGCTACCAATGCAATAAATTTCACAGCTTTACCTGGTGGTTGTTTAGCAGGGGGATATCCATTTACTTTTAATGGGATAGGACAATATGGTAATTGGTGGACTTCTATGTCTGTTTGGTTCTCTGATTACAATGATGCGTATGCTAGAGGAATTTCCTTTAATGCTTGTTGTTGTAACGAAGGAAAAGCAATCAAGACCTGGGGACTATCTGTCCGTTGTGTAATGGATTATTAAACTCATAACAAACAAACAATGAAAGCACAAGTACAAAAAACCTATTATATTAATACACTATATATAATAGTTGTATTTTTATTGATAGAAAGCAGTTGTAAAAAAGAGACATCACAACTTGTAAAACTTGTTCCTGCAACTGTTACTGACATTGATGGTAATGTATATCACACCTTAAAAATAGGAAGCCAGGTTTGGTTGAGAGAAAATCTAAAAACAAGTCATTATCGTAACGGAGGTGTTATTCAAAACATTAATTTTTCAAATATATGGAGTATAAATACAACAGGAGCTTGGTGTAGTTATGATAATTTAACTTTAAATGATTCAATTTATGGAAAGCTTTATAATTGGTATGCAGTAAATACTGGCAACTTATGCCCAACAGGTTGGCATGTCCCAGATCCTTTAGAATGGGGACAACTCCTTGATTTTTTGGATGGAAATAGTATTGCAGGAGGCAAACTTAAAGAAACCGGAACATCTCATTGGGCTTATCCTAATACATCAGCCTCAAACGCAGTTAGTTTTACTGCTCTTCCCGGTGGAATGATATACACTAATTTTAGTGGAATTGGGCAAGAAGCATACTGGTGGTGTACTTGGTCTTATTTTTGGAACCCTGATAGAGGATATGGAGTAAATATCCACTATAATGGTTCTTTGTGTGAAGATTACATATATTATAACAAGGCTTATGGTTTATCAGTGCGTTGTGTAATGGATTAATTAATTCAAAAAACAAATCAACATGAAAAACAAATCAATTATTTACCTATTAATAATAGGGATTTTATTAATTCTTACTAATAGCTGTCAGAAAGATAGAAATGTTATACAAGATCCACCAACTTATGTGGATAAACGTTTTAATCCTATTATTTTTAATTCTAAACTAACTTATGGAACAATGAAAGATATAGATAGCAATGTTTATAAAACTATAAATATTGGAACACAGACATGGATGGCTGAAAACTTAAAAGTAACCCATTATCGTAATAATGATTCAATTCCTAATGTTACTAATAATTCTGGTTGGTTTTATCTTAGCACCGGAGCATATTGTAATTTTGAAAACAATCTCAATTATGTCCCAATATATGGTAGGTTGTATAATTACTATTCTGTGGTTGATGCCCGAAAACTATGCCCTACTGGCTGGCATATTCCTGCAGATACTGAATGGACAAAGCTTATTTCTTATTTAGGTGGAGAAAGTGTAGCAGGTGGCAAATTGAAAGAAATAGGTTCAATACATTGGGATTATTCAGATACAACAGCAACAAATGAAACGGGATTTACAGCTCTTCCTGGTCATTTCAGAATGTATAATGGGGGATTTGAGCTTTACCAAAATATCTTAGGAGGATGGACTTTTGGAGAGTGGGGGGCTTGGTGGAGTTCTTCTGTAAACGTGTTATACAATTGGAATGTTATATATTTGCAAATAGACTCTAGTAGCCCAGGTGCTTATATCACAGATGATGATAAACGATTTGGTTGTTCTGTCCGATGTGTAATGGATTAATTATTAAAAATAATAATTATGAAAAAACTTATCAATCTTTTAGTTGTAATATTAACAATGAATGTTGCAAATGCACAGTGGCAACAGACAAGTTTAGATAGCACTATAGTGAATACTTTAGCTGTAAGTGGAAACAATCTCATAGCCGGAACTTCTATCAATGGCATTTATTTATCTTCTAATAACGGCATTAGTTGGACAATAATAAACACGGGTTTGACCATTACTAATATTAATGCTTTAGCTATAAGCGATAGCAATATTTTTGCCGGCACTAATGGAGGTGGGGTTTACTTATCAACAAACAATGGGAGTAGTTGGGTTACGGTAAATACTGGGTTAACTAGTTCAAACATATATTCATTAGCAGTTAATGGCAGTAAAATTTTTGCAGGGACAGATTCTGGTGTGTTTTTATCGACAAATAATGGTGCAAGTTGGACATATTTAAATACAAATATTAAACCATATACATTAGCAATAAGTGGGAACAATATTTTTGCTGGGACACTAACTCAAGGTGTTTTTTTGTCAACAGACAATGGGGCAAATTGGACTGCTGTGAATACAGGCTTGTCAACTACTGCTATCTTATCATTAGCTATTTGTGGGGATAATATTTTTGCAGGCTCTTATGGCTGGGGAGTATTCTTGTCAACAGACAATGGCGCAAATTGGGTTGAGGTTAATACTGGTTTAACAGGCTTATATATACATTCATTTGCTGTAAACGAAAATAATATCATTGTTGGTACATCAACCTTAATGGGTGTAGCTGGAGGTGTATTTTTGTCTTCAAACAATGGAAGCAATTGGATTGACATGAATGCAGGTTTAACAGATAGTACTATCTTATCATTAGTAGTAAGTGGCATCTATGTTTATGCAGGTACTTTGGGGGCTGGAGTATGGAGGCGACCACTTTCAGAAATGGTAGGAATAAATCAAAACACATTAGAAAATAATGTATCTATTTATCCCAACCCCACAAAAGACAATCTTATTATAGAAACAAACTCAACGAATGACCTAAAACTAGAGATAATAAACCTTATTGGGCAAACCAAATACACATCTTATATAAATAAGAAAGCTAAAGTTAATACTTTCGCTTTCGCGAATGGAGTTTACATCTTAAAGCTAAGTTCAGATAAAAAAACCGTAGTAAGTAAATTCATCAAACAATAAATAATATACAAAATGAAAAACATTTACATATTATTATTTGCAATCTTTACAATAAACATTGCAAATGCACAATGGTATAGCAAACCATTACAAAACCATAACAAAGGCAAAGTTCTTAAACCGTTGCAAAAAGCTTTCCAAGATAAAGAAAATCGGGAGAAACAAAAATGGGCTTGTTCGCAGACACCAAAATCATTAGTATGGAACTGGGATACTATAATTGGATATGATACAAATAACAATTTTGCACTTAGAATAACTCAAAAATATAATACTAGTGGTGCAGTACTAATATCTAAGTGGGAGAATTGGCAAAACAATTCTTTGATTGGTGGTCATTCATATACTTACACTTACGATGCTGAAGGAAGAACACTTACTCAGTTAAGAATGGATTGGGATACCACCTACTGGGCAAATAGTTACAAATACACCTATACTTACAATACCAATGGGGATATACTGACTGAATTGGATGAAAGCTGGCAAAACAATATATTGGCGAGTAGCACAAAACAAACTAATACTTATGATGCTAACGGATATCTGATAGCTACATTAACTGAGAATTTAAATGGGACTACATGGGTGAATAACTCTAGAGAGACCTATACTAGAAATCCAAATGGAAAAGCAATAGCATCGTTAACAGAAAAGTGGAATATTACGGCTTGGGTCAATAGCTCCAGAGGAACTTATACTTACGAAAATGACACTAATGGTAATAATGTTACTTCCTTATTTCAGAATTGGGATACTACTATTTGGGTAAATAGCACCAGACAAACCGAAACTTATAGTGTTAGTGGGAAATGGCTACTTTCTTTTTATGAACAATGGGATGTACAAAACAACATCTGGCGGAGCAATCGTAAAGTAACTAATACTTACGATACCAATGGATATGCGTTGTCGCGTATTGAAGAATATTGGTATTATTGGGGATCTATGTTATATGTTGCATCGAAAACTATCATAACCCACGATGCTAATGGTAATACAATAACCTTGGTAAATAAAAACTGGAATCAAACGAATAACGTTTGGGTAAACCATGATAGCTCCACTTATACCTATGATGTTAGTGGGAATATGCTAACTTCGTTTGATGAAACATGGAAAGATACAGTCTGGGAGAATTCTATGAAAAGTACTTTTACGTATGAAGCTAATAAAGATTTGATAAATGTTCTTACAGAAAGTTGGGACTCTACTTCTTGGGGGAATAGTGCTAATTTAAGCTATACTTACGATGCTAATGGCAATTCAATAACGGGAAAGTCAGAAGGATGGGTTGAGCCTAACTGGGAATTAAAACTGGGATATTTAGACATATATATTTCTGACAAATACCAATATCTGTATCTGGAGTATGATAATACTGCTCGCTATGAAGCCCACTTTGTTTCTTTTATTACCGGTATATCTGAAGATAAAGATGAAAATAGTGTCTGTAATATCTATCCAAATCCTGCAATTGATAATCTTACCATAGAAACATCATATAATAAAGGTCAAAGATTAGAAATAACAAATCTTATTGGGCAAACCGTATGTGCATCTAATATTAATAATAAGAAAGCAATTATTAATACTTCGGCTTTTGCAAATGGGGTTTATATACTAAAGATATATACAGATAAAGAAACAGTGGTAAGGAAGTTTGTAAAAGAATAGCACTTTCATTTTCCGGCTGTTAACTTATGTTATAAAATTGAAGTGAAAAGCAATAAAAACAAAAGAGATTTGTTCCATGTGAAACAAACCTCTTTTGCCTTTGTAACAATAAGTATTTGAAGTGTTTTACGTGCTTAGAATACTATTAAAATATTTTTGGATATTTAGTTGGATTAACGTCATGCATAACATTATATACTGCATCAAAAACATCCTCTGCATTTGGATTCGAAAAATAATCACCGTCATTACTATATGCAGCACGATGTGCTTTTGCAGTAACAGTTCTTGGTTCAGAATCAAGATAGTTATATGCTTTCTGTTCTTCCAGTACTTTCTGCATCATATAAGCAGTAGCACCACCAGGTACATCTTCGTCAAAGAAAACAACTTTATTGGTCTTCTTTATTGACTCAAGAATAGTGTTATTAATATCAAAAGGCAACAGACTTTGTATATCTATTAATTCGCAAGAGATAGAAAATTCCCTTAACTGATTAACCGCATCCTGAGCTATACGAACACATGAACCATAAGTAACAAGTGTAATATCATTACCTTCATTAATTATTTCGGGCTTGCCTAATGCAAGTCTGTATTCACCAATATTATCCGCTAGCTTTTCTTTTAAACGATAACCATTCAATGGTTCTATAATCAAAGCTGGATCATCAGAAGCAAGCATGGTATTATAAAAGCCAGCTGCTTGTGTCATGTTTCTTGGAACCAACACATAAATGCCGCGAATAGAATTGATAACCATACTTAAAGGAGAACCTGAATGCCAGATACCAACCAGTCGGTGGCCACGTGTACTTATAATAAGTGGAGCCTTTTGACCTCCTTTTGTACGATATTGAAGTGTAGCTAAATCATCACTCAGTGTTTGTAAACCATACAGAAGATAATCGAAATATTGAATTTCGGCAATTGGACGAAGACCTCTCAGGGCCATTCCAATTCCCTGTCCAATAATGGTTGTTTCGCGAATACCTGTATCCGTAATTCTAGTTTCACCATATTTAGCTTGCATGCCTTCTAAGGATTGGTTAACACCGCCAATACCTCCAACATCCTCACCAAAGATTACAGCATTAGGATAATGTGAAAAGATATAATCGTAATTCTTTTGCAGAATTTCGCGACCGGCAACCATTGGAGATGTACTAGAGAAAACAGGTTTAACTTCTCTTACTTTTAAAGCACTGTAAGCACTTTCGCTATAAAGGTGAGAACTGTAACGTTCGTAACCTTCCTTCATTTCATTTTCCAGCCATTTGGTAACGTTAATCTTTAACGAATTGGCAGGATTGCTACATTGATTACATATCAAGCGAAGTATTTTGCGTGCAGCAGCAATTATATCCAGTCTTATTGGTTCGCCAATAAACTTAAGGTCTTGTTTGATGCGGGCTATCTTATCTGTTTGTGCACAATTACAAGTTGTGATGTTACAAAGCTGTAAGAAGTCATCTCTTTTCTTTTTAAAAGGAGTTATGAAGTCGTTCCATTTACGTTTGCTGGCATCTTTTATTGCAATTACAGCATCAGCTTCTATTTTATCAAGCTCTTCGACAGTAGCTATATTTTCAGCTAATATCCAATTGCGCATTCTTTTTATTCCATCAAATTCCACTTCCCATTCCAACCTTTCTTTTGATTTGTAACGTTCATGTGAACCTGAAGTTGAATGTCCTAAAGGTTGCGTACATTCTTGTATATGGAATAATACCGGAGCATGTTCCGTTCTGCACTTTTCGATACCTTCTTTATATATACGGCAAAGTTCAGGGTAATCCCATGCTTTAGCTTTGTAAATATAATATCCTTCTCCTTTTTCGTTTCTTGCAAAACCCGAAAGTATTTCTGATATGTTTTGTTTGGTTGTTTGATATTTGGCAGGTACTGAAATTCCGTAACCATCATCCCATACAGATATAGCCATTGGAACTTGTAATACTCCTGCTGCATTAATGGTTTCCCAGAAATGTCCTTCAGAAGTACTTGCGTCACCAATGGTACCAAAAGCAACTTCGTTACCGCCATCAGAGAATTTATTTCTTTCACTTAAAGATTTTTCATTTCTATAGACTTTAGATGCTAATGCAAGACCTAGTAGTCTTGGCATTTGCCCTGCTGTTGGAGAAATATCTGAAGAAGAGTTCTTTTGATCAATAATACTTTTCCATTCACCATTTTCATCAATGCTTCGGGTTGAAAAGTGATTGTTCATTAATCTGCCACCGTTGGTAGGATTTGCTTTTGGATCAGTATCGCCATAAAGTTGTGCGAAAAATTCATCAATACTAAGTAGATTTGAAGCCATCATGAAGGTTTGATCACGGTAGTAACCCGAACGCCAGTCACCATTACGGAAAGCTTTAGCCATTGCAAGTTGAGGAATCTCTTTTCCATCGCCGAAGATACCAAAGTTAGCTTTACCGCCCAGTACTTCTTTTCTACCGAGGATACTTGCCTGGCGGCTTTCGTTAGCTATTCGGTAATCTCTTAGTATATCTTCTTTATTATATTGTTGTATTTTATTTTTTGCTGTTATGTTCTTTGCCATGTTTTATTATTTTCATTAATAAGAACAAAGTTAATGAATAATAGTTTATTTTAATTATGAATTATGAATTATGAATTATGAATTATGAATTATGAATTATTTATTAGCTGTTTATTCTTTTTGATGATTATAGATAGGTTATTATTCTAAAAAAGCCATTTCGCGGAAACCGCTCGGCATTTGACAAAGACCGCTGAACTTTTGACAAAGACCATAAAAGTTTTAGCAGAGACCGCTGAACTTTTGACAAAGACTAAAATAGTTTTAGCATTGACTTTTGAACTTTTGACATAGACCGCAAAAGTTTTAGCAGAGACCAAAATACTTTACGCAAAGACCAAAATAGTTTTAGCAGAGACCAAAAAACTTTACGCAAAGACCAAAATTTTTTTAGTTAAGGACATTTTGGAGTTGACAAAGACTAAAATAGTTTTAGCATTGACTTTTGAACTTTTGACATAGACCAAAATAGTTTTAGCTAAAGTCTATTATTGTGTGGTTTAAGTAAAAAGTAAAAAGTAATAAGTGAAAAGTAAAATTTCACGCAAAGGAACGCTAAGGTTTTCGCAAAGGAACGCAAAGAAAATAATTTGGAGATTTGGTGATGTGATGATTTGATGATGTGATGATGTGATGATATGGTGATGTGGTGATATGGTGATGTGGTGATATGGTGATGTGATGATTTGGTGATATGGTGATATGGTGATATGGTGATATGGTGATATAGCGATTTGATGATGTGATGATTTGGTGATTTGGTGATATGGTGATTTGGTGATATGGTGATATGGTGATTTGATGATTTGATGATTTGATGATTTGGCGAATTGCTGATTTAGTGATTTGGTGATTAAAAAAATGAATACCCACCACAGAGTGGTGATATGTTTATAGAAAATGATTATCCCATGAAAAGGTTCTACCCCATAGGGGTAATATATCGGTAGAAATAGAATCATACAAATAAATAAAGTTCCGTAGGAACGTAATATTTTATCGCCATTACAGGACTTAGAAAATATATTGTAAGTTTGTTGCTACCGATATTTAATCCTTAACAGGATAATTTATAAAAACCAAAAAGCCTTCATCTGATAGGGACGAAAGCTTCCAAATTAAGATTTAAAGAATTAGTTTCTTTATTCTAATTTTACTTACTTGATGGTTTTGGAGGATTATTTCCTCTACCACCTCCAGAAGGACGACCTGTTGTGCTTGGTGCATTTGGTGGTCTTGAAGTTGTTTTTGCCATTTCAATTATTGTATTTAAAATTTCACTCTATATTATAGCAAAAGTCATGCCAAGTTAATTCAATTTGTTTTTCTTCTTTTCTAATTCTTTAATTGCTATATCAAAGTCAGAGATTTGATTTTTGTTTCTTTCAGTTCTATATTTTTCAAATTCTTCATTTGCTATTTTAGCTGCTTCTTCCGTACTTACTTTACCTGCATTATGCAATATCTCTTTTTCACTTAATGATAAAAACTGATCTAGTTTTTCAATCCATTCCATCATCCTCATTGCTCTTTCATTTGATGCTTGCAATTCTGCAAAATCAAGATATAAAGATACGATCAAATTTAGCTGATTGAGTTCCTTTTCAGTTAAATAATTCTTTGCAATTTTACTATCCTGAGCAGTTATATAGTTTCCTTTAAAGTTTACTAAACCCATTAAAAGTTTAGTAGCATCTGCACGATTTTTTATTAGTTCGGCAGCCGTCTGTCCATGTACTGAATAATGCATCTTGTTTTGAACAGTAGCAAAAAACTTTTGAGTCAGTTCATCCGTAGCTTTGTAATCAATACTTGTTGCATAAATATCTGTTACTTTTTGATAAAAGTTACGCTCACTACTCCTAATGTCTCTAACTCTTTGAAGTAATTCCTGAAAATATCTCGTGTTTTTTCCTCCCTGTTTTAATCTCTCATCGTCCAATACAAAACCCTTTACAATATATTCTTTTAATCTTTGAGATGCCCAAATTCTGAATTGAGTTCCTCTTTGCGATTTCACTCTATATCCTACCGAAATTATTACATCAAGATTGTAGGAAGTTGTTTCATACGATTTGCCATCTTCGGCAGTATGTCGGATTTTCCGACATACTGATTCTTCAATTAATTCGCCCTCTTTAAAAACATTCTTTATATGTTCGGTTATTGTAACTCTACTTTTGTCAAATAATTCTGCAATTTGTTTTTGTGTAAGCCATACTGTATCATCCTCTAATCTAACTTGTATTACAGCACTACCATCTTCCTTGTTGTAGAAAAGAATATCTGATTGGTTTTTCATATTTGTTTTTTATTTTTTTGTAATTCGTAATTCTTTCTACTCTTCATTTCCCCAATCAATTCCCATTGCATCTTCATAAAAATCGGAATCTTTTTTGCTTGGTTTTCTTTCACTACTTTTTGTTTTATCCGCTAAGCGGTTTGGAACCGCTAAGCGGATAGCCGGTTCCAGGCTTGTTGTTTCGGTGTATTCAAAACCAAAATCTAAAGCATCGTATTCTTCTTTGCTTAGTTGATTGCTGAAATCTTTATCTATTACCAATACCTCTTCGTACGTTAATTGATACAGCTTGTAAACCATAATATCTATTTGCATTTCTAATGCACTTGTGTCGGCTTGGGGGTTTTCTGCTTTTGCTGAAAGAATTTTATCAACATTAGTAATAAAGAGTTGTTGTTTTGAAAAATCTATTTTTGAAATTGGTAATTTTTTTAAATCATCAGGGTAAAAACCTAATTGACTCCTTCTTTTTGAGTTTAAAAAATAATAACCAAATTTTGAATTAAGAATTGCTAATAAATACTTCAAAGAGTATTTATCAGAAGTTTCTTCAAGAGATTTTCTAAATTTTAATGAAATATTTTTATCACCTTTTAATTCAAAATCTTTTCTGACACTATTATTTATACTTAAATTATTTATTCCTATTAAATCTTTCCATAAAACAGAAACAGTACAACTATGATTACAAAGTAAGCCAGTATTATCATAGATTGCACCAGTCATTCCACCAAATAATATTTTCTCTGGAATATATAATTCAGGAAAAGTAGGTCTTACTAATTTCGAAGGACTTCGATCGGTATCCCATTCTAAATATTTTATTTTTTCAATTTCATATTTCTTAATCCATTTTGCTTCTATATATCTTTTTGAATGAGTTTTATCTTCAAAATCACTAATTAAATCGTTTTTTGTAAATTCACCCTTAAAAAATCTCTCATCACTACTTGGTCTTAACCCATAACTTACATAACATATATCTTCCCAATTCATAGTATTGGAAATAGTATCTATAAATGAAGTATTC